>Ga0182466_11616_pt1 | contig 14516 bp, 13 predicted proteins | sample TergutMp193P3_FD_120795 | JGI IMG/M metagenome (GOLD analysis project Ga0182466, IMG submission 120795) | reverse complement strand
GATTAACTCTATCGCAAAAATTCCTTGCAATCAGCGTCCCCCCTTAACCTGCGAAACTTTAACAATTTCGCAGGTTGTCCCCCCGTTTTTTCCGCCCGGAGGGCTAACGGGGGGAACGCAGCATTCTAAAACCAGACTTAATCAGCGGCTACTATAATTTTACTATCTTCCTCCCATGCAAGAATCCTATATTCAAAATCTATTCGCAGAACGCATTGGCGGGAACAAGTTCGGCCAAAGTACCGTTCTTTATAAATTTGAGAAAATTAAAAGAGCACGCAGAGAGGCACAGGCGAAACGCCCCGATTTTCCGATAATAGACATGGGAGTTGGCGAGCCGGACTGGATGGCAGACCGCCTTGTGATAGACCGCTTGCACAAAGAGGCCCTTAAATGGGAAAACCGCGATTACGCAGATAATGGAATAAACGAGTTCAAGCAGGCGGCAGCAGCATATCTTGAAAAAGTTTATGGCGTTAAGGACATAAATCCAAATACGGAAATAAACCATTCCATAGGCTCAAAGCCCGCCCTTGCAATGATGGCTCAAGCCTTTATAAACCCCGGCGATATTTGCTTAATGACTGTGCCTGGTTACCCCATTCTCGGAACAATGACTGTCTGGCTTGGCGGCATAGTGCATAAGCTCCCGCTTACGATGGAAAATAACTTCTTGCCGGATTTGTCGAAAATTTCCGAAGATATTTTGAAAAAAGCAAAACTTCTCTACATAAATTACCCGAACAATCCAACCGGCGCAGTTGCGACGAGAAAATTTTTTGAACAAGTAGTTGACTTTGCAAAAAAGAACAATTTGCTGGTTATTCAAGATGCAGCCTATGCAGCATTGACCTTTGACGATTGCAAACCCCTTTCTTTTTTGAGCGTGGAAGGCGCGAAGGATGTTGGGGTAGAAATACATTCCCTTTCAAAAGCATTCAACATGACCGGTTGGCGTTTGGGTTTTGTAGCCGGCAATGAAAAGATTGTCAAGGCTTTTGCCACCGTTAAGGACAACAACGACTCCGGCCAGTTCAAAGCGATACAGCTTGCCGGATGCGAAGCTCTGGCGCATACGGAAATCACCGAAAAAACTGCAAAAAAATATTCCCGCCGCCATAATCTGCTTGCAGAAGTATTAAATTCCGTAGGTTTCAAGGCCACAAAACCCAAAGCCTCTTTTTATCTTTATTGTCAAATTCCAAAATGCGTTAAAGGTGGACTCGAATTTGCAAATGCAGAGGAATTCTCCCAATGGCTGATTTTGGAGCATAGCATTTCCACCGTTCCTTGGGATGATGCCGGTTCTTTTGTGCGCTTTAGCGTTACATACAAGGCGGACAGCGAGAAAGAGGAATTGGATATCATGGAAGAGATAAAGCGGCGGCTTGGCAAGGTTGAGTTTGTGTTTGGATAATTTATCTAATTCCGGAAGCTCGAAAAATTTTTCTCTTGCAAGATTTTGCAAGCACTTCCTTGTTGCCAAAGATAAAACATTTTTCTTTGGCGCGGGTTATAGCCGTGTATAGCAACTCTCTGGTTAAAAATTCACTTTCCCTATCGGGATACACTACTGCAACTTTTTTATATTCGGAGCCTTGGGATTTGTGGATTGTTATTGCAAAGGCAAGGTCGCTTGCCGGCAGAGTTAAAAGCGGAAATTCTTTTATCTCATTTTTACTTGCGTAAAAATATGCCTGCTTATTATCCTCATCTACAACTCCTACGTCTCCGTTAAACAGATTTAGCTGATAATTATTTTCCGTTATTATTATCGGAGTAAATTTTGCCTTTTTTTCTCTTGCCAAATTGCCCAATTCGTTATTAATATTTTTTGTTCCGTTTATGCCAACGTTCATTGCGCATAAAATTTGAAATGTTTTTAAAAAGCCCAATGCTTCTATTTTATCTTTTGCTTCAAATAACTCCTTATACCAATCAGGCAATTTAGCCTTCAGTTCTTTATTTTCATAATGTTCAATATTCTCGTTATTAAAACTTTCTGCCGTTTCCGCTAAAATGTCCTTGCTCAAAGCATAAATACCTGAGGCATTTTCCGTTCTATAATTTTTTGTAAGTTCCTTATAAGCATCTTTATTTGTTTTTAACTTTTCGCAAATATCCGCAAAAACAGAACCGGCTTCAACAGATGCCAATTGATTTTTATCTCCCAGCAAATATAAATCGCAATCATTCGGAACTGCATCCAGCAATTTAGACATCATGGGCAAATCAATCATTGAACATTCATCTATGGCTATTATTCTTGCATCAAGAGAATTTTCTTTTGTGTGCTTGAAACTTACGGACAGATGTTTATAACCGAGCAGGCTATGCAAAGTTTTTGCTTCCAAATTTATGCCTTGATTGGATAAGCTCTCTCTCATTCTAAGAGCAGCCTTTCCCGTTGGAGCAGCCAAAAGAATTTTTTCGGTTAATCTGTCTTTTATGATTTTTGCCAATGACGTTGTTTTGCCCGTTCCAGGCCCGCCTGTTATTATATGAAGTTTATTATTCTCAAGCAATTCATCGATTTTTTCCAGTATTCTTGTTTGATAAATAAAATATTTTTGGATATATAATTTTCCATCATCAAAAATCAAGGGGCGAATATCGCCTTTTTTGCCAACTGCCTCTGAATTTGCCAAGCTATCTTCCACAGGAATGCACACGCTGCCTTGCCATAATCTTTGCAAAAGTTTTTCCGCCGCGCTGTAAAGCGGGGTTCCTTCCGAAACTCCATATTTTTTCTCCAAATACGAAAGCAAAAAATTATCCATATCATCCAACTTCTTGTTTTGCGGATAATATACAAAACGATTAAATGGGCGACCGCAAAGGCCGCCCCTACGTTTAACAATCACGTAAATCCTTAAATCATGCAAATCAGGGTTCAGACAATAGGGCAAACATCACTGTAAAAGGAACGACTGTCTCCTCTATGAAAATAAGGCGGGACTAGCTAAGAAAAAAACTTCTTAACTTAGGACAGGGGGCCCACTCAAATTTTGTATTTTGATTGCATGGGCGAACCGCAAAAAAGCGTTTATGTTGAAACTACCATACCGAGCTATTCTACGGCAAAACCTAGCATGGATATAATATCTGCTAACAGGCAAAGTTCATTCGAGAATATAGTTGAGATAATAAAAACAAATCAGATACGCCTTAATTCCAGAGCTAACAGAACATTATTATCCGATAAGAATTTATGCTATTTGGGTATAAAAGATAAAGAGAGAAAAAAGTTATTATTTAACCTTGTAAATGATTTTGAAAATTCAGACCTGCTTATAGATGATGGAGTGCTGGCGCTTTCTTTTAGCATATTAAAATCCAGTAAATTGATTACAACTGATTGGTTATTCAATAAAAATTCCAAACTAGATGCAATGCTTTCAAAATGGGCGAAAGAGAAAACTAACTTAAATGCGATTAAGAATTTTTTCAGTAAATATGAAATACCGAATTGCAATGATGATATATTAGGTGCATTTTATCAATCGGTACAAAGCATTTCGCAAAAATCAAATTTTGGCTCTTATTATACCCCGCCTGAATTATTGAATGAAATTAAAATTCCTTCAGACAAGACTATACTAGACCCTTGTTGTGGAAGTGGCGGTATTTTACTCAGTATTTTGACAAAAGAGCACAATTCTTCAAAAATATTTGCAAGAGACATAGACGAAATTGCATTAAAAATTTGTTTTATAAATCTCGTACTATTTTTTAACAACAACAATATTGTTCCGAATATATCAAAACAGGATATAACATTAAATGGAGACAATAGTTTATTTTTTCAACCAAACAACGACAAATTCGATTACATAGTTACTAACCCGCCCTGGGGGAGTAAATTCACAGCACAGCAAAAGGAATATCTTTGTAGATTATACCCCAATCTGGCAACATCGGAAACATTTAGCATATCTCTATATAATGCCTTAAAAATGCTTAAAGATAGCGGGGAATTTTACTTTTTTTTACCACACTCTTTTTTAAATGTAGCCACGCATAGAAATATCAGACATTTTATTTTCAATGAAAAAAACGAAATTTCCATTAAATTGCTCGGTAATGCCTTTAAAGGAGTTCTTTCAGAAAGCATTTTACTCCATCTGAAAAACAGTTCCGCGGAAAAGAATGTTTCCGTACAAGATAAAGGTGGCAATGTTTATCAAATACCTTTACAGAATATTGCATCGCCAGACTATATTGTTAGCGCTACCAGCAAAACGCAAGATACTTTGCTTATTGATAAAATATACAATACAGAACATATCACCTTAATTGAAGATGCAATATTTGCGCTAGGTATAGTTACAGGTAATAACAAAAAGTACTTGAATGAAAAAAAGACGGCAATATCAGAGGCTATATTTCGCGGCAAAGATATTGATAAATATATATTTTCAGAGCCTAAATATTTTATTGAATTTCAACCAAATTTATATCAACAAGTAGCATCTGAAGAGTATTATCGGCAAAAGAAAATTGCCTATCGCTTTATAAGTGATAAGATTGTTTGTGTTCTTGATAAAGAAAATAGTCTTTTATTAAATAGTGCAAACATCTTTATTTCTAAGATTTATCCTATGGAAACGATAGTTTCGTTTTTCAATAGTGATATATACACATTTATTTTTAGAAAAAAATTCCATTCAAGAAAGGTATTAAAATCTCACTTGCAAAACCTGCCTTTGCCTATTTTGTCTTATGAAACTCATCAGTTCATTAGCAATTTATATAATGAAACATTCTCCAGAAAAAGCAAAGACACATCTTCATTTCAATACGAAATTGATAAAATTATATGTAAGGCTTTTTCTATCGCTAAAGAACAATTCAATTACATAAAAGGAGAGTTATAATGGAAATTCTTGAACAAGAGCTTAGGAATTTTCTATATTAATCGCTATGAAAAAACTCTTGAAAATCCTGGGCATTTTAGCCATAATCCTTGTCATAGGCCTTGTAGCTGCAATTATTGCGATTAGACAGGCCTTTCCCCCCGAAAAAATTAAAGCCCTTGTTGAAGAGCAGGCAACAAAGACCTTGCATAGAGGGGTCTCTGTTGGCGATGCAGGCTTTAGTCTGTGGCCCCTTGGACTCAGTTTGAAGGACATAAAGGTTGCAAACAACCCCAGCGCGGGCTTTAGCAAAGACCCAATGCTGGATTTGCCCTTAGCCGTGGTTAAAATAGACCTCTTAAAACTCTTCCAGCTCCAGGTAGCCGTGGATAAAATATCAATTGAAAACCTAAGCCTGCTCTACGAAGTTATGCCGGACGGCAGAACCTCGATAGACGGTTTGGGCGGCGAGCCAAGCACTGCGGCTAAAGACACGGCAAAACTGGACCTGTCAAAAATTGAATTGCCGGGCTCCCTCTCCCTTAATTCATTTATCATAAAAAAAGCGAAAGTGGTTTTCAACGACGTATCCCAAAAAAGAAAAATTATACTGGGCGATATAAACTTGAGCATGGGTCTTTCTCTGGATAGAACTCTTGAGGACGTAAGAACGGCAACAGTCCTGGCTTTAAATGAAATTTCTTTGGAAGATGCCGGGCTTGGAGTTCGCAAGGGCGGCATAAGCGTATTTTTAAACGCGGACATCAACGCAAACTTGCGGCTTCAGCATATAAATATTCAGAATTTATCAACAGGCCTGCAATCAATAAATATTAAGGCGAGCGGAACCGTTGACAGATTCATGGAAAGCATAAAAATGGTGAACCTCAAAATTGAAACCAACAATATAGATTTGGCTAACGTGCTAAAAGATATTCCTGCCGGAATAAATCCGGAAATTCCAAAAGTTAAAGCGAGCGGAAATACATCTCTTAACGTTGCTATTAAAGGAGCCGTTACCCCGAAAAAATCTCCTCCTTTAAACGGAAACTTAATTTTGAACAACATAGCAGTTAGCCATAGCGACTTGCCGTCGGGTATCAAAGCCTTAACGGGAAACATAGTTTTCACGGAAAATTCCGTAAGCATTAAGCCCTTAACATTTTTGCTCGCAGAACAACCCACAAATATTTTGCTGGATGCAAGCGACCTGCTTTCGCCACGGCCCATGCTGAACAACTTGACCGTAAAAACAAGCCTGGATTTGGGCGTATTATTTGCGCTCGCCAACAAACTGATTTCCATCAAGGAACTAAGCCATCTTGCCGGAAAAATAGAAGCAACCGTGGGAGCAAAGGGAGTTTTAGACCCTGCCCGTCCCGAAAATTTTTCTGTTAATGGCGATATAAGTTTACAGAACATAGTTGCAAAAACCCCGCTTATTCCCGATGCTGTTTCCGCCAACGGAACGGTTCAGTTTTCAAACACGGAAATTTCCGTAGACCCTGCGGTGCAAATAGGGAAATCTAATGTAAGAGTAAAAGTCCTTGCAAAGGATTATCTGGCTATGGTGATGCCCCGGCTTGCAGCAGGCAAAAAAATGAATATTAATATAGACGTAAATTCTTCCAATTTAGAGCTGGATCGCCTGCTTCCCCCAAGCGACCCGAACAAAAAACCAGAAGAAGAAGGCCCCCCTATGGAGCAATATCCCGAACTTCCGGACATAGTGGCAAATATAAATATAAGCTTGGCAAACACTGTGTTTCGCTACATAACCATGTCCAATTTTAATATGGGAATTAAATATGCGAACAAAAGGGCAAACATTGCAGGAAGCGGGCAGTTTTACACGGGTAGCTTCAATACGAATGCCGCCGTGGATTTGAGCAATCGCAAATCTGCGGATGTGAAGTTCGCTTTGAATGTCAACAGGGTAGAGGCAAACGATTTTATAACCAATGCAAACAACAACGTGTCCGGAAATTCCGAGATAGCAAAACAGATAAGGGATTTGGACAATACGGTTTTTGGAAAGTTCAGCATGAATATGAATGTAAGCACCAAGGGTTTGCCGCAAAACTTTGTTGATAATTTGAATGGGCCTATTTCCGTAGAGATTATTAACGGCAGCTTGAGAGGCTCAAAAATTTTGAGTTCCGTGGGCAGCGGGATTTCAAATTTTGAAGTTGCCGGTAAAAAAGTTTTGAGCAGCGCGGTTCCGATTAACAGCAAAGGCGATGTAAGTTTTGATGACTTAAAAGCGGAGTTTGAGGCAAAAAACGGGCAGCTTTTGGTTAAGAATCTCAAAATAAATGCCAGGGCACTTGGCTTGCTTGCATTTACAGGCGGAGTCGGTTTTGACGGAACATTGAATTTGAAATTGCAAAATACTCTAAGCCCCTCCGTTAGCTCAAATTTGAACAACCTTACAAAAGCAAGCCCCATATCTCTTTATGCAAAAGATGGAAACGGAAATGCTCTTTTGTTCTTCAACATAGGCGGCACATTCTCAGACCCAAAAGTCACTCTTGATGCCAGCAAAAACGAAAATCCTTTGAACAACCTCAAGGATGCCGCAACCGCAAAGGTAAGCGAGGCAAAGGATGCAGCTCTTGCCAAGAAAAAAGAAATGGAAGACAGGGCAAAGGCAGAAGTGGAAGCGAAAAAGAAAGAAGCGGAAAACAAAGCCAAAGCTAAAGTCAACGAACAAAAGCAAAAAGCTGCAAATACAGTTAAGGATAAAGCTAAGGATGCGTTGAAAGGATTTAGGAAGTAAACACGGCAGAGGGTTTAGCCGCCCTTTCGCCGCTTTTGGCTATTATGCGGTATTCACATCCGGGTTTGCCGCTTGCGTCAACAAACTCCTTATCTTTGACTCCGGGATTTCCGACAATCTCCCATTTATTATTGCTCTTGCGCTCAATTGCAAGGGCAGTAACTTCCGGAGCTATTTTCCAAACAATAGCAACTCCGTTTCCGCTGACCGTTGCCTTAACTCCAAGCGCAGGGGGAGCAGGAGCGAAATCCACGGGCTGAGGCTCTCCGTGAACAGCGCCGGTAACGCCGCCAAGCGGGTCTTTTTTGGGTTCATGCGGTATTTTTGCCGCCCTTTCCCTGCACCAGGCTATGATTTTATCCAGCCGTTCTTCGTTTAAACCCGTATTTAAAGGCATTGCGAGTTTGCCGTCTGCCACATCCGTTGCGAAATCGTCGTTTACAAGCATTACGGGGCTGTTGCCACAAGCTCCAAGGCATTCTACTCTGACTATTGTAAACAGCTTGTCCTCTGTTGTTTCTCCAATTTTTATCCCAAGTTTTTTTTCCGCAAGGGAAATTATATTTTCCGCCCCTGCTGCGTGGCAGCATATATTTTGGCAGAATTGCAAAAGAAAACGTCCGGTCGGAGCATGCTTGTACATTGTGTAAAAAGTTGCAACTCCCCAGGCATGCGCCGGAGAACACTGGCAAATTTGGGCAGCCCACTTAACAGCGGCATGCGGAACCCAGCCAAGTTCGCTTTGCGCTATCCACAGAACCTCCAAAAGCGCACCCTGCTTAACAGGGTATTGCTTTAACAGAAGCTCAATTCTGGTTTTTATCTCGGCTTTTCCCAATTTTGCGGAAATTTCTTCAAAAGATGGCTGGGCTATCCCGCTTTTATGCTCAAGCTGCAAGTGCAAAGGTTCGCCAACGTTTTCCGCTTTTGGGTTAGACGGTGCAAAATTTGTGTTAGAAATGAATTCTATCATGGAAGTAATGTAGAAATATTTTCTACATTACACTCCAATGACCTTTGGCATTCCAAATTTTATAGGGAACCTGGTGCGCGAATATTCGCCGTGGCCGGAACTTGCCCTGCTTGTGAATGTAATTCTGGCGATAATCGCCATTTTAGCCGTGGGTATAGGCTCCGCCCCCATTCTGATTTACATGGAACGCAAAGTGTGCGCGCATGTTCAGTGCAGGCTTGGCCCCATGAGGCTTGGCTGGCATGGAATTTTACAGACTGTTGCAGATGTTACAAAATTGCTTTTTAAAGAGGTTTATTCGCCCAGAGGCGTAGATACGGTAGTATATTACCTTGCCCCGATGATTTCCCTGACCGTGCCCTTTTTCACGCTGGCTCTCATTCCATTCGGAGAGCAATGGCAGGTTATAAATCTGAATTTTGCGGTACCCGCCATAATAGCCATAAACGGACTTGGGCTTTTTGCTATTCTTTTGGGAGGCTGGGCATCCAATAACAAATATTCGCTTTTAAGCGCTTTAAGAAGCGGTGCGCAAATGATAAGCTATGAGGTTTCGTTCGCGGTGATTATGCTGTTCGTGGTGATGATTTCCGGCAGCGCTTCTTTGAACGACATTATAGCGGCGCAGAACGGCACGGTTTTGGATTGGTGGATTTTTAAGCTGCCCGTCTTAGGGTTTATCGGTTTTTTGATGTTTATGTGCATTAGCACGGCAGAGCTTAATCGCGCTCCTTTTGATATTGCGGAAGCGGAGCAGGAGTTAACTGCCGGTTTCCATACCGAATATACGGGAACGGCCTTTGCCATGTTCTATTTAACGGAATACATAAATATAATAGGTGCCTCTGCGCTTGGCTCTATTTTCTTTTTGGGCGGCTGGAAAGCGCCTTTAATAGGCGTTGAAAGCGTGGATAAAATTCTTTTGGCTGTCCCGGATTTGGTTTGGATGTTTGCCAAAATTTACTTTTTGATTTGGCTTTACATGATATTCCGCTGGACATGGCTAAGGCCAAGGATTGACCAGCTCATGAGTTTTGAATGGAAATTTTTGTTGCCCTTAAGTTTGATTTTGCTTGGGCTTGGGGCTTTGTTTACCGCTATGGGTTGGGTTTTATGACAGTCCCCAAATATTTTCGCGCCGCAGTAAACGGCCCTATCAGTTTGCTAAAGGGGATGACCGTTACGCTCAAATATTTTTTCAATCCTAAAAAAATAGTGACCGAACAATATCCGGAAAACAGGGAAACGCTCAAAATGCACGACCGTTTCAGAGGGCGAGTGGAACTTATTCACAATGAGCAGAGTTTGCACAAATGTACCGCTTGCGGAATATGCGAAAAGATTTGCCCCAATGCTTCAATAAATGTACTTGCAACAAAAAATATTGCCGGCAAAAGAGTTTTGGGCAAATATCTTTACCGCATGGATACCTGTACCCAATGCGGATTTTGCATAGAAAGCTGCCCCTTTGGCTGTCTTAGAATGGCACACGATTTTGAAATGTCTTCTGCGGACAAGCAAACATTCAACATGGTTCTGAATAAAACCGAAGGACAGGGCTAATAATCAAGCCCGATTTTTTCAAATGCAGCTCGCAGATTATCTCCGTCAAGCGGTTTGGAAACGAGGGCTGCCGCGCCTAAATGCAAGAGCTTGCTTTGAGCGTCCGGCACAAGTTTTGGAGTTGCTAAAATTATTTTGCAACGGGATTTTAAATCCGGCTCTTTTTCCAGTTCAGCCATAAATTGAAGCCCGTTTAAATCCGGAGTTTCCAAATCATAAATAATAACGGAAAGCCTTTTGGAATTTTTGAGCTTTGCTAAAATGCCATTTCCGTTTTCGTTTATAAATACGGTGTTGATGCTTTTTTTTTGCAGCCATTGCGGCAAAAATTTTTTTGAAGAAAAATCCTGCAAGGCCCCGTAAAAATCAAAAAGGAATTTTACCTCTAAGCGGTGAAGTTCGTTCATAAGGTTTTTCATATCGTTTAATGTGCTTATCTTTTCAAGTATCGGCATAAATTACCCTCCTCTCATGATTGCCATTTTCTGGTATTCATTGCTCTCCGATACCGAAAGGGGGCCTTTCACAGGCACCGTACTGGTGTAGCGGGTATATGGCGAAGCAATCGTAACATCGGCTTCCAGCATTCCAAGCACTTTTACCTTTGCCGTTTTATTTTCAAAAACCATCTGGTCAAATTTCGCCGCTCTGCTATCGAATATCTGCCTCTTTTTTATTAGATCCTGCAAAGTCGCTATATCTTTCAAAATCTTTTCAGCTTCGCCTTCTTTTAAAGATTCCGCTTTGTTCCAAATTTTATATCTTTCAAAAATTGCACTCACTTCCGTCATAACGGAATTTACCAATTCTTTCGCTTTTTCCTGGCGGTAGTGCGTACGTATATTTACAAGAGTTCTGGTTCCCGTTTCGGAACCTAAGTCTCCTCCGCATTCAATTCCTTTAAACGCCGTTGTTATTCCTCCTATAATGGAACCGCCGATGCGAAGCTCGCCAAGACAGCTTATGTTTGAATGCAAAATATCCTTTGTAATCAAAACATCGCCTTCCGCAATAATAGTTGCAGCACTGACAAATGTAGCCGCTACAAACGAACCGACGGTAATCTCGGTTCTTTCTTTGCCCTGAATGCCGCCCGCGCACTTAACATAGCCCTTGGCCTTTATCTTTGCGCCGGATATAAGCCCGTTCACCACAACATTTTCTTCCGATATAATTTCAAAGCCATCTGTAACATTGCCGTGCACAATAACTGTTCCGGGAAAGCTTATGTTGCCTGTTGACAAATTCACATCGCCTTGCAAAACATAACTGCGGCGAATCATAATAACATCGTCTTGAACGCTTGGGGTTCCGGAAGCTGTTACAACAATATTTCCGTCTTTTTCTTCTACTCCCTCGCCTAAAAAATATCTCGCATTTGCGCCGGGCTTTGACTCTATGGGAAGCCCGTTAACATCTTCTCCGGCTTCGCCGTTCGTTGGCGGGACTACAGTAGCCAGAACGTCGCCGACATTAACCAGAGTAACCTGCATTGAATTCTTGTAATCAATTGATTTGCCGTCTTTTGGGTCTGCTATGAATTGCGGTTTTGCGCTCATATCAAACTTGTATTCTATGTATCCGTCTTTGCCTTCTTTTGGTTTATTGCCTTTTGATATGGTAATTTCTTGCGGGTTAGCCTCCAGCAGTTGTTCTCTAACCAGATTTTCATCTATTTCGGTTTTTATGTTTTCTTTTCTGCATGCATCAATAACTTCGTCATATGTTAACAACCCGCCTTCTTTAACCCCGGTTAACGGATACATTTTAACTTCCATTCGGTCTCTGGTAATCGCAATTTTAAAATGATTTACCTTCGCCTCTTGTTTGGGAGCGTTAACTTCTTCGGTGTCTATTTCATCATCAATTTTCATAATTTAACCGTTTTTTTAAATTGAGAATTGAAAATATTTTCAATTCTCAATTGTTAATCAAGCATTCCCCTCCGCATCATCTTCTATAATCGGCTTTGCAACCACATTTCTGCGGCCGTGCGCCATTTTGGAACGGTCAAATTCCATTCCGTTATCATCATCGCTAGCCAGATTGTTAACCGGAGCAGGAGCTTGCAGAGCAAGGTCTGCTTCCGTATTTGCTGCGCCGTTAAAACGAGGCGGCAACGGGCGGCGACCCTCTGCTGCAGGCATGGATTCCACCGCTACCGGACGCGGAGGAACCGGTGCGGAAGCCTGAGGTACAGGAGCTTCATTTGAATACACATCCGGAACCCTTGCCGCCGGGCGGCGAACTTGCCCCATGCGGTTTTGCGCCTTTTTTGACGCAAAAGATTGGTTGCCTGCCCTGCCTTGTTTATCGTCTCTCTGGTTTTTACCAAAATTTTCCGGAGCTTTTGGAATATCCACAGGTTTTCTTTTAAAATCCTGATTGAATTTTTTGACTACGGGAGTACGAAGGTCTTTGCGTAAACCGTTTAAACGGCTAAGCGCGAGTATCACGAGCCCCAAATTGAGCAGCGTTAAAACTAGAACCGAAACTATTAAAGTATCTGTCATTGCCATTCCTTTTTTCAATGTTGTTATGCGTAGCATTTATTTATCCTTTTTGACTTCGGAAGTGGATTTCTTTATGAGGGTTCCTACCTCTTGCAGTTTATTTTCCGATTCGCTAATCATGTCTTCTATGTTGACTATTTGTCTTTCCAACAAATTTATACGGCTAAGAAGCGACAGTATAAATGTCAGCAAAAGAAAAAGAGATATACCTAGCACAACGGTTACAAATGCCACAGGAGTAATATAGTAAACGTTGATTAGGACAAAGGGTTTGGGGTATAGGGTATGGGAAAACCTCAATTATTTATCAAATTAAGCGTTTTATGTCTAATAATCCCTATATCCAAACCAATTAATACGCCGTTTGCTTCGCTAAAGGTGGTAGTTATCCCCATCGGCATCGCTGGCATTACCAAAATTCAGGGCATTCTTCATCAAAATACTCAAAACATCTATCAATGTTGATGCCGACACAAGCCTCTTCTGCTATACAATCGTATAAGGCACTATAAACTTTCGTTAGGCATGCTCTATAGGCATCAATATCACCACTGTAATCATAAGCATTATCGCAAGATATCTCTGCATAATAAACGAAATTTTCACAAAAAACAGAGATACCTGCAAGTTCGTTGCAACTTACATAAGTTGTTGATGAACTGGAATAGCCAGTTGGACGAGCTGAATGAGTCGGCCCATCGTCAGATGAGCAGGAAAGGGTGAATGCCAAGGCAAGCACAATGCCTACCGCCAAGAGAAAAACGCTTGTTTTCATAGTAAACCTCTATTGATTAGGGAAAATTTGAGTTATAAGGCTTGTAGTTACAAGAGTTCTTGTAACTTATTTCTACAAATTTGTAATATGGAGGAGGGGGATAAATAATAGAGATTATTGAATAGAGAATAGAGATAAGTTCATATTTATTTGCAGAAGCAAATATATCAACGCAAGAAGGCTTTGTGCACAGGCTCATTATTCTCAATTCGGAATCAAATCTACCATCAATCCCAAATATAGAAAATCAATCCTCCTCATAATAATACGAATAATCAACCCCCTTCATAAACATATCGCGGCTGTTTATCTCATCAGTCAAGGCCATTTTCAGCAAGTTTTTTATCGCCGCACTGTTTACAGCACTCGCCGCCATTGCCTTTAGATAATTTTTTTTGCCAATCTTGCTCCAGTCCACGCATTTTTTCAGGCGTTTTTTGAATATCAAATCCAGCCAAATTCTTGTGCTTCTTCCGTTGCCTTCTATAAATGGGTGAGCAATGTTCATTTCCACATATTTATTGGCAATTTCTTCAAATGTATTTTCGGGCATCTGTTCAATCTGCTTTAAGGTGTTGCCCAAAAACTGTGCTGCCGCAAACTTAAAGCCGCCTTTTGAAATGTTTTTTTGCCTGATTTGCCCGGCGAAATCATAAAGCCCGCCGAATAAATAGGCGTGAATTTGCTGCAAGCCTTTGGCTGTGCCAATTTCAATGCTGTCGATAAAAGAACTTTTAAACAAGGCGTATGCCTTTTGCTTGCTTTTGCCATCTATGCTTTCGTCGCTGTAAGTAAACCATTCTATAAAGCGGTTTGCCTTTTTGCCGGGAAATTGTTTGCCTAGCGCAATAATTCCGTTATAATCAAGCACATTTGAAAGACGCATTTTCCCATCAGGCGATTTTAATTTCAACTGGGTAGTAATACTACCCAATTCATTTCCTTCTTTTTTTAACTTCGCTTTGAGATATTTCCAATAGTTTCGAGTTTTGGCGTAGTCGTCTTGGTCGGTAAGAACGGCGACAATATCCAAAACGGAAAACCACCACTTGGCATT
>Ga0182466_16292_pt1 | contig 14579 bp, 12 predicted proteins | sample TergutMp193P3_FD_120795 | JGI IMG/M metagenome (GOLD analysis project Ga0182466, IMG submission 120795) | reverse complement strand
GTAATTCAGGTTCTCCGCAAGCCATGTCTGTGTGCCGATTTTTGCGGTTTTGTAGGTTTTGTTGGCGTATTGGAGCGGGGCGGCGGGTTGGGCGGCGGCGTGGGTGAGGAGGAGGGCGAAGATTAAGGTGAGACGTGTGGGCATATAAACTCCTAAAGTAATAGCAGATTTATAGCAAAAACATACAATAATGTAAAAAATAAATGCACTGCAATTCCCCATCTGAGATTTCTAAATTTACTCTGCAACAGACAAACGATAAAACCAATAGTAAACCAAAAAAACCAAATCACACAATTCAAAAGATACAATCCTTGCGTTTTATAATACCATAAGCCGGAAACGGGACTCTCACCCCCGAAATGATAATGTCCAGGATATTTTAGTGCTTGATAAAAGTCTTCGCACATTACGGTTAAAAGCAATAGGCAAAAGATTCCCCATACTATTTTAATAATTTTCCATGCCATGATTAATCTCAAGTTCAATTTTGAAAATTTGACTGCCCAGGCAAGGATGTTTTTTACAATATTATGCATGATGTGTGTCCAGCAGGTATTCTGAAACGGTAAATGTTCTCATGGTGTTAATATATAAAATAGTAATTGCCGCCGCCCGGCAAGGCCGAAAAACCGTAATCGTCTGTGCCGTTGCCATCTTTATTCCAACCGCTCTTGGCTTTCAGATATTTGTCCGCTGTTTCGCTCTAATAAGTCTGTTATTTTTCCACTTTGAATTTCCCTATTTTCGGAATAACGTGTATTAACACTTTTTGATTCTCAACAGATTTTTTTGGCTCAATCATGCTGAGTCCTTCAATACCAGTACCGGATATTTGAATTTCGGTATTTTTTCCAAAGTCTATTTTATTATTATTCCACAGTTGCTTAACTTGCCACGCTCTTTCGTAACTGTACTGATAATTCGTCCATGTGTCGCCGATTTTTGCATCGTAACTTGACATTCCTTCCAATATTATCGTGTATCTTACATCAAAACCTTTATCTTTATATTTTTTTTCTAAATATTTTATTTTTTCAGACAATTCTTTTCCAGCTAATACCAAATGCTTTTCAGCTCCTTTGGAAAATTCAGCACTTGCCGTTTTAAATTTTATGGTATCTACTTTCAAGCTGAAATTTCTTTTTTTAGGGTCGTATTCAAAATACTCTCCGGCAATTTCATCTATTGATTCCGAAATTTGTTCCAATTCTTTATAATTTTTTACCGCTTTCATATTAGCCAAAACAAAAAGCACAAGCATGACAAAAAACAAACTAATCATTAAATCTGAATAGCTTATCCAAAAAAAACTTGAATGTTTCCCTTTCATTTTTTAAAGAATCTTCGAAAGAAACTTGGTTTGTCTATTATTTTTTGAGTATTATATCTTACGGATTCTATTTTTTCATCGATATTTTTGATACCTTTATTTGCTAATTCTATTTTTTCATCTACGCTTTTTATTTTACCGTCTATTTGGTTTTCAAGCAATTTTGAATTTTCCTTAAATTCGTTTAAAATTTTTCCGGCCTCTGTAAATAATTCCAATTCTTTAAGATCGAATTTTGTATTTATGTTTTTTAAAAATTCTTCTGCATCTTCTCTGTTTTTTATTGCGATATTATTTAATTTTTTTGATAATTCTTTAGTATCATCTAAAAAATGTTTTTCTATATTTTCTAATGATTCTTCCATTGTATCCTTGGATTTTAATAAACTTCCTGTAAAATCGTCTTTTGATTTTATTATATATTCGTTGATTTTTCTATTTAAAATTTCTAACGCATCTTTCAATTCGCTACCTTGTTGTAAAATCACGCCTCTTGCCGCATTTAATGAATTTTTTGTTGTTTCTAAAAGTTTATCAACAATATCTCCAAAGTCTTGTAAATTTAATTCTGCTATTTTTTCCGCAGAAGAACGCATTTGTTCAGCAGATTCCTTCAACCGGAAAGTTACAAAATCTTGAGATTTCATCAGTTCCAGCACGGATTTTTTACTTTCTTCAATTACTTTCATTTCTTGTTCAAGAGTATTTGAAAATCCACTTATAAATTTTCCGAAATTTTCATTATTGTTTTTAAAATCTGAATTGAAAGCATTTAAATTAATGATAAGTCTATTTATCGTTTCCTGAAAAATTTCGTTTTCTTTGTATTTTTCTGTATCTCTTAATTCTAGCTTCAGGTTTATTAAAAAATTCTCCTTGTATTCTTCGCCGGAATTCCGAGCGTATGCAAAATAGCAGGAATTAAAAAATGTAATAAGTATACCAACTCCGCTAACAAGCATTGCGATAGCAACCTTTTTTACAAGATAATCAACATCAATTTCACCGGTATTTACAATATCCATGTTAAGAAGCCCTAATACAATACCAGTAATAGTTCCTAGCAATCCAAGATACAATGGAATATTTATATAAACTTGCACATTATTTTCTAGAAAAGAAATTCTGTTTTCCATTGAATTTTCTGCATAATTAAAGTCATATCTAAGTTTATCGGATAATTTATATTCATCAAAATTACTCAATTTTCTTATTTCTATAATTGTTCTTAAAAAAAATACAACCTGTAAAATTAAAACAATAGCAAATATAGCTATAGTGAAAGTATCAAATTCTTGCACAATTAATTTACCTCTATTTGAGCTGCTTTAACTATTTCCCATTTATTCTCTTCATTTTTTCTTGCTTCACCTTCGCCATTAAATTTCATTTTTATTTCATCTTTTTTCGATAATGGGCCTGAAATTTCACAAGTATAATTTAGGTTTGCTAAATTATCCGAAACCCCATAATTCAATTTAGCATCCCTAACTTTAAACTTTGCCTTGGTTTCATCTGTTATTACTAATTCGTAAAGAGCATCGTCATCTTCTGTAATTTCAAAATAACCATCTGTATATTTCGCAAACAATGGTTCAGATATTCTACTCGTTTTATTTGATTGAACTTCTGTTGATATGTTGTCTTCAATTGACTTCTTAAATTCAGGTTGGGTAAGTATAATCTTCACAAGGTTTCCGAAGTATCGTTCAAATTCCCTAAAATTTTCATTTAGCTTATCATCTAATTTATTTTTTAAGTCATCTAATATATCTCTTGATGTTTTATCTTTAATATGCTCATCGATAGTTTTTGTATCAGGAATTTTTTCATATACTTCAGTCAATTTATCTATTATTTTTTTTGCAATTTTTCCCATTCTATACAGCAGTACAATAATAACAATTTCTCCCGTTATAATTAAAACGAATATTGAAATATCCATTAAAGTATTTGCAGTCATAATTCTAACTCATTCCTTTTTTCTCATATTATATTTCTTTCACAATTTTTGCTATATATCTATTTATAATTCCAACAATTGGGAAAAATAGCAATGAACAGGATGGCTTAGATTCATTTTCAGTATCTAAACCATCACTATAATATTTTAAACCGTGCTTCAAATACTTTTTTAAATCATCGTCAGTAATTTCTTCTATATATCTTTCAAAATATTTATGAATACTTGTTGTTCTGTTCGAATTTCCTCCATATAGAAAATCGCCATTTTTTATATTACCCAAAAAATATTTATTGAAGTCATTTACGAATTTACAAATATGCTGATATTCATCTTCCTTTATTTCTTTAAAAGTCTTTTTAGCATCTTTTTTCATTTCTTTAAAATTCTCTTGAGTGTATTTTTTCATCTCTTTATAAGTTCTTTCGGAGTCTTCTTCAAAACCGCTGAGATTATACGATATATCCGATATCTTTGAATCATCGATTTTGTTACTCTTAGGGTCAAGAAATTTTATGCCTCCCATGCAAGTCAACCTCTTGGAATCAATAATCCCTTTTTCTGTTTTAGTTTCGGTAATAATTATAACCTCTTCTTTATTTAAAATTTCTTGTGCAATTTTTTTTAATAAATCCTTACCTATAATATTTAAAATTTTCGAACCATTGCCGCTAAAAAGAATTGTTACCGCTTTTTCTTTTTCCCAATCTGAATTTGGTTCAAATACAAGAATTTTATTGATATGATAAATTAGTGCATAATAGAAATATATAAATATAACTTTAACTTTATCTATTGATATTAGTTTTTGTGCGTAATCCAAATTATTCAAATCGGCAAATCGATTCTTATAGAGTTCCTTTACAAATGGATGTTCCTTTATGGAGAATAAAAACGCATTCGTATAAGCCGAATTTTTTCTTTCTTTTACCCAATTTATCATATTTCTAATAGGTGGTGTCAAATCCCTAATTTTGGCATATTCATTTACAAAATATTCTGCAAAAGCGTTTAATGTTTTTCCAAAATCTGCGAACAGAGCATTGCCTGCAAATGGAAAACTGGATAAGACTTTCGGAATATTATTTTTATAAACCAAAATGTCACTTGTACCGCCACCAATATCAACGGTTAGTACCGTGCTATGTTCGTTGTACCCTAAAATGCCCGGCGTATTGCTGTAATAGTAATATGGAGCAATAGATTCGGAAATAAATTTTATATCATCTCTATCGAAAAAATTTTCAAATTCGTTATTCCAGGCTTTTTTAATGGATTCTTGAAAATCCTCTTCCATGCTGGATGGATAAAAACACACTAGGTTAACGTTATTTAAATCTCCATTATCAATCAAAACCTTTGCTCTAATCAGCATCATTTTCTCTCTGATATATTCTTGTCTTATGTCTTTTTCATTTTTGCTCCATTTTAGGTCTGTTTTTAGGCTTTTATCTGAAATGTCAAGATCATTCAATTCACAAACATAAAAGCCATTGCAATTCATTAAAATTTTCGGTACTTGCTCGTTGTGGTCAATAATAAAACTGGTTGCGTGAGGAAAACCTCTAAAAGAAGATGGCAAAAATTCTTGTTCCATTCTTTTTTTCAAAAAAACTTTATCATCTGGAATTTCTTTATATAAGGAAACGGATAATTCTTCAAATGAAAGAATTTTTGAATCTTCGTAATTGCTCATCGAAAATTCGACATTTGTGTTTGATGTTCCAAAATCGACGGCAAAATTAAATTGTTTTTTAGTAACGTTATCTCCTTCAATTGGTTTGAATTTCGGAATCAAAATATTTGAATATCCATCTATTTGGACTTCAATATGCCCGAAATTGCCATCTTTGCAAAATACTTTTGAGCCTGTACTTCCACCCTGCGGTAGCTTTCGTATTTTTTCTTTATCAAAATTCAAAATCTTCATTTCTTTATCATCTGACACAGCATGAATGAAATATTCTCTAAATTTTATTTCCGGCGGGTATTTTAAAAACGGGAAAAGAGTTATGCTGAAATCTTTTTTGATTATATTATCGGATTGATATGTTTTTTTAAAGCATATTTTCATTTTGCCGTCTGCAATCGGGATGAATAATTTAAAATCAATAGAAGTGCCGTTATTATCAATTTCTATCTCCGGTTTTTTGCAGCCATCCTCCGGTCTGCCGCTGCCCTCTTTCGGCAATAAATCAGCGGCATTAAACACCTCAAAAAACTTCTTTTTTAACGGAAGCAGAACGCTTTTTTCTTTTCCTGCTGGTTTATATTTGTTGCCTTTAAAAAAATTATCATTAATTTCGTAAGGAACTTGAATTATTTTTTCTTCCAGAAAATCATCACTTTTTAAGATATTTTTGTGCTTGATTTTTGTTCCTGGAATATATTCGTCTATAACTTCTAACTTTACATTTAAATTTTTTAATTCTCCAAAAGTTACATCATCAATCCATATAGCTTTGCTCAGCTTCTCATCATAATCGTTTGGTATAATGAAATAATTATCGTCTATATAAGTACCGACTATAAAATCACTTTTTATATTCTTAAATTCTTCATAGTAAATATCAATATCCAATGTCTTTACGCTTTCACTATCTTTTTTACCATTTACTGTGATTTTTTTATATGCTTTATATTCTTTTTCATTCGTATTTCTTTTTTTATTCAAATTGAAGATATATTCTTTTAATGTACTTTCTAATATATTATTTTTATCCTTATCTTTATTTTGATATTTTTCTTCATAATCTGCCTTAGTTTCTTTAAATTTATTCCAAGAATTGTCATTTAAACTAGTTAATTCTTCGTCTTTATATCCCTGGCTTATTAAATATTCTTTTAACTCAGGAAGTTCAAGTTTTCGATTTTTATTTTGCAATAAAACTTGTTTATACAAACTTACAAACCATTCTTCAAATTTTTCATCTCTTTCATTCAAATGTTTACAGGTTTCTCCGAACAAAATTTTATTCGGAGTTAATCGTATGGGATTTACGCTATCGTCTGTTGCCAAAAACAAGGTTAATGGAGATGTTGCTCCAATTATCTCGGAATTATATTTTATTAAAAAAAACTCGTTTACCTTATCCAGCTTAAAATTCTGACATTCAAGGTCATAACCCAGATGCAATTTTAAGGATTTCAAAAATGGATTATCCCCATCATATTCTTTAGCATGGTTTTCTTCCCATTTGGCATCGTCTTTTTCCCATTTGGAAAATCCAATGGAATCTTTAAGCAAATCGTAATTGAATAAAAGCTCGGCAACATCCAGAAATCTGCTAAGCGTTTTTTTGTTATTTTCATTTTTCGATTTCAGTAATGCGAGTTTCAAAACATCCATTTTTGCAAATGGAGTGGGAATAGAAGTTTTTCCCGTAAAATCTACAATTTCTGGTTCTTTTATGTCATCTATTGTAGTTCCGGAATATTTATTAGTATGAAGGACTTTAAACCAACCCCATTTAAAATTTTTAAGCGTAATCGCTTCTTCCCCATCTTTAAAAATATGCTTTGGCATATTATTTTCAGCTTCATAATCTATTGCCGATTCTGCCCCATTTATTTTGCCTACTGATTTTTTACAGCTTTCAAAGAACAAGTCAAGAAAATTTTTCTTTGTACCTATAGAATCTTTATTCAAATTTTCATCTATTTTAAAATAAGAATCGTCATTTCTGATATCCGCAAATAAATCGCCTAATTTTGTTCCCTTAAAAACCATATCTTTGTCATCGTCATTTTCCTTCTTGAAATTAAACAATTTCAAAGACCTTGAGTTGCGATGCATTTCTTTTGCCCAGCCCTCAAAATCATCCAAAACTTTCTTCAATTCACTTTCTTCTTGTAAAAATTCTTTAGAAATTTTGTAACTCAAATTCCAAGGCTGTTTTACATTTTTTTCCCTTTTGCTGAAATTCTCAAAGAATTTTTTCATAGCAAAAAAGCTAAACAATTTAGGGGCAATTTCTTCACAGCATTTGGCGGAAAAGTCGGTCAAACTCATTTCTTTATCTTTTTTAGCAACGGCAAAACCTTTTTGAACATTTCTTTCATTCGGAGTATCATCTAAAAAATCAAAAATAGAAAGCGCTCCCGCAAATTCAATAAAATGAGAATCGTTTTGCTGAGCTTTCTTTTTTTCGCCATATATCTCAATTCCAGAATTGTATTCGTATGTTCCTGCAACTTTGAGGTCATCTCTAATGTGATAAATGGTTTCCAGCTCCGGGTTTATATTATTGTCGTAATAATGCAGGGCAACTTTTGTTTTGTGCAAGAATTCGCTGCTTTTAATAACTGTATTTTCTTTATCTGTGGATATATTGAAATACGGCATAACCACCAAAGATGCAATTTTCATCTTTACTATATCTGCCGCTTTTCCTTCGCTAAAATATTCCGTGCTGTTTTCATTGCGGAGTACTTTTAAGATAACAGGAAAAGCAGAAGCTCCGGTGCCGCCAAAAATCGAACTTACAATAAAAATCCGGTCGTCTACAGGATCTACGAGTTCATCAAAAGATTTCCAAAAAGTTTTATTTTCAGTTATTTGGCTTAAAACTATACTGCCTATATTGGGATTTCCTTCAAAACCTATTTTCATATCCAAATCCAACAGATGATTGGATTCTATCGATTCGTCTTTTCGTATATATCTATTTCCAGAAAAAAGCAGTTTTGCGAAATCTTTATGTTCCTGCTGAAGTCTGTCACTCTTTAAACCAAAATAGTCTCTAACTGTTGTTCCATTATTTTTGCCTTTTAAATTCAAATTGAATTTATAAAAATTATCTTTCAATATTATTTTGTGGGCAAAGAATCCTGTTCCATTTTTATTCTCATCGCTAATTAAATCATGCCTTACGGCAGAATAACGGCCTAGTAATTCCTGTGCCCTTAGCACATCGCCGTTGTCCTGCTGCGGGTCGATAATTATCGGAACTATTTCCCAATCTTTTTCCGCTTTGACTCCAGCCGCAAGAAGCATGGTTAAGGACCTCAAAACCCTAGCACCGGAACCGCCAACAGAAAATAAAAACAATTTTGCCATTTTAATTTACCCCTAAACCTGTTGTGCGCCTATTATGCGTACTGAAAGGAATTCTTTTCAATACTTTAAACAATAGAAGTGTTATAACAAAATAAAACATAAGAAAAGCAACACTAACAATAACCGATAATCCTATAAAATACCCCATTGATATACCGGGCGGTTGATGCTCGCTAATCAGGATAAACCATCCAAACACTATACCGAAAAAGAACATAAATCCTGTTGCTGCACTGGCATTGCACCACCAATCTATGCCTGAATTTCTTTGTGGCGAATCGCGCCATATATATTGATATAAATACAGAAGAACAATACCTAATACTAATACCGTGCAAAAGTACGGTGTATAATCCGTCTGCGTTTTACTGAGACCCTCTCCTCTAATAAGGGCTAAAAAATCCGCTAATTTGGACCACATAATATCCTCCTACTTTCTTACCCTTTTAATTGTGAAATCGAAATTTGCCAAATTATTTCCTTTGGAAACGAAAGCGGAATAAACTCCGCCTAGTAAATAGTTTAAGCCAAAAGTTGTCGAATCTATAACAGCCGAGTCATCTTTGGAACTGGATAAAGCTACCCACTCAGGCAAGTAATTATGCAAGGAAATCTTAATTTCTGCATCTGCTAAAAATTCTTGCTTCTGATTTGTATTGATATTTAATTTATGAGTTGCTTTTTCTATAAATATAAATTCATGTGCTGGTTCCACAGGAAGAATTTCCAATTGATAGTCCGCATTGTTTATTTTATAATTATCTGAATCTAAAAAATTGAGGAATTTAGAATAATTTTCCAATATTTTCGAAAAATCAACGTAAACAGAAAAAGAAAAAACACCGTTTTTCGATGGCTTGGCATTGGAAATAATGGCATTGCGTAACTCAGAACTGCTAAAATTGCCTTCTATTGCAGGGTATCCTATTTCAATAGGAATCTTGACGGAATTTGCCGCTGAAAAAAACGCTTTGTTTTTATAATTTTTCAACTGTTCCAGTTTTTGATTTTTTAATAATTTCGCAATCTGCAAATCGCTCCCTATTAACCAAATATAATAAGGACGGGCTTGGTTTATCTTTTTTTTGCAATCATTTTTGTCAAAATAATCTCCATTAAAATTTGAGTAAAATTGCAAAACCAATACCGACAAATGGTTAAATTTTTCAAGTTTTTTTGCAAAAACACTTTTTATCCCTATCTCCTGCTGGGCCATAAGATTATCCAAATCCTGCTCTTGCCGCTTTTTTAAATCTTGTCCCTGCTTCGTTTTTTCGTCTAAGCATCTGAAATTTTCCGGAGCAAATATAAAATCAGAAACCAGAGCTATCATGGTTGAATCATTGACAATTGTTAAAACCGTATCCAAAACCGCGTTTAAATCCGAACCGTCTACCGATTTTTTTTTGCCTTTTTCGCTAATTTTAAGGCTATCGGCGGTTAATATTCTTGTATATCTTTCCAAACTTGCATCTTTGCCTTTGCATTCCATTGTTCTGCCAATCAAGCAAACCCTCTGTTCTCCGGAAAACTCATTCTCGAGATCGGAAATCAAGCCATAGAGCGTTGTTTGAAATTCCGTTGCGCCGTTTACATAGCCTTCCATGCTTTGGGACCGTTCAACAACCAAAGTAAAGTGCCTGAGTTGCTCCGAAGGCGGATTTTCAAGTATCTTTTTATCAATGGAAAGACCCATATCGGTGAGGATTTTATGCAAAGTATCGATAAAGGCATCTACCGAATCGGCTTTAAAAGAATTTTTTAAACTGTCAATCTCTTCTCTACTTAAGGAACCATCGTTTGAATAAAATTTATGAGCCAAAGATTGAAAATTCTTTAATTCTTCATCTTTTTTTCCGCAAGCTACAAGACAGACAAAGCCGACAAAAACCGCAAAAAACAATGATTTTTTATACATCAGTTAACGTCCCCCAGCCATATCCGTAGGCAAATTCCTCTGCCCTGTTATGAACTGCTTTACAAACACGTTGGTGGTGTTCTTGATTTCATCCACCGTTCCGACTTCAATTATACGGCCTTTGTAGAGCATGGCTATGCGGTCTGCTACCTTGAATGCGCTTGCCATGTCGTGCGTAACCACAACCGAAGTTACACCCAGCTTTAATTGCATGTCTAAAATCAAATCATTAATTACATCGGAAGTTATCGGATCCAAGCCCGTGGTTGGCTCGTCATATAAAAGGATTTCAGGGCTAAGGGCTATGGCTCTAGCAAGGGCTACACGCTTTTTCATGCCACCGGAGAGTTCGGAGGGCATTTTTGTGCGAAATTCCGGTATCAGATTTATGAGTTTTAATTTTTCGGTTACCGTATCTTGAACTTGTTTTTCGGTGAGTTCCGGATGATGCTCCCTGAGGGCGAATGCTATGTTTTCACCCGTGTCCATGGAATCGAATAAGGCACCCATTTGAAAGAGCATTCCCATTTTTCTGCGAATAGTGCGGGTATCAAAATATTTGGGGCTTGAAATGGTAACATTATCTACGCTGACTTCGCCGCCGTCCGGCTGCAAAAGCCCTATCATGTGCTTCAATATAACGGACTTTCCGCCGCCGGATTGCCCTATGATGACTATCGTTTCTCCGCGCCTGATGTCTAGGCTGACATCTACAAGAACATCCTGCTTTCCAAAGCTCTTGCGCAAGTTGCGGAGTTTTATCATAACATCGTCTTCGCGGATGGCTACATTAGGCATTGGTGCATACCATACGGCTATTTCTTTTTGGCATCTTTTTTAGGCTCTTCCTTTTTGGCGGCTGCAGGAGCAGCGGTGGTGGCAACCGGTGCTGCTGCTGCTGGGGCTTCGGTAGCAGCAGCCTCGCGTCCCTTGGATATGGTGAAAATAACCGTGCGCTTGGGAGAGAGCAGAGATGCTTTGCCCAAGTTCAGTTTTTCCGCATAATAAGTGGTGTCGTTAGGCATTTCGGAAATGTCCAACTCTATGCTTGCGGGAATATCCGCAGGTTTTGCGGACAGTTTCAAGTAGCGATTTTCTTGAGAAAGGCTTCCCCCTTGATTCTTAACGCCTACGGGTATGCCGGACAGGCGAATTGGAATACGTATGGCTATCGGCGTGTTCTCCTCTATCTTTAAAAAATCTATGTGGATGATTTTTTGCGAAATGCTGTGTTTTTGGTATTGATAAACTATAGCGGGATTTCCGCTCTTGCCGTCTATAACCAAATCCAGCAGGGTGTACCTTTTGCCGGGAGCGAGAACCGCCTCCAAATCTTTTTCCGAAACGCTTATGGAAACCGATTCGGAACCTTGGCCGTAATAAACGGCGGGTACGTTGCCTGTTTTGCGAAGGCGGCTGCTATCGCGCGAAGAACCGACGGTACGTGACTGTGCCTTGAGGGTTGTGAGCTGCATAAATTCTCCAATTTTACTCGTTGAAACCTATAATTTTATTGGGGTAGCTGGATTCGAACCAACGAATGGCGGAATCAAAACCCGCTGTCTTACCGCTTGACGATACCCCAAGCGTTTTAGAAATATAGAAATTTTTGAACCTTTTTTCAAGGGTAAAAGCGTGAAATCCGCAAAAATCTGCACTCATTTTTAACTAGGTCGCAGGCTTTTATCGCTTTTTCCAAAGAGGAAAACAGTGAAAAAACGCTTGCTCCGCTGCCAGAGAGCATAGATTTTCCGCCGCAAGCATTTAATTTTTGCTTGAGCGAAGCTATAAGAGGATATTTTTCCAGTGTGGAATCTTCAAAATGATTGAAGAAATCCCATGAATTGTCGAGCGGGTGGGTAAAAACTCTGTTTTTTATACCGGTTGCAAAATTTTGCCAGCGATGTTCACCAATAGGGACAATGCTTTTATATGCCTCTGCTGTGGGAATTCTGCATTTGGGGGTAGCTATGACAATGGCGCAACTGTGGCTGTTTATCGAATTTTGCGGCGTTAAAATCTCGCCGATACCTTCTGCCAGAGCAGCACCGCCATTTAAAAGGAAGGCTACATCTGCCCCAAGGCCTGCTCCTATTCGCTCTAATTCCGCAGAAGTGGAATTTAGCCCCCACAGTTTGTTCAGAAGCCTTAAAGCAGCAGCGGCATTGGAACTTCCGCCGCCCAAGCCAGCTCCAAGGGGCAAATTCTTTTCCAGATAAAAATTAACCCCGCTCGAAACTCCAAATATTTCCCTTAGTTTAACGGCTGCCCTATAAATCAAGTCTTTTTCGGGCGGATATTCCTGCGGGTTGTTGTAAGAGACGGATATTTCGCCATTATTGCTCAATTCGCCAAAAAGAGCATCGCCACAGGAAACGGTGTGGAACATGGTACCAATATCATGGTAGCCATCTTTTCTTTTTTTTATTATCGACAAAAAAAGATTCACCTTGGCAGGGGCAAATTCGTTCAGCATTTATTTTATCCTTTTTATTCTCAACGCTCTGTTTCTTCCTTCTTCGTTTGGTGTTAGTTTTACCTTTGAATAGGATAGTATTCTGCGCCTCTCTTCTCTTTTTTTGAAAATTTCATCAAATTTCAATTTTGCAAAAAACAAAACCGCCAAAAAAAATATGAGAACGAAGAACCATATATAGTACAGGGTTTCGCTTGTGGTTTCAGCTTCCATTTTTTAAACCTCTTCGTGTTTCGCCGAGCTTTTGTTCTCTTGGTCGTTAACTATTGTGTTTCGGTTTATTATGCCGTAGCCAAAACCGATTATAAAATATACCAAAACCAAAAACATCAGGTATTCGGGGAAAATCATCGCAAAACCCGCGACGTATGCGCCGACTATGTTTATAATCTGAATTGTATTTATTATCAAACTTTTACGTTTTTTGAGTTTTGAAAGGAATAAGGGGCTAACCATCAGTATTCCCGTTGAAACCAACACTACAAGGGGAATGTAGAATATGCCGGGGCAGGAATTGAAAAAACTGTATTTGCACAGCAAAACCATGAATATGGCGTTGGTTACGCCTGCAAAAGTTGATGGCATTCCAGAAAAGTAGTCGGGATAGGAATCGCTGTCCATGGCATTGTATTTGGCGAGTCTCATGGCTGTGCACACCATGTAAACCGCAGAACCGGCGAAGACGGTTACGTGATGAGTATCAAACCATTCTGTCGCAAAGTTTTTATAGGCGAACATGAGCATAAAGGCAGGAGCTATGCCGAAAGCTATTAAATCCGCAAGGCTATCGAACTGAGCGCCGAAATCCGAGCTTGCGTTAAAGACTCTTGCAGCGAAACCGTCCAGTTTATCTAAAAGCGTACAATAAATTATTAATTGTGCACTCATAATAATAGGATTTTCAATTCCAAATAAACCTGCCGAGCAACATATAGAAGCTGCACCCAATAAAAAATTGACGCTTGTAAAAGCATTGGGAACTATGAATTTTGCTCTTTGCATAATGGAAATTTAGAAAAATACAATATTATAAATAATCTCAATTTTCAACTCTCAATTAATTTTTCCGTTTTATATAGGTATTAGCAAGAAAAAGGGGAAATGCAACCAATAAACCGGCTTGCGTGGTGAGCAATGCTTCGGAGATTCCGTCTGCGAGCAGCACAGGGTTGCCAAAGCCAAAACGCTCTATGGTTTCAAAAGTGTGAACCATGCCCATAACGGTACCCAAAAGCCCAAGCAATGGGGCTACAGCAGCAAGCGCGGCTATATTTTTGCAATGCTCTTTTTTGCCCACTAAAACAAAAATCCATGCAAGCCAGCCAACCGCAAAAATAACAGGCATAACAACCCCGCCTCTGCGGAGCATTTCAAAAACCTGTTCATAAACGTGCAAGAGGTTCATAGACAGAAATAAACTAGTAAATATAACTTTTAAGCCGCCCCAAAGGGATTAATATATGCCGCTCATGCCCACCACCACGCTCCCCTTTAGACCCTGCTACGCAGGTGAGATATTGCATTTTGCAATAAATTTTTGTATATTTTAAGCGTGAGTCCGAAATTTACGAAACATGGCGAGCAGCGAGTCAAGGAACGGGGCATAACTCCGCAAGAGATAGATGCCATTCTCTACGCTCCGGACGTTTTTTCCGTGCTTAGCAAAAAAGAAAGGGGGATTTATGAGCAAAAAAAAGGGAATTGACCCGGCATTCTACGAAACGAATTGTTTCGCTGACTGGATGGAAGAGGCTGCAAAAAAAGGCGAGTTGATTCGCCCTGTTCCGGGCAAGAGCATTATAGACGCTACCCGTGAATATATGCAGGCGA
>Ga0182466_11615_pt1 | contig 14617 bp, 9 predicted proteins | sample TergutMp193P3_FD_120795 | JGI IMG/M metagenome (GOLD analysis project Ga0182466, IMG submission 120795) | reverse complement strand
CACATCCGCCTTTGCCGGCCCCGTAAGCCATTTTGGCATGTTAAAGGTTTGCGGCAAAAATCTATGCGGCGAAAAAACCGGAACAACAACGCCGGTTTTCTTTAAAGGCCCAAGCCTTTTTTGGTCATCGGGCGATGGCGCTTCGTTTTACAGCCCTGATGTTGTTGACTGGTTTGTTGACAATATGGAAATAGGCGTTATCCGTGCCGCTATGGGTATTCAGTATTACAAGGAAAACTCCGAACCTCTTAACGCCGCAGGAGCGGTTGCGGGTTATTTTTACGACCAGGCAACGCAAAAAAGGCTGATTAAAGCTATTATAGATGCGGCGATTCTCAATGATATTTATGTTGTTGTGGATTGGCATTCCCATAATGCCCATAGCGGTACCGAACCGACTTTGGCAAGAACATTTTTTACGGAACTGGCAAACGAATACAAAAACGTTCCCAACATAATTTGGGAAGTGTATAACGAACCTGTGAGCGCAAACGTCGGCCAAATAACTACTTATGCAAACGGAATTATCACGGCTTTGAGAAATGCCGGCAACAATAATTTGGTTTTGGTAGGCAGTCCTTCTTGGAGTCAGAATCCGAACAATCAGGCGAGCAATTACGGCAATACGGCCGCTTCCAAAAATGTAGCCTTTACCTTTCATTTTTATGCAGATGAGCACCCGCAGTCCGGCGGCATCGGCAGTTCTGCAAATTCTGCCATGAGCAGCGGTTATGCGGTGTTTGGAAGCGAATGGGGCACGGTGAGGGCAGATGGCGGCGGCAGCGTGAACACCACTCAGTCAAATACCTGGACTACATGGATGGACAATAACAAAATCAGCAATTGTATGTGGAGTGCGAGTGCCATAAACGAGGGTTCTGCCATGTTCAAAAACGGAACAAGCCCGTTGGCGCTTTCTACAAGCAGCCTCACAACAAACGGCCAGTACTTTCAAACCTATATGGGCAAAAACAAGTGGACAGCGCAAATTCCGTCGGGTAATCCCAAAGCCGGAGACGCTACGGTAACCGTTAGAGATGGAGAATCCGTCACCATAACAACTCTGGGCATAGACGGCACAATAGAAAATATAAGCGAACCAAAAGATGTAAGCGGTACCGTTTATGGCACTGCGGAAAAATCCGGCACAGGAATAAAATACACAACTACCCAGGCAGGTTCTCCTGAAAAGGTTAGGTTCACATATACGGTTAGCAAAAATTCCAAAACCACTCAAGGGCGGATTGTGGTAAATATAACAAACTTAAAACCAAAACTTCCGCCTGTTGACCCTATATCGGTTAGCCGCAAGGCGGCCACCAAGCTCAGCCTTGTGAACAGCCTGAAGGCTCCCGCGCCAAAAGACGATGCTTTTACCTTGCAGAGCGTGACCATTTCCGACCAGTCAAAAGGCTCCGTTTCAAAAATTTCCGCTGCGAGCACTACGGGCGATACCATAGTTTTCACCCCAAGCGCAGCGATGGCGAATAAAGACCTGGAAGAAGTTAGCATTAGCTACACCGTTAAAAACAAAGCCGGAACTACAAGTACGGCAACCGTAGTTTTGTACATTCAAAATCAAGCCCCAACAATAAGCGCAAGCACAGCCTATTGCGTTGCAACCATAGAACAAGGCACAGAAGAAACCCGCCTTGACATGGTAAGGCATTTTGGGGGCAGAGACAGAGACGGCGATTCGGTATGGTTTGAAAAATTCTATTTGGCCAATGATTACCCCGGCTCCCTGACCCAAGTGGCTCCGGATACCCTTGTGTATAAGAGAAACGGAAATAACAATTCCGGCAAGGTGGTTTTACTGGCGTATGCCACAGACGGCTTGTCGCAATCTGCTTTGGGAAAGGTGTGCATAACGCTAAACGGCAGCGGCAGCGCGATAAATGTCACTGCGCCAAATGAAATTCCGGGCGTTGTTCCGGTTATTTCTAAGTCAAGCGGTACTATGGGCATAAAGTCCTTTGGCCAAAGCATAGAGGTTCATTTTGCGCAAAACGGCTTTGCAAAGCTGGATGTTTATTCGCTTTCCGGAAAAAATATGGGAACTTTGCTGAGCGGGTTCCAAAATGCGGGCTCAAAGGAGATTTCCCTTGAAAATCTCAACTTGCAAAAAGGGATTTACATATTGCGCTTAAAGCAAGGTTCGCAAATTAAAACTTTAAGGATTGTAAATTGAAAAGGGCACTTCTATTTTTTTTGGTTTATGCGCTTTCCTTTGCCGCAGAATGCCCTATGCAGCCTTCTACCGAAGGCCCGGCGCATTACTACGGCAAACTTAAAGTAAGGGAAGGCAAAGCCTTTATAGACGGGGTGAAAACCGGGGCCATTGCGCAGATAAGGGGTGTGAGTTTCTTTTGGAGCCAGTGGAGCGGGCAGTTTTACAATGCTGCGGCTGTGGAGCGTTTGGCAAAGGACTGGAAGGCGGAAGTGGTGCGTGCTGCATATGGCGCAACCGGTTCAACAGCCGCCGCAGATCGCCAAAGCATAAAAACCGTGGTTGAGGCTGCAATAGACAACGATATTTATGTTATTATAGACTGGCATTCGCATAGTGCCCACAATGCCTCGGAAACGCAAAGGTCAATAGATTTCTTTAGCGAAATGGTGCAACTGTACGGTTCTTGCGATAATGTTATTTTTGAGCTTTACAACGAACCCACCAATGCGGAGTGGAGCGTTATAAAATCCTATGCGGAGCAGGTGATTGCGGAAATACGCAAATATTCCGATAACCTTATCCTTGTGGGTACTCCAAACTACTCCCAAAAAGTTCAAGATATCACTGCCATTGAAGATATAAATGTGGGCTATGTTTTGCATTTTTATGCCGCAAGCCATCCTTTAGACACTTGGCGCAACAATATAGATTTGGCATTGCTTAGAAATTTGCCCATTTTTGTGACCGAATACGGCACAACCACGGCAGACGGCGGTTGCAGCCCCGAAGTGAGCAACAATTGCAGCAGTGATAATTACAATTCGCACAACCTCCTTAGCTCCGACCGATGGCATTCATATATGGATCAAAACAAAATATCTTCGGTAGCCTGGAGCGTTTTTGATAAATACGAGGGTTCGGCGTTTTTCGGCACTGTTCCGGGTGGTGCTTTTGACCAAAGCGCGGAAAACTGGTCGGATACAACAAAAATGACGGCGGCAGGGAAATATATATTCAAAAAATTGAACAAATACTATTTAACCGCGCCCTGGAATACCGTACCTGTAAAACCCTTTGCTGCAGTTTCCGAATCCCCCGGTTTGGAATTTTTGGGCGGAGCAAGGCTGATTGTAAGTTTGCCCCGTAGCGGCAGCACTTCTCTTGAAATTTTCTCTTTGCAGGGCAAAAAATTGGGGAATCTGCTTGCCGGAGAGCAAAATTCGGGTGTTTTTGAGGTATCTTTTTCGGATTTGAATTTGAAAGCCGGGGCTTATATTCTGCTTTTAAAACAAGGTTCTCAGACAAAAGTTTTGAAAATCGCAAAAAAATAGCCCCTTTTTTCAAAAAAAATGTATATTATAAACATGATTTTTAAAAATTGCGCAGCGCATAGGATTGTTTCATTTTCCTTTGCGGTATTGCTTTTGTTTTTTACCGGCGCTTTTGCTGCCTTTAACGATTATCGGGAGAGGGATTCGCAACGTTTTTTGCCAAAAGCTGTTAAACCCTTCCATGCAGACCAAGACGTGGTAACCGTAATCATGCGTGAAAGCATTCCCAGAGGCGGCGGCTATACCTACCAATATCCGCGCGAAAATCCCGAACCTAAGCTTACGGATAAATACGCTATGGAAGGCGGTTTATCCATGGAAATAGAATTGGTAGCAAGCGATTATTCCGGTGTTGCAATTTGCATAGCGGGCTCCTCAGACATAACTCCGTATATGGAAGAAGGCGTTTTGCAATTTTGGATTAAAGGCGACAAGGGTGGGGAAATAGCTCAATACGTGCTGGTGGACGATGGCGTGAAAAGCAACGGAGAGTCATTGCAGGTAAAAATAGGCTCCAAGAGTTTTGGCGATATAACAACAGAGTGGCAAAGAATTACAATACCCCTGAAGATCTTCGGGGAAACCGGCGTTTACTGGGATGCCAAAAACCAAAGGGAGGTTATGATGCCTTTTTCCTGGGGTAATGTAAAAGGCTTTAGAATAGAGGTTCGCAAAGATGAAAACCAGGCTTTCAAAGTTTGGCTAGACGACATAATCATCAAAAAAGTCGGTGAAGAATATCAAGGTCCTGCCGGTTATCCTTTCCGCAATGTTTTGTGAGGATTGCATGAGAGAAAAATTTTTCTGTTTGTTTTTTTTCGCCTCCTTTGCATTTGCCCAGAGCAATGCGGAAAGCAAGTTGCTGCAGGTAGAAGAGCGTTTGGATTCCCTTGGCGAATATGCCGCTTCAACGGTTATAGGCAAGGATGATTCCCCCGTTGCTGTTTCCGGTGATTTTACGGTGCGTTTAAAACATTTTGATTATACGTTGCCTTCTGCCATGCAGGCGAGCGAAAGAATGCGTACTTTAATAAATTCATCTCTCAATGCTCTTTTTGTTGTTTCTCCGGCATCTTATTTAACTGTATTCGCTAATTTATACCTGCCTTTTGATTTCAGCGGATTTTTTATAAATCAACAGGGCATTGCGCCCAACAAAGAAAATTACGGCTACTCAGGCGAAAGAGTACTGGGGTTTCATCCTGCAACCGATTTTTACGGAGCATCTATAAACGAGAATATGCTTGCCGGGTTGGATATGCGCGGCGGCTCTTTTGGCGCAACTCTAATTATGGGCGGGGTTATTTGGACTAATCAAAGCCCGCTAAGCATGTGGGAGCGCGAGACCAACCAGCGTTTTGTTTCCCAATACGAACTTTACGAAGAAGAAAAGGTTGTTAGCACCTATTACAAGGAAAAGAGTTTTAAGCCGGTAAAAGAGGGAGGCAGGGCATTTTGGACAAACCGTGCCTTTGGCGGCATATTGCTGGATGTTCATACCATGCCTTGGGATTTAAGTGGGCAAATAATGCTTTCGCAACCCACCAATATTGATATTGGAGTGAGGGATGGTTTGCGCCTTAACAGCAAGGATGGCGGAGAACAGGAGCTAATAGGCACTTATGATTACCGAGGCACCGCCATAGGCGCGCGTTTGGCAAAGGAAAAAATTGAGTTTGGAGAAGCAAGCCTGACTTTGGGTACAAATTATATGGGTGTAATTTTTGATCCGGCTCAAGTGTATGAAAATGGGTTTGTGAGGAATTTTTACAATGCCAGCGATACCAGCGTAAAATTTGAAAATCTGCATGTGGCCACCATAGATTTAAAAGGCAATTTGACTTCTAAATTCTTTTTGGCATTTGATTTGGCGCTCAGTTGGGACGATACAACCAAAATGCGTACCCTGAACAATGCTTTGCCTTCTTCCCGTGATTATTACAACGCTAAGGATTACAGCTCGGCAACCTCCACTCCCGCTTTTGGTCTTTATGTAAAAGCACAGGACAAGCACTGGCAGCCCATAACCGTGGAACTCATTTACCTGCCAAAAGATTTTTATTCGCCGTATTCAATGTCTAATCCCGATAGATTCCCCGCCTGGCGTCAAGACGAATTTTATGTAGGCGCGGGAACATTCCGCTATGGACCTAACATGATGGGCGCGAATCTTAAACTGGAACCCGAATTTAATCGGGGCCGCTTTGACTTGCAATACGGCATTCACAAACAGGTGGAAAAAGGCGAAGATGTTATCAATTTCAAGTATAATTTGGTTGGCAGGCAATTGTGGGAAACCTCTTTTTCATGGACCAGGCACAAACCTTTCTTTCAACTTGATTCCGGCAGCATCAGCGGGCGTTATGTTGCCAGGATAGCCGGCCGGCCATACCCTTTGCCATTCTTGAAAACCAGCGACCAAACCGGCGGTTTGCGCAGCGGCTATGGAGAAACATGGGATGCCTTTGTTCCTTACGAGAATGCTCAAGACGCCTTTTACTGTTCGCAATATTATTTCCTCGAAAGATACAGCCCGGATAAAGTTCCATGCAAAATGCCAACGCATGTGAAATGGAATTCCACTGTATCTGTAGATATGGGCTACGATATAGGGCATTGGCTTAATACCGATAGAAATATAATGCTCTCTCTTTACGCTGCGCTTTCCGGGGTTTCAACTTCCTTTATTCCAGTTGCCTATACGGATAAATATTCAAACGATATGCTAATGTGGAGCCTGTTTACTCAGTCCGAACCTGCTGTGGCAATTACCCCCAATCTGCATGGAGTTTTGATTTTGGGTTTGGAAATGTTTAGAGCAGAAAAGGCCTATGTCAACCTTGGCGGCAATATGGCCGGGGAAATAGTTTTAGGCGGCACATCTGCCAATGGCGGCAGGTCTTCTTATAATGCGCTTTATTCAGACGGTATATATTATTACCAGCTCTCTCCGATAAATATTATGCAAACAGCCTTGGGTTTTGGTTTTGACTGGGATTTTGCGGCACGTGCGGGTTTGCATTTTCGCTATAAGTATTTAACCAATAATGATGAAAATTTGTCGCAGAATAATTGGGAAGCCCATCATGTTCAAGCCGAAACAAAGGTTTGGTTTTAAGCGAGGCAGTGAAATATGAATAGAAACTTGATTTTTGCCTTTTTTGCCTCTTGCTCTTTGGTTTTCGCCACAGAGAATCTTGAGCAGGTTTTAGATAATAAGGCAGAGGATATTAACGCTCGCAAGGGAATTGAAATAGGGGGAACCGTTCGGAGTGCCTCTTTTAATTCTTATTTAGAATCTCCCCAGGAGAAACCTGATGCGAATGGAATTTTCACAAATAGAATGCCCGAACACGAAATTGCCGAATTTGTGCAGTTAGACTTGGATTTTAAGTTTCGCCCTTGGGATATTATAGGAGCTAATTTAAAGTTGCGCTTGGGTGCGGGAATGCAGGAATTTTTTGCCGCCGCCGCCACAACGGTAAATGCTCCTTGGCTCAATATTGAGGGTAACCTTGGCAACAGCTTCTACTGGGTTGTTGGTGATTTCCGCCAGTCCTATTCTCCTTTAACACTTTATATGCCCGGCCTTGACATTATGTATGAACCGATGATTTTTGCCCGCAAGAGGGAAGTGGCTCAAAAAGATGCCTTGCTGGAAGGGAATCAAAGAAATTTGCAGGGTTTTAATCTGCAGTTCCGTCCCCAACTGGGAGAGGCTTTAGGCGAGCTTCGCGTAGAGGCATTGGGAGCGCGTTTGCGTCGCGCCGGTTATCTGGACGCAAGCGGAGCTATGGGCAATATACTTCCAAATGAGGGCATTCCGGGGGCTACGCAAGCGGGCCGCTTTGATAAATTTTTGCTCGGTGGCAACCTTGAACTATTGCCTCTTAGCAAAAATCTGCTGATTGGCGGAACTTATTTGGTTATTATGGACAATAAAAGCTCTTCCAAGTATTATGATTGCATAAATTGCGATAGGTTATTAGACCAATTTAACTATGATTATTTGCTGAACACTTTGGATTCTTTGCCCCAAAAAACCGCTGTTTTTGCGGGCAGGGCAGGTGCGGATATAGCGGCAATACTGAGTAACAACACTTTTATTGCAAATTTAACAGCCGAATTTGCCCGGTCAGACGACAAGGTTTATGACACAACGAATGCCAGCAAACAGGAAACGGGCAAAGCAATACTGGCTCAATTGGATGTTGGTTATAAGGGCAGCGTAAATGTTGTTCTTTCCAGTTCATTTATCAGCAACGATTCCTCTTGGTTCAACAATGTGGCCCAAACGCCTTCCTTCTTTGCCCGCCGTATGCTTAACAGCGATAAAGATGTGGGTTGCAATACAAGTACATGCACAGACCAGTATTTTAATTTGAGTAAATACGGGGTTTATTCTCCCCTCTACTCCACATTTGATGCCCTTTATTTCTTTACGCCCAAGCACTCGCCTATTTCCACCACATTGGCTAATGATGCGCCGCAGGGGCAAACCCAGAGTTATAATACATCTCCTTACGCCAAAAGTTCTTGGAATGCCTCTACCTTAACACGTGCGGAACTCGCCCTTTTGGAAGAACTCTCCGACTTAAACCTGCAAATGGCTTTGCCTAGCGGTTTTGCTACATCTAACCGTCAGGGCTTTCAAGAGGTTTTAACGGCAAACTGGAAAGGCTTGGCAGAGGTTAAAGGTCTTTTTGCAAGCTTTGAGCAGCTCTCTGCCAATGCCAATGCGAAAGCGGCAAAATATACGGAATTTGGCGGCGGCGCAAAGGTGAATGTCCTTGGAATTTTTGGTTTTGAACTTAACCCCCTTGAACTGAGCGGCAGTTACAAAAAATCTGCAAAGGAACAACAGTGGGTGGATTTTGGCAAGGCGGAGTTCACCAGTGATTTTATAAACGCCGGCTTGTATTACCGCTTCTATAAAAGATTCGGCGTAACTTTTGGCTATCAGCAGATAAGTTCGGATTTGAATTTAGCCGGAGCAAGTGCTCAAATAGTGCAAACTGCTAATTTAAGGATTCCTGTTGTTCCTATTGTGAATGCAAAGCAAAATCAATGGATGGCGGGAATTGATTATACCATAGCTCCTAATGCCTGGGTTTCCATAAACTATGGCATTATGAGTACAGAAAACACTTACGGTATAGAAAATTTTGTTGATGAGAATGGAAATTTTAGTTCTACAAATTTGCCCGGCTATGTTATTGCAAATGGAACCGAGGCGGGAAAACGGGAGTTAAAGCATGAATTTTCGCGTAATATTCTTGAAGCAACCATCAATGTGGAATTTTAAGGGGTGAATATGAATTTGCAATTGACATCTAAAACCGCCTTGTTCGCCTTGGGTTTGTTTTTTTGCCTTTCTTTCGCTCAAGAAGCGGATGTTTCTGGCCGCCAAAAAACAGTGATTTCCGCTTTGGACAGCATAGAAGAAAACGTTATTGGCTTTGCTTTGAACGGTCGCGCAAAAGGCGGGGCTTTTGGCTCTGTTTTGAATTCCAAGGCTTTGCCGGATAGTGCAGACGTTTCGGAGTATTCGGCATTCAGCGACTTTTTGCTCGGCATTTCCATACGCCCCAGCAATGAGACAAAAGCCACTTTTGACTTGCGTTTTCATAAAGACTGGCAGTCTGCCTACCGCGAAGGCAATAACTCTCCCGTAATCAGATGGTGGTCTTATGACGGCAATATTTTGAACAAAAAGCTAAAATTCAATTTGGGAACAATGCGCATTGCCTATACGCCGCTAACCCTTTACCTGCCCGAGCCAAGCCTAATAATGGAACCGGAGATTTTTTCCGACCTCAAAAAAGAGGCGATGGAAGAAAGGTATTTGGACGGCACAAATCGCAGGCTTTTGCAGGGTTTGAACCTTGAGTTTGCAACCTCAGCCGGAGTTTTTGACAATGTCTTTTTGCAGGGAACTATTATGCGTCTGCGCAAAATTGCCAACGCAGAAGACCGCATATTCTATGATTTTGACCCGAACAAGGAAAGATATTCAACGGCGGCTCGCGTTGGCGTTGAAACATTCGGCGTTTCATTGGGGGTGAGCGATGTTTATACCTTTAGCAGGTTGGGCAGTACTATAAAAGTAACAACGGACTCTTTGGTAAACTATGAAAAAAATAATGTTTTGAGCTTTGAACTGAATTACAACAGTAAAAAGTTGCTTTCCGGCCCTGTTAATTTCGGTATTGGTGCCGAATATGCCATGTCCAACTGGAGCTACAGGCAAGATAGACGAACAACAACCTTAGACTCAATCTTGATTGTGGACGCTGTAAATGGTGCAGTTGGTTTGCCTACTCATACGCCGCCGCCCGGAATCACTAGTGAAACCAGCACAAGGATCAGTTACGATACCATAAACCGTTATCCCTACTATGGTACCAGATCCAGAATAACATATGAGATTTCTGAACACAGGACTTTGGATAATAAAGGGGCTTTGCTTGCCAATGCTTTTGTTTCCTTTAACAGCAGCCCTTTTGAGGTAAAGCTTTCCGGTCATTTCTTAAATGTCAATAAAGATTTTGAAGCGGAGCTTGCGGCTTCTCCCGCATATTTGCCCAACTTGCCTATACTCAATAGCGGCGCAAATATAAATTCCGCCCTTGGGCAATTCCGCACCGGTTCTCTTGAGAGTATGTATTATTCTCTTTATTACTCCTTGCCGATGAACGCAGCGACAATAATAATCGGTAAAACGGGAATACCGGATGGAATATTTACAGATGAATTGAGCAAAAATGGTTATTTGTACAATAACTACAAATTTTCGCAGTATTACCGCAATGCCTATACTCAGCAAACATATACCCGCATGGAACGGCGTGATTCAATAAGTTTGCTCCTTGACCCGGCGGTAAATTTGGCATTGCCTTACGGTTATGCCACTCCGGATAGAAAAGGCGGCGATGCGGATTTGAGCTTTGTTTGGAACAAAACCGTGAGCGTTAGGGGTGTATTTGGTTCTTATTCCTCCGAAAATGGAGACTACACCCGTTTGGGCGGCGGTTTAGAGGTTGATGCCGGACGTTTAGCGGGTTTGAGCAAGGATTTGGTGGTTTCCGGTTCTTATGAACAGAACAAGGAGGAAAACGGGGCATGGAACCCCCAAGTTGACCGCATTATGGTAGGTGCTAAGGTAGGTATTTGGCGCGGGCTTTCTTTGATTGGGGGCTTTCAGCAACTGACAAAGGAATTTAAAAATCCCTACGTGATAGCTAGCGACCCTGAGGCTGGTATTATTGCCGTTGATAAAACAAGCGAAATCCTGGCAATAGGCGGTCCACAAATTAAAATAAGCGAGAAGGCGGAATTTTCCCTGCAAGGCGGTTTGCTTTCCAATTCAATTAAAAGCAGCAATGGGATAAAATTGGATTTGGACAAGTATATAGCTTCCGGCATGGTAACGGTGGAATTTTAAGGAGAATTGTTTATGAAACTGTCTGTTTTTTTAAGTGCGGTAGCAGTTCTGTTTGCAAGCCTGTTTTGGGGTTGTTCGGATTTATCCGTAAATAAGGTAGAGGCGCTTGAAGTTGAGCTTCCCGGTGATTTCAACTGGGAAGAATATGCCTCAATAAACAAGGATGTTCCGGGTAGCCAAATTTCCTTTGATGTTCAGAAGAAATTAATAGCGTATAGCGAATTTAAAACCGATTCTCTGCGCGAAAGAGTTAAGGATTGCATGACTATTTTAGGTGATTTGGATTTTGCCGGCAAAATTTATCTGGAGTATGCGAGTTGCCCTAAAACAGGTTGGGACCAAAGCTCTGCCTGCACTGGTGTGTATGCAAACAATCCCAATTATACTGTTGTTGTAGGTGAAAATTCTACTTGCAACATAGGGGCCTGTTGGGCTGGCGGCTGGGATGAGCCTTTTGATTGCGGTGAAGAAATATGCCCCGGTGCCAAGGAATCGTTTAAGGAAGCTCTGGAATATAAAATAGCCGTTTATAACAGCACGGGCTTAACCGACCTCGCAGTTAGAAATTATCTTGCAACCGAAAAGGAAATAAATATGTTGTGCCGGTTTATTGTGCCTCGGCCAAAAACCTCTAAGGAAGCGGAAGACTATTTGAAAGCCTTCTATTCTTACGGTTTGAATTCTGCTTCGCCTGTTTTTGGTACATCTATTGACTCACTTCTTGTTAAACAGCACTATTTTATAGTTGGCCGTGCTGAAGGCCGGCCGTATAAATATTGCAAATCGGCTTATGACCCGGCCAAGACAAGGGATGTAAGCCTTGCCTCGAAATTCAAGGATAGCAATAATCGTACTTTTTTCGATTACAGTCTAAATACTTTTTGCTTAAATGAAATTGATAATAAAATATATGTTACGGTAGAGGATAAATGAGGTTTGCAATGAAAAAGAATTTGCTGTTTTTTATTTTACTGTGCGCCACGACGCTTTTTGCCCAGAACAAGGTAATCGCTTATTTTCCTCATTGGGCGCAATATTCGCAGTTCAAACCTTCGGATGTGCGTTTCAATTTGGTGACGGAAATCCGCTACGGCTATTTAACGCCCGATGGCTCAGGATTGCTTTTTGCAGATGAATCCGACAAGGATAATTTTTTGGCTTTGGTAAAGCTGGCGAAAGCTGCAAAGGTTAAAATTACGGTTGCGATAGGCGGCATAGGCGTTGAAGAAGCCATGAACCAAGTTTATGGCTCTAAAAAATTGGCTGAGGCAGCTAAAAAATTCCAAGAAGAATACGGCGTGGACGGTTTTGAACTGGATGGCGGAGCGATTAGCGCAGAAAACCTGCCTAAATTGCTACAAGAGGCTGAGGATTTGGCAAATGCCGGTATTTCCGTTAGCGTTGCGGTTCCGGGGCTTGAATCTTTAGTATCGGCAGTTAGCGGCGCAGATTTGAGCAAAATAGAGAATTTCTCCCTTTGGTTCACAGACGAGGCCTCTGCAAGCGATTCGGAAGTTAAGCCAAATTCAAATACAAGCGCCAGCATAAAGATTTTAGCGGCTTTTGCAAACGCAGGTGTTCCCAAAAACAAGCTGGTGCCTATTCTTCCTTTTTATGGCAGAACCTTTTACCATGCAAAGGGCTTAGGTTCTTCGCACGAAGGCACAGGTTCCGGAAACGACGGCGTTTTGCCTTACAAAGACATTTTAGACAAGTTCAAAGACACGGTAACATATAAAGTTGTATTTGATGAATCCAGCAAAAGCGAGGTTGCTGTTAGCGGAAGCGAAACTATAGTTTTTAACGGTATTCCTTCGGTTGAGGCAATATCCAAGGCTGTAAAAGAAAACGGCTATGGTGGCATCGCTGCATTTGACATTTCCGGGGACCATAAAGAACCCATAGTTTCATTGCTGGTCACAGTAGGCAAAATTCTAAGACCGGAAATAGATTACAAGGCTAAAAAGAAGCGTTAATTCTTATCGTCTTCCTGCTTCATAGCCAGTTCTCTTTGGGCGTTTTGAGCCATCTTTGCGGCATCGGCTGCTATTTGTTTATCAGAAGGGGAGGGGTCTGCGGGAGCAAGGGCTGCTTTGCGAACCGTTTCCGCTTTTCTTATGGTTGCTTCCGGCGTGTTCTCCGGGCTTGTGTCTATGTTTACATGCCCCGCATTGGCGTATCTTTTGCCGTCCGGGCCTGTCACAAAGCTGTAATTCGCACCCCCGCGGGCATAACCGCCGGCTGCGCTCAAATGCGCTTGTTCATGAGTGCGCACTTTTCTGTCTATTTTTTCCAGCTCATCCACTTTTCTTTGGTCTTCTTCGCTAAGTTCTTCTTTTCCGGTTGAGTCGTTTAAAACATTCCAGCCTTTATCGGTAAAGGAAAGCTCATAGCCATTTGAATTTTTATCAACCGCAGGATTGGTTTCATTTCCGTTAATTTCACTCTGTTTTTTTGAAAAAACATCTGTTCCGCTTGCTTCTTGCACGGAATATTCGTTTTGTGAATTGTAAATGCCTTCAATCACGATATACCTACCCTTATTTAGGGTTATCGGCATATTTTTAAAAAACTTTAGGAAAAAAATTTATAAATGCAACATTTCCACCCTGCCGCCGAATTCAATTCTTATGGGCATTTCCAGTTTGTCGCTGAAATCTTCGCCGTCTATCTGGATAAATTCGTTTTTTTTGAGGTAAATTTCAATTTCTTTGGCTTTCATAACGGAACTGCCGGGACCGATGGAGATAGCCTTCAAAAAACTCCTTATAGACTTGATTCTTAAAACTTCCAGCAAGCCGTCTGCCATATCGGATTTTCCAAAGGGATTGCTGCCGCTGGCAAAGCTCGGAATATTGCCCACTATAATTGTACGGTAGAGGGCTAGAGGAAAGCTTTTTTTTGCGCCGGATTTATCCGTTATGTGCAACTCTCCGGCTTCTAAACGATAATTTTTGCCTGCGAAAAATCTTTTTACATAATGCAGCTTGTTTCTCAGCACGGAATTGCCGGCTATTTTGCCTTCTGCCCTGTCTCGGTTAAAATCGTGGGCAATGCGGGCGTCTATGCCGGCGGAAAAATAGTTCGCCATTGCGAATTTTCCGTTTATCTTCCACAAGTCAAAACTCCTGGACTCCGCCACTACCAGCTTGCGAACAATATACAGCAACCCTCTATCCACAAGTGCGGAGTAAAGGTTCAAAACCCTGGCCAAATCATTTCCGGTTCCAAGGGGTATAAGCCCTATTTTTACATGCCTAAGCTCCTCGTGCCGCAAAAGAACGTCAAACACAGCCGCAGCCGTGCCATCACCACCTACTGCTATTACGCACTGGGAATTTGCCAAGGCATCTTTAACCTGCTCCTCAAAATGCTCATAAATGCTGAATTCTCTTTCCCATTCCTGCTCCCCAAAAGCCATTGAGCGCATAATTTCCGGCAAAAAGTCAAATACAATCCTGCCTTGTCCGCCGCCGCTAACGGGATTAATCAAAAAATGAAATTTTCTCGCTATAGCCATATTTTTATTCTAAATTTAGAAATTTCATTGAACCCAACCCTTGACGGCAGGCTAATTTTTTACTATATTTACATACTCCGAATCAGTAGCTCAACTGGTAGAGCAGCGCCCTTTTAAGGCGCGGGTTCAAGGTTCGATTCCTTGCTGGT
>Ga0182466_11614_pt1 | contig 14634 bp, 13 predicted proteins | sample TergutMp193P3_FD_120795 | JGI IMG/M metagenome (GOLD analysis project Ga0182466, IMG submission 120795) | reverse complement strand
GCAAAAAGTATGCCAGTTTAATAGATTTAGCAAAAAAATCTCATTTTTTCAAAAAAAATTCGTCGATGTTGTCCGCAGGTGGGTATCCCCGCGCCGTTCTGCCCTCCCGCACCCGTGCGGGGGCACATTGCGCCCCCAAACAAAGGAAAACCACAGATGAAAATCAATCAAATCGGCCTTAGCCGCTTGCGCAACGACGCGCATTTCCAGTCCCACACCGAGTTCAAGGACTTGGCGGGGAAGGGCGGCGGAAAAACTTTTAACCCCTCAACAAAAGGAGATATATCATGAACAAACTCAAGTTCATCCCACTCGCGGCGGGCCTCGCGCTTGCCCTGTCATTCACATTTTCCTGCTCCGGCGATGATGGCGGCGACCCTCCGCCTCCTGCTTTGCCAAGCGGCGGCGGCTCGTCATCAAGCGGCGGGTCATCAAGCAGCGGCGGCTCCAGTTCCTCCGTTGTCGGGGAGCCTTCGTCCAGCAGCGGGGGAGAGTCATCAAGCGGCGGCTCCAGCTCCTCCGTTGTCGGGGAGCCTTCGTCCAGCAGCGGGGGAGAGTCATCAAGCGGCGGCTCCAGCTCCTCCGTTGTCAGGGAGCCTTCGTCCAGCAGCGGGGGAGAGTCATCAAGCAGCGTCACGGCAGTCCCTCTTTGCGGCGGCACCGTGGAATACGACCCCGACAGTCATTTTTGCGATGCCCGCAATGGCGGCAAGCTATACGGATATGTGGTAATAGGCACGCAGACCTGGATGGCTGAGAATTTGAATTATAAAACCGACAATAGTGCCAGCCGTTGTTATCCGATAAGCGGCAATACAAATCCGAACGATGATGACAACGATAATTGCGACACCTACGGCCGATTGTACGACTGGGCGACGGCAATGAATGGAGCAGCAAGCTCAACCACCAATCCAAGCGGAAGGCAGGGCGTTTGCCCCGATGGCTGGCATTTGCCGAGCGATGCGGAATGGACTGCTCTCACGACTTATGTAGGCTCTAGTGCAGGAACAAAGCTGAAGGCAGAGAGCGGGTGGAATGATAATAATGGAGCATCCGGTAGCGGCACGGACGAGTACGGGTTTTCGGCCTTGCCGGGTGGCTACGGCTATTCAGATGACGATTTCCGCTATGTCGGCAGCTTCGGCCGCTGGTGGAGTGCCACGGGGTACAATGCCAGCAGCGCTTACAGCCGGACCATGGGCTTAAACGGCGCCAATGTGAGCAGTGACGACGACGATAAGTCCCGTCTGTACTCTGTCCGTTGCCTCAGGACTAAGGCGTAGCCCGCCGCTGGCGAAGCAAGCGGCGTTGCCTGTGGCTGTGAGCGTTTATTGATGGCTTGCGGCCGGGGCGTAGAGTTGGGATTTTTTTTGCCACGGGGTTTGCACGTTTGCGGTGGTGTGTGCCCCGTTGTCTGAACCCCGATTTTCAGGATTTAAGGATTTACAGGATTATATGTAGGGGCGGCCTTTACGGCCGCCCTTTTTGCTACGTGGGGGTGGGGTGTTTTGCCACGGTGTTTGCATATTGTGCAACGATGTGTGCATTGTAGGGGCAGACCTGCGTGTCTGCCCATTTTGCCGTGATGTTTGCCCCAATTTTGCGACCGCCGCCACCGCCGTAGGGGCGTTGCCTGCAACGCCCATTTGCAACGTGACGGTGCATATTTGGCAAACGTTGTCGCAAACGGTCAAACCGCCGCCGCCAAAGGGCAAATATTGTCGCAAAACAGGGCAAACATCGTTTCGAATTGGGCAGACACGCAGGTCTGCCCTTACACAACGTGGGTATGATGACCGACTGTCGGGGCAACCGCATTGGGGGCGTTTGGGGCGTTGCAGGCAACGCCCCTACAACCGCCACATGATGTTACAAAATCCGCCATCGTGGTGACCGCATTGTGGGCGTTGTCTGAACCGTGATTTTCTAAACATCATTTTTAATAATCCTGTTAATCCTTTAATCAGGAAAATCGGGGTTCTGACAAAAGAGCAGGATTACCGCGCAACGGTAACGTTTTCTATATTTAAAAAGAGGGTTCTTTCATGCGCATAGTCATTAAAAGCATAGCCATCTTTGCTTTTTTATTCTCTCTTTTTGTTTCCTGCTCCGATAGCAATGACCCGGCGGGGGTGGGCGAATTGGAGTATAAACCGGTTTTTGCAGGAAAGCCTCCGGTTGTTTTTAGCGAAATTTACACTGCAAATGCAAATTATAAAGACGAATACGGCAAAGACCCGGGCTGGGTGGAGTTTTACAACCCCGCCGACACAGCCGTTAACCTCAAAGGATTTTCCCTAACCGATAACGCTTACAAAGCCCTGTGGACTTTTGGCGAAGCGGTAATTCAACCGCGCAGTTATTTTATAGTATTCCTCTCCGACAGAGACAAACCCAACCTTGAACCGGCAAAGGATAGCATAGACCTGATAAACAAGGCGATTGGGGCATGGGAATGGGCAGACAGCCAAAACGACCCTCCGGGCGGCAGCACGGCGGAATCGGGTTTCTCCAAAACCACAGGGCTTTCCGGCACTCTTGTAACTACGGATAATCTGCCGGCATTAAACTGGGCAAGCGCGATAGTTATGCTAAAATTAGGGAATAGTTGGAGCAACACAATCACGGTTGATATTTCCAAAACAGACAGAATTTTGCTAAGGGGCTATTTGAGCAAAAACTCCAAACTTGAAATTCGCCTTGCTCAAGATGACATTGATGATTGGAAGTGTTGGCCTGCGGTGATAAAAGGCTCCGGACTGGAAAATGATTTATACTCAATAGAACTCCCGCCAAACAGCAAATTGCCGGATTTGGCAAATATTTACGGCCTTAGATTTTCAAATGTCTCAAATAGTTACGGAACGGTAAATTTTTCCTTTAACTCCATAATCGCCCACAAGCAGGGCGGCAATATTCACGCCTCTTTTGAACTGAAAGAAGGCGGCGGAAAGCTATTTTTGCTGGATTCACTGGGACAAATCAGAGATTCCGTTGCATATCCTGCGGAAGCAAAGGATTTATCCTTTGCGAAAAATTTTGAAAGCGGCAAATGGGCGTTCAGCAGGCCGCCAACGCCTAATTCCGCAAACTCAAACGAATCTTATGAAGGGCAGGCACAAGCTCCATCAACAACAGGCATTCCAAAAAGCGGATACTTTGAAAAGGAACTCTCTTTTACACTGCCGCCCGAAACAGGTTCCGGCATAACTCGCTGCGATACAAGCGGAGCATTGCCAAACGAAAACAGCATTTTAAAATCCGGCTCCTCGCTAACCTTGACAAAAACCGCAATTCTGCGCTGCGCCGGGTTCAAAAACGGCGCTTATCCGAGCGAACCTATTATGCGAACCTATATTATCGGCGAGCGGCTGCCGGATTTGCCCGTTGTTTCCATAGCGGTAAACCCAAAAGACATGTTTGATTCCACAACAGGGCTTTACGCAACAGGCCCTAACGCAAGCAAAAACTACCCTTACTTTGGCGCAAACTACTGGGAAGAAACCGAAATTCCTATTCAAATGGATTTTTTTGAAAGCGGCGCAAGGTTGGCTTGGAGCTACCCCGCAGGATTGCAAATTTTCGGCAACTACAGCCGCGCAAACCCAAAAAAGTCGGTAACCGTAGGTTTCAGGGAGAGATACGGGCAAAAGAATTTAAAATACACCCTGCTCCCCGAACACCCGAATTTGAGGACATTCAAATGGTTTATTCTGCGGAACAACGGAGGAAATTACGGCAAAGATTATATCCGCGATATGCTTATGAGTTCGCTCACGGAAGGCTTGGGAATTGATTATCAAAAGGGCCGTGCCGTGATTGTATATTATAACGGAGAATATTATGGCATTCACAATTTACGGGAACGCTCAAACGGCGATTATTTTGAGACAAATTACGGCATAGATGAAAACCGTTTGGATTTGGTAAAAGGCAACGGCGAGGTCAGTCGCGGCTCGGATGCGGATTATTTGGATATTTTGCGGTGGGCAGAAGCGAATACTCTAAACGATGAGAATTTGGAACAGTTGAAAAAAAGGATAGACTTGGATAATTACACCAACTATTTGCACAGCGAAATCTATTTTTTGAACAAGGACTGGCCTGCAAACAACCTAAAACGATGGCGTACAAACTCGCCGCCTTCAAAGTGGAAATGGTTTTTATACGACACGGATTACGGTTTTGGCGGCCACGATGAAATTCCAAATGTTAAAATGCTGGACTTTGTAACCGAACCGAATGGGCCGGAATATCCGAACCCGCCGAGTTCAACGCTCCTCCTCCGCAAACTCTTGCAAAATGAGAACTATAAATATGCCTTCATCAATCGCTTTTCGCTATTGCTCTCCACATATTTTGCCCCTGCAAAGGTAGAAGTGCGAATCAACGCCTTAATGCAGCCCATAGCAACCGAAATTCCGCTAGACCAAAAAAGATGGCGGTTAAACGCCGCAAACATGGATAGGGAACTTGCGGTAATCAGAGACTTCGGCAGAAATAGACCGGTTCAAATGCAAACGGAAATTGAAGAATTTTTCGGCTTGGATAACCCCAAAAACCTCACACTTTCCGCCCGGGGGAATGGTAAAATCTTAATTCACAATTTACCCTTGCCGGGCGAATCGGCTACCTTTAAAGCCTATTCCTCAATCCCTATAACTATAAAAGCCGTTCCAAACAGCGACGTAAAATTCAACGGTTGGAGCGATGGCGTTAAGGAAGCGGAGCGGACGGTTATTGTGACGCAAGCGATGGAATTAAGCGCAGAGTTTTAATCGCAAGTATTTACTACATTAAACCTTGAGGTTTTTATGCGTATCGGTATAATCGGAGTTGGCACTGTTGGCAGCGGTGTTGTTGAGGTAATAGAGCAGAAAAGAGATGAACTTCATGCAAAATTCGGCGTTCTTTTGGAAATAGCCGGGGTTGCGGCAAAAACGGAAGAAGAACTTGCGGCTTTCAAGGCTAAGGGTTATAAAGGCTTTACGAATGTAGACGAGCTTTTGGAAGACGAAACCATATCGGTTATATGCGAATTTGCCGGCGGTTATGAATTGCCCTTTAAGTGGATAACAAAGGCGCTTGAAAACGGAAAGCATGTTGTAACTGCAAACAAGGCGCTTTTGGCAAAGCACGGCAGCGAAATTTTCCCTCTTGCAGAGCGGAAAAAATGCCACGTCCTTTTTGAAGCCGCGGTTGGCGGCGGAATCCCAATCATTCGCAGTTTGCAAGAGAGTTTGGTAGGGAACAGGGTAAATTCCCTGAGCTGCATAATAAACGGAACCTGCAATTATATTTTAACAAGGATGGAGATAGAAGGGCTTTCTTTTGAAGAGGTTTTAAAGGATGCCCAAAAGCTTGGCTTTGCGGAAGCAAATCCCTCTTTTGATGTGGATGGCATAGACGCGGCCCATAAAACCGCTATTTTAGCAAGCCTTTGCAGCGGCAGCTTTGTTGATTTTGAAAAAATCCATGTGACGGGAATACGGGAAATTGCCGCGCAGGACATTCAATTTATACAAGAACTGGGCGGGGTTGTGCGGCTTTTGGGCTTGTACAACAAGGTCGGCGACAAGGTGGATGCAAGGGTTCATCCCTGCATTGTACCGGGCGACCATTTGCTTGCAAGCGTTAAATATGTATTGAATGCCGTGTATTTGCAATGCGACAACCTGGGGCCAACGCTCCAAACAGGAGCCGGAGCCGGCAGATTGCCAACCGCAAGCGCGGTGGCGGCAGACCTTGTATCTCTAGCTCGTTCCGTGGAATCGGGGCATTTAGAGCCTCTACCCATGGGTTGGTTTCAGCATGAGAATTCCGCAAAGCTTGTTCTCATTGGCGAAACCAGCGCACGTTATTATTTTCGTTTTGTGACAAAGGATAATTACGGAGTTTTGGCAAAAATCACGGGAATTTTGGGTGAAAACCAGATTTCCATAGAGTCAATTTTGCAAAAAAATATCAAAAACAGGGAAAAAGTGGACATAGTCGTAACAACGGAAAAAGCCAAAGAAAACTCCGTTCAGGCTGCCCTTGCAAAGATAGATTCTTTACCGGAAATCAGTGAAAAAAGCAGAATGTTAAGATTTTTTGAAGAATACCATTGACAAAAGGCAAAAAATTTTCTATATTTTTGGAATAAAGCTTTAACCAAGAGGTTCCTCAATGAATAAAATTGCTAAAATAGCAGTCGTTGCATCAATAGCCTTAGCCGTTGTTGGCTGTGGCGAAGACAAAAAGAAAGCTGCCGAAGCAGAAGCTGCCGCTAAAGCCGCAGCAGAAGCACAAGCTGCAGCACAACAAGCCGCCGCTGACGCTGAGAGAGCTGCTGCAGAAAAGGCTCTTGCCGATTCTATAGCTGCTGCCGAAGCAGATGCTAAAGCTAAAGCCGCAGAAGAAGAAGAAGCAGCTAAAAAAGCTCCTGCTGCTCCTGCAAAGAAGGCTGCTGCTCCTGCTGCTCCTGTAAAAACTCCTGAACAGCAAGCTGAAGAGAAAGCTGCTGTAAAAGCTGAAGCGAAAGCTGACGCGAAGGCTGCTGCAAGAGAAGCTGCAAAGGCTGCTGCAAAAGCAAAAAAATAGCATTTTATCGCTATAGCCCGTACATTTTCGTGTACGGGCTTTTTTATTTTTATATATTTTACAGAAGTTTTCAAAATAGGAGTTCTATATGTTCGCTTTTAAAAAAATCGCTCTTTGGGGAGCAGCAGGTTTAGCCGCTTTTGCAATTTCCTGTTCCGATGATAAGGAGGAAAAAAAATATATTCCGGTTTATAGAACCGAATTAGCCAGTTCTATTGACCTTGATAAGAATTCTCAAGTGGACTTTACTTATGATAATAATATAATTACTGCTGCTGAAGGCTCATATGTTGCGCCTTTATCTGCTTTTTTGGAGAATAATCCTGATATTATAGCAATGGCTAATTATGGTCTACCAATTCTTCCGGACGACAGCATTTCTGAAGATTTTTTGAATGAAATTATTGATATAAATAAATTTAAGGACATTAAAGGAACAGACCAAGCTTTTGTTGATGCTGCTGGTTCCATTGATTTGGCAACGGATAAAGTTTTTGTCGTTCTGACAGGAGGCAAATGTTTTGTCGTTGCTGTTAATTTAACCGAGCAAAAAATTGTATATTTGAATCCGTTTGAGACTATTTAATAGCTAACACAACCGTCAATCTGCAAGCATCTGCACCTTTGGGCTCTTTTTCAAAAAGGGTCCAAAAGTCGGGCTGCCAACCATAAATGTCCTGGGTTAAAGCCTCGCCAAAAGCGATTTCCGCATTTTCGCACTCCTGCCAGTCAAAATCCGGCGGGGTCTCGTAATAGCGAAGCATGCCTTTTGCGGAAGTTAGTTCGGGAAATTCATCCAATAGATTATATACGCATTCCTTGAATGTTTTTGCGCTTGTTTTATGCGCCTCAATCGTTTTGCTTTTCAAAAGTTCCCTTAAATCGCAGATATCCGTTTCTATTAAGGCATTATCCGAGTAAAACTGCAAAATTGCCTCGTAAACAGGGCGATTTTCCGCAAGTTCCGGGCAAACTTTTGCCACAAGCTCTTGAGCTTGCGAAATTTTGTCAGAATACAAACATCCCCCTGACTCCAAACTCGCCCATGCCCTGCCAAACTGCGTTGTTTAACTTAGACACATCATTTAAATCCGTTGCCACCCGATTCAAACAAAGCAAGCGATAACGAATCGCTCCTTCCACCGCAATATTCTCCGTGAAAAAATACTGCGCAGAAAGCACAGCATGAGGGCCATTGCCCGTAAAGTTCGCATAACTCCATTTGCCTTCCTTGCCGCTGCCTGCCTCGCCAACAGAACCCTTGGGAAACCGCATGGAAGAAAATTCATAGCCAAGGCCGGTTCCTATTCTAAAAGGCTCCGGCCACAAAAAATGATACTGGTATTCCAAGCCCAGCCTAAAATACCTCGCATTGCCGTTTTGCTGTTTATGCTCGTATTTCGGGAACCCAAGCCCAAAATTGAATGCTATGGAAGAGGCATTTGCAAGGGCGCGCGCGTCAAAAGCGTAAACCAAAAAAAACGGAACCTCTGCCAAAATAACGCTCTCAGGCGTCAATTTTTCATCGGAATCTATCCTTGAAATCCCATCTAGATCGCCTTTGGTTACGGCAATATCAATGCCTGCCGCAAAAACATATTTTTTTATCCATTCCTCGCCAATATCTGCGAATAGGAACGTCGCAAATATGAAGGTTAGAAATGTTGGACGGAACACGTTAGCCTGCTGCCGTAGTGCTTTCCTCACCTTTGAGAGCGGCGTTTTTTTCCGCCTCTGCCGCAGCCTTTGCCGCAGACTCTCGCTCCGCAACGCTCTTTTTCACCTCCGCAAGCACATCGTATCTGGAAGGTTTTCTTGTTTTTGAATCGGTGGTTTCCGAAGGTTTTTCTTCGTCTTTTCCAAATTTCGTGGTGCCATTAGCGATATTCATGCGTATAATTTGGTCGGTTATATTCACGCGGGTAGCGGGACCAAATTTTGAGGCAGAGCTAGAACTGCTGCTTTCGCTGCCGGATTCTTTATCCGACGCTTCCTGTTTTTTTTGCACAGCAGCGCGAATCTGAGGAGTTATTGCCTTATTATCGTAGAATTGATACATCAAATCTGCGCTAATCGGAGAATTGCCGCTTAAACCGGGTAAACTAATTGCCATAAAATACCTCTCTTTTCTCTTAACCTTATCGGCATAAAAATAGAAAAACTTTAATGAAATTATAAACTTTTGCTATCTTTTGCCGCTTTGAGCTTATCTTTAATAATAAGAAATATATCTACTATTTTAGGGTCAAACTGTTTGCCGGCCTCTTTTTTAATGATTTCTACAGCTTCTTCGTGCGAAAGCCCTTTTTTATAAGGACGTTCGGAAACTATGGCATCATATACATCCGCTATGGCCATAATACGCCCCTGCAACGGAATATCCGTGCCTTTTAGGCCGCGGTGGTAACCCTTGCCGTCCCAGTGTTCATGGTGATAGCCGGCAAAAAATTTCGCATGGTGCAAAAACATTCCTTCGCCCGTTCTGGCAATAATCTGCTGGATTATGCGTTCCCCTTCCTGAGAATGGGTTTTCATGACTTCAAACTCCTCCTCGTTCAGTCTGGCAGGCTTGTTCAAAATCAAATCCGAAATGGAAATTTTGCCTATATCGTGCAATCTGGCCGAAAAAACCAGCATATCCTTATTCCAGCCGTTCATTTCTTCCATATACAAGCCATGCTCTTGCATTCCCTCAATGAGAATTTTGATATACTCGGAAGTGCGCTCAACGTGCCCGCTTGTAATCTTGTCGCGGTTTTCAACCATATCGGCTAAAACAAACACGACATTATTTTGCAGTTGTTCTATGCGTTCCGTGCGTTTCTTTATCAAATCGCTGACATGCAAATGATTTGCTATTCTGCGTAGCACTATAGGTACGGAAAAGGGCTTTGCTATAAAATCCACCGCACCCAGCTCCAAACCGTGGGATTCCCTAGCCTCATCGCTGAAAGCCGTTAAAAATATAACGGGGATTCGCGCCATCAATTCATCTTCCCTTAGCTTTTGCAAAGCGGCAAAACCATCCATTTCCGGCATTTCAATATCCAGCAAAATGAGGTCAGGCGTAATTCTTTCAAGCAAGGCGAACATTTTAGCGGCGGAGAGCATTGTAAAAACGTCATAATGGCCTTCCAAGGCTTGTTTAGCCTTAATCAGGTTAACCGCGCTATCGTCTACTACAAAAATGATTTTCATTATATTTTAAATAATATAGAAAATACTTAAATGGCTGCCGCTATTGCGGTTCCCATCTCCTCTGTTCCCACTTTCTTGCAACCCTCAACCCAAATATCGCCGGTACGAATGCCTTTTGATATGGTAGCCTCTACAGCAAGCTCTATGGTCCTGGCCGCTTCTTCTTCTTTGAATGTGTAACGGAGCATAAGGGCAACCGAAAGTATTTGGGCTATGGGGTTTGCAATGCCTTTGCCCGCTATATCCGGAGCAGAGCCGCCAGCCGGTTCATAAAGCCCAAAAGAGCCTTCCGCTATGCTTGCGCTGGGCAAAAGCCCCATGGAGCCTGTTAACATGGCACATTCATCGCTTAAAATATCTCCGAACAGGTTTGGGCAAAGCATAACATCTATGTCTTTGGGTCTTTTTATGAGTTGCATTGCGGCGTTATCCACATAAATATGCTCAAGTTCAATTTCTGGATACCCTTTTGCTATCTCCTTTACTATCTCGCGCCAAAAAACGCTTGTAGCCAAGACATTGGCTTTGTCCACGCTGGCGAGTTTTTTTTTGCGGAGCTTGGCGGCTTCAAAGGCAAATTTGGCAATGCGCTCCACTTCATTTCTGGTGTAGCTCATTGTGTCAAAGCCTCTTTCGTTTTCGCCCTTGCCATCCCGGCCTTTAGGCTGCCCAAAATAAACATCGCCTGTGAGTTCCCTAACGCAAAGAATATCAAATCCATCTCCCACTATGTCTGCTTTTAGCGGGCAAGCAGAGGCAAGTGCCTTATACACTCTTGCAGGGCGCAGGTTGCAGTATAGCTTAAAATATTTGCGAAGGGGCAAAAGCGCGCCTCTTTCGGGCTGGAGTTCAGGCGGCAGGTTTTCCCATTTTGGCCCGCCTACCGAGCCAAACAGGATTGCTTCAGCCGCTTCAGCCGTTTTAATTGTGCTTTCGGGCAAAGGATGCTTGTATATATCATAAGCTGCGCCGCCAACCGGTGCCCATTCCAAATTCAGGGAAAATCCGAATTTTTTACCTACGGCTTCTAAAACCTTAATGCCTTCCTTCATGATTTCAGAACCAATGCCATCTCCGGGGAGAACTGCTATGGGGAATTGTTTCATAGGCGAAATGTAGAAAATATTACTTAATATCGGGCATCCGGTGCTTTATCTTGCGATATTCCTCGCTGTCCAGTTTTTCCTTCCATAGTTTCTCTCCGGTCATCTTGGACAAATGCACAACTGCGCACCAGTAGCGAATGCTGTTCGGCGCCCTTTTTGCGTAAATCTGCTCGCTTTGTCTGTATATTGAAACCGCTTCCTCAACCAGACCCAGTTTGAAAAGCATATCCGCTTTGGTTTGCAAAAATACGGAGTGCTGGGGATAACGCTTTAACAAGGCGTTGACTATATCCAAAGCTTCAGCGTATTTTTTTTCTTCGTAAAGATACCATATAAGGGAATTTCCAAAAACGGGGGAAAACATTTTGCTCTGCTCAAAACCGGTTTTCAAATCAGCCAGATAAGTATTTTTGCTCGACCTGGAAAAAGACACGGCATATCCGTAAATTGCATAAAAGGCCTTTGAATCCGTATCCGCGCGTTTTTTGAAAACTTGCGCCGCCCCCCTTGCTTCAATAAAACTTTTTACAATATTGCCCAAAATGGAGTTTATCAATCCAATTTGATAACGGCGAAGCGGTTCCCAAAAATCATTTGACTTGCACGCTTTCAAAAAATATGAGGCAGAATCCAAATCCAATGTATCGCCTAAATCATCAAAACGGCTTACATAAATAATCCCTTTCAGTACGCAAGCACTGGAATCATTCTCCGAAATTTCGCTAAACGCTTTACCGTATTCCGCCTTATACACATATTCCAAAACGACTTCGGCGGCAGCAGCGGAGGAAATTGAAGTAAAAAGCAAGATTAAAGTTGAGAGTTGAGAGTTGAAAGTTGAGAGTTGCCCAAAAATTAAATGTTTAAATTTAATAACAGAGAGAAAGAATCTCTCAATGCAGTAAATTGCTTTTGTGTTTATAAAACTCTCAACTCTCAACTCTCAACTCTCAATTAATTACCAAAAGATGGTTTTCGATTCTAAAGCAAAAACTACAAAAAAACGCCCTCCACTTTGCTCTTTTCTTTTCTTTTTCATTTCTAACCCAGCCATCAATGTGAACTTCTTTTCCCATTTTGCTTATTTTAATAAAACAGTCGCTTTCGTTTATGGTTTTTATTGTTTTTATATCCGGGCGCATTCTAATATCCAAATTTATTTTTTTTATGGATAATTTCTGCAAAGCCCTGTAAATGTTTTTCGGAGTACCCCTGGCGGAGTAAAAACCGGTAATATATGTTTCCTGGCTTTTTAATTCAACATTGCAATTACAGAGATACACGCATTTCCTTATCAATTCCTTATATATATCATTTGAGCTTATATTGGCTTTTTCCAAAATTACATGCATAATAAAACAACGAACTTGCGGAATTGAAAAAATTATTTTACTTAATTCGCATACGGCATCAAAATTCGGAATCCAACAGTTCACGTGCAAAATTTTTGAATGCGAGTTAATTTGCAAATTCTGCGAATACGGCAAATCCCTGCACCGCCATTTTGCATTCAGTTCCAAAATCTTATCCGTTAGATAATGCGAGTTTTTTTCGCACCGGCATTTCGCAAGCTCTCCGTTTTCAAACTTGATAACAACAGTTTGCTTGTCGCTAAATTCCAAACCCGCTACTACGCCAACACGCTTCGTTTCCGTATGGTAAATATGGTCTCCCAAGCGGGCATTTATGGCATCTTGCGGGAACAGTCTATAAAAAACATCGGCATTTTGCTCGTAGGGTGGCATAGATTCAAGTTGAATTTCGATTTTTTCCTTATTTTGCTTTTTAAGCGTTATTTGCGAAGTTGAAGAAATTCTATTTACGCTCTCAACCATGCACAAATTTTCCGTTGGATGAAAAACCAGGTCGCCGGCTTCCAAATTTCCATTTCCCCAAATTTTGCAAAGCCCAAGCGTTGGGTCTTCCTGCAATTCTGCAAATTCATTTGTAGCATAAATTACCGTGCTGCTGCATTTTTCACACTTGCAAAATAGGGGTTTATTCGGCGGAATTTCACTTTTGCTGTAATGTTTATCGTATTTTTCCTGGGAAAATACCTTGAATTTTCTTATCTGAGCGCATTTCTCGCAGAAAATTTCGCTATTAAAAAAGTGTATGGGAAAAAGCGAAGCATCAGTTGACACGGCGCAACCTTAAAATACATTCTTCCTTGCCAAGACATTCCAAAATTTCCCAAAGCCCAGGGCCTGCGCCAACGCCGCTAACAGCAAGCCTTACCGGCTGCGCAAGCATTCCCAGCTTAATTCCGCCATCTTCGCAAACTTTAGCAAATGCGGCTTCAATATTTTTTATGCTGAATTCCTCGTTTGAAATTTTTTCCAGTTCCTTTAAAACCAATTTTATATGCTCCGGGCTTTGCTCTGTCCAATATTTTGCATAGGCCTTTTCGTCTTCGCATTTTGCGGGTCGCTCAAAAAAGTATTTTGACATCGCAGGGAGTTCGGTTGTGAATTTCAAGCGAGGTTTTAGTAGAGCGGCAATTTTTAAAAATTTATTTTCGTCCGTTTCGCTTGGATAAAGTTTTTTCAATTCTTCCGCAAAAAAGGAATCCGGCAATAATCTGATGTGCATGCCGTTCATCCATTCCAGTTTTTTTTCGTCAAAGGCCACGGCTTTAGGGTGAATGCGTTCCAGAGAAAAAGCCTCTATCATCTCCTTTAAACTCATCACTTCCCTGTCGTCTCCGGGACTCCAGCCCAAAAGAGAAAGAAAGTTCACAAGAGCATGGGGCAAATAACCCAAATCCCTGAAATCCCCCACGGATGCGGCACCCTTGCGCTTGGAGAGCTTTCCCCCGCCCGGTGCCAGAATCACGGGCAAGTGGCAAAAAAGCGGAGTTTCCCAGCCAAACGCGTTATACAGCAAAACGTGTTTGGGAGTGCTGCTTATCCACTCATCGCCCCTCAACACATGGCTCGTTTGCATATAGTGGTCGTCCACAACGCTTGCCAAATGGTATGTTGGGAATTTATCCCTTTTCAAAAGAACAAGGTCGTCTAAATCTTTGTTCGGGGTTTCTATTTCGCCCCTGATTAAATCGCTGAATTTTGTTATGCCGTCCGGCGGGGATTTGAACCTTATCACAAATTTTTCCCCGGCTTCAATTCTTTTTTTTGCTTCGTTCTGCGGTAAATCCCTGCAATGGCGGTCGTAGCCGTGTTCCAGAGTTTGCAGGCGTTCTTCCGTGCAAAAGCAGTAGTAGGCGTTGCCGTTGTCTATGAGTTGCTGTGCTGCCTTGCCGTAAATTTCCAGGCGTTCGCTTTGAAAATAGGGGCCTTCGTCCCAGCCCAGACCCAGCCATTCAAGGTCGCATAGCAAATCCTTCAGGGCTTGCTCGTTATATCTTTTGCGGTCAGTATCTTCTATTCGTAGGTAGAAGGTTCCGCCTGTGGCTTTTGCAAAGAGGTAGTTGTAAATAGCGGTACGTGCACCGCCAACGTGCAAATAGCCCGTTGGGCTCGGCGCAAAACGAACCCTCACTTGTTCAGAAGCAATTCCCATTATAAACTTTATGCGGTCGAAAGGACTTGAACCTTCATTCCCTTGCAGGAGTCAGCACCTCAAGCTGATGCGTCTACCAATTCCGCCACGACCGCCGGTAGCCCAAATATAGAAAACGCTGATTAACTCTATCGCAAAAATTCCTTGCAATCAGCGTCCCCCCTTAACCTGCGAAACTTTAACAATTTCGCAGGTTGTCCCCCCGTTTTTTCCGCCCGGAGGG
>Ga0182466_11613_pt1 | contig 14720 bp, 12 predicted proteins | sample TergutMp193P3_FD_120795 | JGI IMG/M metagenome (GOLD analysis project Ga0182466, IMG submission 120795) | reverse complement strand
TGATGAACCTAGAATGCGAAATGCATTATTAACACCGATGCCAGTACCGGGTGCGAGTGATTGACTATATTATAAACATTTGACTGAGATTTGCTAAATTTTGCTTATGCTGTTTGTGAGAACTGTTTTATCCATGAGGAGATTCGTATGACTGAAACAAAGGGAACTTTCAAAGACCTAAAGGACGGCAAAGTCTATAAGACCGTCCAAATCGGCGACCAAGTTTGGATGGCCGAGAACCTGAATTTTGAAGCCGAAGGGTCCAAGTGCTATGGCGACGACCCAAAAAACGCCGAGAAATACGGTAGGCTTTACAACTGGGAAACAGCGAAGAAAGCATGCCCCGAAGGGTGGCATTTGCCGAGCAATGACGAATGGAAAGATTTAATCAAAGCTTCTGGCTTCAACATGTCAGGAAACAATCTGAAAGCAAAGAGCGGATGGCGCAACTTCAACGGCACGGACGAGTTCGGCTTTTCCGCCCTGCCGGGCGGCCTCGGCTATCCTTTCCGCAACATCGGCATCTACGGTTACTGGTGGAGCGCCGATGAGTACTTCAACGACAATGCTTGTTATTGGTTTATGTGTTTCAACGAAAGCTATGTGAGCAGAGGCGACAACGGCAAAAACAATCTGTTTTCTGTTCGTTGCGTGCAAGATTTTTAGAGGAGTGAGCTGTGAAAAACAATCGTTTATACATAATCAGGCTGGGAAAGAGAATTTTGTAATAACCAAATCTGATGGGGGACAGAAGTTGATAAAAACAGCAAATTCGTTCCGTTTAAAATGTGCACAAGCAAAATCTTATTAAAATTCTTAAAACCGCTTAAATTTAATCAAAAATAGCGATTTTAAGAAATTATACAAAAAATTTTATATCGTTTCAAGCGAAAAAATTGTAAAAAATAGGAAAAAATTCGGAAATTTCGGCATTTTTATTCTCGGCATAAGCGATACGGAGGAAATCCGAGAAAATCTGGAGGCGTAGGCTATTTTAGGTGCAGTATCTTATATTATTTGTGCTGAAATTGCGCAGTGGCGGTGCATTGTAGGGGCAAAGGCCTTGCCTTGTGCAATCAATGAATAGCTTATAAAAGCGAAGACAAAAATTTTTCCCTGCTGTCATGGACAAAAGAAATCTCGCCCGTGTCCATTCTTATTGCGTCAGCCGGGCATGCTTCTACGCAAAGTCCGCAGAACACGCATGCTAAATGGTCTATCTCAAAGCGAATAGCCCTTTTTTCAATTAACCCATTCGGAGATTCGCCGGCATCCACCCTGATGCAGCGAGCCGGACAAGCTGCGGCGCACATTCCGCAAGCAAGGCAACGAGGAGAACCGTCTTCTCTTTTCAGCAAACGATGTTTGCTCCGGTAATCCTTTGGAATGGGAGGCTTTATCACAGGGTATGGAATGGTGGGCAAAGTTTCGTATTTAAAAAGCCCGCGCAAAAAATGCCTGAGCGTGGTGTACAAACCGCGAATGGCTTCGGGTATATAGGAAATTACCCAAAACGTTCTCTCAGGATGTCTAACTACGCGGGGCATATTTACCACCTGAAATGCGCAAATGCCTTGTTAGCTTCTGCCATTTTATGCGTATCTACCTTTTTGCGAACAGCGCCGCCGTCGTTGTTTTTTGCGGCAATAAGCTCGGCTGCCAAACGAAGAGCCATATTTTGCTCATTTCTTTTGCGAGCCGCCGTCAAAAGCCAGCGAAGCGCAAGAGCCTTGGCTCGCTCCGGAGCCACTTCAATGGGCACCTGATAGTTAGCACCGCCAACTCTGCGGGTTTTAACCTCAACGTGCGGCTTAATGTTCTCAAGGCACTGGTCAAATTTTTCCATGACGGATTCAGAACCCGGAACTTTTTTATCCAACTCTTCCAATGCGGTGTAAACTATACGCTCGGCTATGGTCTTTTTGCCTTTTTTAAGAACTACGCCAACAAGCTCTGTAACCACGGTTGAATTAAAACGGGGGTCAGGCAGAATTGAGCGATGAATTGATTTCCTTCTTCTGGACATATTTTTCTCCTACTTTTTTGCTCCCTTTGCCGGTGCTGCAGCGGTTTTCTTTTTAACGCCGTAGCGGGAACGAGCCTGCTTGCGGCCATTTACGGCTTGGGTATCAAGCGCACCGCGGATTATGTGGTAGCGAACACCGGGCACATCCTTAACGCGGCCGCCGCGAATCAGCACAATGGAATGCTCTTGCAGGTTATGGCCTTCGCCTGGGATATAAGCTGTAACTTCCATTTTGTTGCTGAGTCGCACGCGGGCTATTTTGCGCAAAGCGGAATTGGGCTTTTTGGGCGTTGTAGTATAAACACGGCTGCAAACGCCGCGTTTTTGGGGGCAGGCTTTAAGCGCTGGGGCTGTTGTGCGGTTTTTAACCTTTTCACGGCCAAGACGCACTAACTGTTGAATGGTAGGCACTCTAAATTCTCCTAGATACTGGTTCTAAATATAGTAAATTATTCAAGTTCATCGTCTATGTCCTCAAAATCGGCATCTGCAAAAGAATGGCTGCGGGAATGTTCCGCCAGTTCGTCTTTCACATCGGAATCCTTTATGTCTAGGTTCCGTAAATGCAAGGCTCCCGTTCCGGATGGTATAAGGCGGCCCATAATCACATTCTCCTTAAGGCCGAGCAGCTTGTCTTTTGAACCTGCTATGGTGGCTTTGGTCAGCACCTTTGTGGTTTCTTGGAAAGAAGCGGCGGCTATAAAGCTATCCATCGCAAGAGCGGCTTTTGTTATGCCGAGCAGCAACGGAGCGTACTTGGCAATTTCCTTGCCTTCTTCCTGCAATCTGCTGTTTTCCAAACGAAGCTCTATTCTGGAAACATCTTCGCCTGTTAAGAATTTGGATTCGCCAGGGTCGGTTATGACTACTTTTCTCATCATTTGGCGAACTATGCACTCTATGTGCTTATCGGAAATTGTAACGGCTTGCAAACGATAAACCGACTGGATTTCGTCTATCAAATGCCTCTGCAATTCTTCTTCGCCTAAAATGCTGAGAATGTCCGTCAAACTTATGGAACCTTCGGCTATTGGCTGGCCCCTGCGAACTCTGTCTCCCTCGTGAACGGAAAGATGCTTGCCATGCGGAATCACAATTTCTTCTTCCACATCCGCGTTTTTTATCAACACTATTTGCCCTGCGCTCTTTTCGGTTCCAAAAGCTATTATGCCATCCACGGGAGCAAGTATCGCCGGATTTTTAGGCTCGCGGGCCTCAAACAGTTCGGCAACTCTGGGCAAACCTCCGGTGATGTCTTTTGTTTTTCCTACGGAACGCGGCAACTTCGCTATTGTTTGGCCGCTGATGATAGTGTCTCCATCATGAACGGTTAAAATAGCGCCGTCCGGCAAAAAGAAGTGGCCAACGCGCTCGCCGTTATCCATAACATTTATGGAAGCGCGCTTGCGGCCTCTTTTATCATTGATTATAGTCCAAGTCTCTATGCCGGTTGTTTCATCAACTTCAGACATATAAGTTGTTTTTTCAATAAAATCCAAAAGCTGGATTTTACCGCTAATCGTGCTTATAATCGGGCTGTTATACGGATCCCACTCAAAAAGCAAGTCGTCTTTTTTAACCGAGTCGCCGTTTTTAACCTTGAGCGTTGCACCATATGGAACTTGCCAGCGACCGCGATTTATGCCGTTTGTGTCTATAAGCACAAGTTCCGCCATACGGCTGATTTCCACCTGGGAACCCTTGTATTCTATTTCATCGCTATTCTCAAGAGAAATCTTGCCGTCAACAGCGGCTTTTTTATTGTTATCCACCGTTATGCGGCTGGATGCGCCGCCAATGTGGAATGTGCGGAGCGTTAGCTGCGTACCCGGCTCGCCTATGGATTGAGCAGCCAAAACGCCTACGGCCTCGCCCATATCCACCAAACGCCCTGAAGCAAGCATTCGACCGTAACACTTTGCGCAAACGCCAAGCGGCGAATTGCATGTTAGCACGGAGCGAACCGCAATTTCCTCTATGCCGGCATCCATAATTTTCGGAATATGTTCTTCCTCTATCATTTCGCCTTTGGAAACCAGCAAAGCATCGGTAACAGGATGCTTGATGTCTTTTAAGGAAAAACGGCCCAAAATGCGCTCGCCCAAGCCTTGAACAATATTATCGCCATCTTTGGAGGCGGAACGGACAATACCCTTGGTTACCAGGCGTATAGATGTTTTAACGCCGGAATTTATTATCTCTTTCAGTCTTGAATTATTTATAACAGAACCGGCGGAAACTACGGTTTTTCCATCTTCTCCGTGAATGGCTTTTTCCAAAGTCATTCCAACGGTTTTTTTGCAAAACTGTTCATAGTTTATAGCATCAATGGATTTCAATTCTATGAACATCAATTTACGCAATGCTTCCTTTTCAAGTTCTTCGCCTCTTTTTACCAAAACTTCTTTATTGCTGGGATTTAAAATATCGTCAGCCGCCACATATCCCTTCAGCCTTTTTGCAAACAGGCTAAGACCTTCTGAAGTGTCTTTCATGCGCTCGTAGTTTTCAACGGAAATATGCTCCGGAACAATTCTAACTTCGCAGCAATCTTCTTCGGTAATAACCAAGTTCTGCGCAACATCCACCAAACGGCGAGTGAGGTAACCTGCGTCTGCTGTTTTTAAAGCCGTATCGGAAAGGCCTTTACGTGCTCCGTGCGTGGAAATAAAATATTCCAAAGAATTCAAACCTTCGCGGAAGCAGCTCGTAATCGGGTTTTCTATAACCTCGTGCTCGCCTATTTTTCTGGTTGGCTTTTGCATTAAGCCGCGCATTCCCGAAAGCTGCTTGATTTGCTCTCTTGAACCACGCGCTCCGGAATCCGCCATCATAAACAGCGGGTTAAAGCCGTCTCTGTCTTTGGATAGCAAATCCCATTGCTTAATAGCCACATCGTTAGTCGTGCGCGACCATAAATCAATTATCTGGTTGTAACGTTCGCCGTCCGTAACCGCGCCCTGGTCGTAAAGGTCTCTGATTTTGTTGGCTTTTTCGGTAGCCTCGTCCAATAGGGTTTGTTTTTCCGGAGGAATAACCATTTCCGCTATGGCCACGGAAGAACCCGCCTTTGATGCCCATTTATATCCGAGGTCTTTTAAGGAATCCAAATAGTCAACCGTTACATGATTGCCTTTTATGCGATATAAATCATCAACGGATTTTGCAATTGCCTTTTTGTTGAATGTATCGTCTGCGTAACCCAAAATATCGGGAATTGCCCGGTTCAAAATAACCCTGCCCACAGAAGTTTTTATTCGGCTGTTTTCCTTGAGCATTAAATTTTCAACCTTCACGCCGGCTTTTGCCAAAACTTCTTCGCCCATTTTGTTTTCGCATTTTGTATCGTAATCCAAAATGCCCCGGTAAAGCCTGCGGCCTTTGCGCAAACGGAGAGTTATAGTTGCATTCAAATCCACAATGCCGTTTTCATAGGCTTGAATAACCTCCTGATCGCTTCCGAAAATCATGCCTTCGCCTTTAACGTTCGGGCGCGGTTTTGAAAGATAATAAAGGCCAAGCACTATGTCTTGAGACGGAACAGCTATTGGTTGCCCGGATGCCGGATGCAAAATATTGTTTGAAGAGAGCATCAGAACCCTGCATTCCAACTGCGCTTCAAAAGAAAGCGGCAAATGAACCGCCATTTGGTCGCCGTCAAAATCCGCGTTAAATGCAGCGCAAACAAGCGGGTGCAAACGTATTGCGGAACCTTCTATCAATTTCGGATAAAAAGCCTGTATGCCCAAGCGATGCAAAGTCGGTGCGCGGTTCAGCATAACCGGATGGTCTTTAATAATAGGCTCAACTATATCCCATACCTTTGGGTCTTCGGAGTCAATGATTTTCTTTGCATGGCGAACCGTGTTTGCCAAACCTTCTTCACCCATGATTTTGCGAACTATAAAGGGTTTGTAAAGTTCCAAAGCCATTTTTTTGGGCAAACCGCATTCGTGCATTTTTAATTCAGGGCCTACAACTATAACGGAACGACCGGAATAGTCAACTCGTTTTCCGAGCAAATTTGTGCGGAAACGTCCCTGCTTGCCTTTTAAAAGCTCGGAAAGGGATTTCATTTTCTCTTTCTTTTTGGCCTTGGGGTCGCTGTCAAAAAGGTTATCCACGGCTTCTTGCAGCATTCTTTTTTCGTTGCGCAGAATTATGTCCGGCGCACGAGCATCAATCAGTTTTTTAAGGCGGTTATTGCGGTTAATAACCCTGCGGTAAAATTCATTCAAATCAGATGTAGCAAAACGACCGCCGTCCAATTGCACAAGAGGGCGCAAATCGGGCGGAATAACAGGAAGAACATCCAAAATCATGCCTTCGGGCTTGTTAGGGGAATTTTTAAACGCCTCAACATATTTAAGCCTTTTAAGAGCTTCCGCCTTTATGTTCTTTGAACCGCTCACCGTTGCCAAATCAGATAATTCCTTGGAAAGCTCATCCAAATTCAAATTGGCCTCGCTTAAAACTTTTCTTACGGCTATGGCACCCATATCCGCTATAAAGCTTATGCCTTCTTTTTTGGCATCTTCGTATTCTTCTTCGGATATTATCAGGTTCTTTTTGAATTTGGAATTGCCCGGATCTATAACTATGTATTGCTCATAGTATATAACTCTCTCAAGGTCCTTGGCAGAAACTCCGAGCAAATTTCCTATTATGCATGGCTGGTTTTTAAAAAACCATATATGAGCTATGGGAATGGCAAGCTCAATATGCCCCATGCGCTCGCGGCGAACCTTGGAAGTTGTAACCTCAACTCCGCAACGGTCGCATATAACGCCTTTAAAACGCTGCCTCTTGTACTTGCCGCAGTTGCATTCCCAGTTTTTGTAAGGCCCAAAAATTCTTTCGCAGAACAAGCCGTCTTTTTCCGGCTTAAAAGACCTGTAATTCATAGTTTCCGGTTTGGTAACCTCGCCGTAAGACCAATCGCGGATTGTGTCCGGGTTGGCTAGCTGAATGGAAATTTCAGCTACGCTTTTAGTTGAATCGTTGAATTCTTCAAGCATTGTCTGCCTCCGAAACTTTAATGTCCAAACCTAGGGAACGGAACTCGCGCACCAATACACGGAAGCTTTCCGGCGTTCCGGGCGCAGGCGGATTTTCACCTTTAACTATGGCATCGTAAATTTTGTTCCTGCCTATAATATCGTCCGATTTAACGGTTAGCAATTCCTGCAATGTGTATGCTGCGCCGTAGGCTTCCAGTGCCCAAACTTCCATTTCTCCGAATCTCTGGCCTCCGAAGTGCGATTTTCCGCCAAGGGGCTGCTGAGTTACAAGAGCATAAGGGCCTGTGGAACGGGCGTGAATTTTGTCTTCAACCAAGTGGTTGAGTTTTAGCATATACATTGTGCCTATAGTAACATCGTTCAAGAAAGGTTCGCCGGTACGGCCATCGTAAAGCGTTGCCTTTCCGGTTATGCAGTCTTTTGGAACATCTCTCCCGTGTTTATCTTTGAATTCCTTTTTCTCGGCTTCTGACCAAGAACTCTCGGAAATCTTGACAATGGGATTTTTAACATATGCTTTTTTAAGCTCGCTTTCTATGTCGCTAAAAGAAACGCCGTTGAACACGGGGGTTTCCACATGCAAGCCAAGCGTTGTAGCGGCCCAGCCTAAATGCACCTCCAAAACCTGCCCCACATTCATGCGGGAAGGAACGCCAAGCGGGTTCAAAAGTATTTGAACGGGCTTTCCGTCTTCGGTAAAGGGCATATCCTCAACGGATACTATTTTAGCCACAACGCCCTTGTTTCCGTGACGGCCTGCCATTTTATCGCCTATGGAAAGGCGGCGTTTTTTGGCTATATAAACTTTGACAACCTTGAATACGCCGGGTTTCAATTCATCGCCTTTGTTCACCTTGTCCGTTTCTTTTTCTTTTAAATCGTTCAGTTCCGATATGCGGCGATTTGTTGTGCCGAGCAGGGAGCTAACCTCTTCCTGAACGGAGGATTCGTTGCAGAATACGGAACCGGAGGCGAGCTGCGAGAAATCGGTTTTGTCCAAAAGTTCCTTAGTCCACTTTTTGCCGCTTGCAACAACAACTTCATTTGTTATGCCGTTGCGAACATTGCCGCTCGTTTTGTCTAAAAGCAAGCGAATCAGTTCCGGTTTGCGGGCTTTTTCTATTGCCTTTGCTTTTTCTTCGTATTCCTTTGCTATTGCGCGAATTTTGCCGGCTAATTCTTCACGTTGCTTTTGCTCTTCTTCTTTTGTATTTGCCCGGCTGTCTCTGCGCTGGAATATCCGGGTATCTATTACAATGCCTTTTACGCCGCTCGGAATACGCAACGAAGAATCGCTGACATCGCCGGATTTTGAACCGAAAATAGCCCTAAGCAATTTTTCTTCGGGGGTTAATTCGGATTCGCCTTTTGGCGTGACCTTTCCTACCAGAATATCACCGGGGCGAACTTCCATTCCAATGCGGACAATGCCGTCTTCGCCTAGCTGGTGGCGGTCTTTTTCGCTCACATTCGGAACATCTCTGGTTATCTCTTCCTTGCCGCGCCTGGTCTCTCTGACTTCAACCTCATATTCCTCTATGTGTATGGAGGTAAAGGTATCATTAATCGCCAGTTCTTCGGAAATTATGATTGCATCTTCGTAGTTATAGCCTTGCCACGGCAGGAATGCAACGCGAATATTTTTGCCAAGGGCAAGTTCGCCGTTATCCGTAGAAGCGCCATCCGCCAAAACCTGGCCGGCCTTTATCTTATCGCCTGCTTTGCAAATTGGTTTTTGATTTATGCAGGAATCCTGATTGGAACGTTCAAATTTGCGAAGCTCATAAATATCGTGCGGAGGCAAACCAAGCGTTTCATAGTTTTCGTTCTCATTGTCTCTCAAAACTTCTATGCGGGTTGCATCAACAAAAGTTACAACGCCGTCATTTCTAGCCCTGACTAAGGTACCCGAATCAAGCACAACTTTTCTCTCCAAACCGGTTCCTACAATGGGAGCCTCGGAACGGAGCAAAGGCACTGCCTGACGTTGCATGTTTGAACCCATAAGAGCGCGGTTCGCATCATCGTGCTCAAGGAACGGAATCAAACCCGCAGCAACAGACACAATCTGCATTGGCGAAACGTCCATTAAATCAACTCTTTGGATTTCCGTATTTTTTACGGAAATTTCCTTTATGTTCGGAAGGCTTGGGAATTCGCCCTCTGCCCTTACCAAAACAAAATCGCCTGTAAATCTTTTGGTTTGCGAATCTAAAATGGTGCTTGCCGGCGCAATTCTATAGTGGTCTTCTTCGTAGGCCGTTAAGAACACAATCCAGTCGGAAACCACCATTTGCACGGTAAGGCTTTTTTGCGTATAATCCGCTTGGGGTTTTTGAGAATCGTCTTTTTTATATCTGCCAATGGAAATTCCGTTCCTGATTATTTCGCTTTCGTCTCCGAAATCAAATTCAAAACTCCTGTTGCAGAATAAATCAAAAAACTCCAACTGGCTGTCGCAGAATTTTTTGCGGGCTGTTTTTATCTCGCTCTCGCTGATCTCGGTTTGGGTCAAAAGCTGCTGATTGGCATCGCCAAAGAAATTCTTCATTATGCCGGCATGCCATTTCGACTCCGGAAACTCATATGTTTTGCCTGCGCTATCCTGAAAAGGCAGCAACCCGACAATTCTGTAAGGAGTTTCTATAAAACCAAAGTGATTTACTATGGAGAAAGTGGCAAGAGAATTTATCAAGCCGATGTTTGCGCCTTCGGGAGTTTCAATGGGGCACAAGCGGCCGTAGTGCGAATGGTGAACGTCGCGCACTTCCAAACCCGCTCTGTCCCTGGACAAACCGCCGGGGCCAAGCGCGGAAATTCTGCGTTTATTGGTCAATTCCGAAAGTGGGTTTATTTGATCCATGAACTGGGAAAGCTGGCTGGAACCGAAGAATGCGGCAACCATGCTGTTTACGGTTCTTGAGTTTATAAGCTCGGTTGGCGTTAAAACACCTTCTCTATCGCGCGAAGAGAAATTTTCCCGGACGGAACGCAGAATACGGCTAATGCCTACGGATATCTGGTTTGCGACAAGTTCGCCAACAGAGCGAATGCGGCGGTTTCCCAAATGGTCAATGTCATCAAGAGAAAAACCTTCCTCTCCGTTGTATAAACCTATCATGTATCCTATAACGCTTACAAAATCCTCTTTTGTGAGCGTCATTATATCTCTAAGGTTCTGATGTTCTGCGTTTGCATGAACTTTAGAATTCAACCGGTAGCGGCCAAGCTCGCCTATTTCATAGCGTTTACGTTCAAAGAAAAGATTTTCAAAATGTTCTCTCGCCGTTTTAGCATCAGCAGCGGGTTGCGACCTTGTTATTTGGTAAATGCGCTCATGGGCTATTTCCCTGTAGCTTTTTTTCAGCTTGTCGTCGTCCTTTTCCTTTCTTGAATCTTCTATGTCATCATTCGCCAAAGTGTTGAGTATAAGATTATACTCTTCTATGTTTTCCTTTATCACCTCAACGCTTTTTATGCCCGCGTCAAGCAATTTCTGGCAGACTTCGCTATCCAAAACGGAATTCGCATGAACTGCTATTTCGCCATCTTCGCTAACGGCATCTTTGAAAAGCGCCCTGTTTGAATAATCTTCGTCGGCTTTCAATTCAATAGTTTCGCCGGTGTGGAAAAGGGCTAAAATCTGCGCATTTGTTTCGTAGCCAACGGCGCGCAAAAGCACGGTTGCCGGCAACTTCTTTTTGCGGTCTATTAACATATAGAGAACGTCGTTCTCCGTGTTGAATTCAAGCCAAGAACCCCTATTGGGTATTATGCGGCTCTGGTAAACGGTTTTGCCGTTAGGAAGCTGCTCGGAATCAAAACTGACGCCCGGAGAACGATGCAACTGGCTTATAACAACCCGTTCCGCTCCGTTTATTATAAAAGTGCCGTTTTCGGTCATAATAGGCAAATCGCAGAAGAACACGTCGTTGGCAACTTGGTCTTGCAGTTTTTTTTCTTCGCCGTCTTCCTTAAAGGTCTGAAGCTCAAGGTGAGCTATAAGCTGGCGGGAATAAGTAACCCCTCGTTCCCTGCACTCCCTTATGGAATATCTCGGCATAGCCAAAGTGTAATGGCTATAACGCAAAACCAAAAGTTTTTTTGCATCAGACACGTCTTGAAAGGCATCTCTAAATACGCGTTCAAGTCCTTCATTGCGCCTGTCTTTCGCTGAAACTCCTGCCTGCAAAAAACGCTCATAAGAAGCCTTCTGCATTTCAAGAAGATCCGGCAATTCCAAACGGAACTCATTTGATGAGTAGGATTTCCGTTCTATCATGGATAACCTCGCCATAAAAGAAAATACCAACCTGCGCACTCGCGCAGGTTATTTAAAAAGGAATTTACGGTAAAGGCACGCATTATTTCAGCGTGACCTTTGCTCCGGCGTCTTCCAAATCTTTTTTAAGCTTTTCAGCTTCGGCTTTTGCAATGCCTTCCTTAATGGTGGCATTGCCTTTGCTCGCCAAATCTTTCGCTTCTATAAGCCCAAGCCCCGGAATGGCCGAGCGTAAAGCTTTGATAACTTTTACTTTATCCGCTCCGCCATCTACCAATACAACATCGAATTCCGTTTTTTCTTCTGCTGCGGGAGCTGCCGCACCGCCAGCCGCAGGGGCAGCCATAACGACTGCGCCGCCTGCGGCAGCTTCAAGACCATGGGTCTCTTTGAGGTAATCGGCCAATGCTTTGGCTTCTAAAAGCGTGAGGGCAACAATCTGGTCGCCTAGTGTTTTGACATCTGTAGCCATGGGAATCATCTCCGTTTTGAGTGTTATTTTACGCTGTTTCCAGTTTCTTTTCTAAAGCCTTTATTTGCCCTGCGAGCTTCGAGCCGGGTCCCTTGATAAGAGCTATCAAGTTTGCCCCCGGTGAAAGCATTAAGGATATAACTTGGCCAAGAATTTCGTTTTTACCGGGCATTTTAGCCAGATTTTCCAATTCGCTCCCTTTTAAGGGGGAATTGTCCAGCGAAATGCCTTTTGCTTTTAAAATTTCGGGGTTCGCCTTGTGAAATTCAACAATTTCACGAGCGGGAAGCATTGGGTCTTCTGCGGTGCCAAGCATAATGGATGTGGCGCCTTTCAAGTAAGAATCCAAACCTGCAACTTTTGCCTTTTTGAGGGCTTCCCTTACCAACCTGTTTTTCGCAGCCCTATAAAAAATGCCTTTTTTGCGCAAATTCAAGCGCAAGGCGTTGTCTTGGACAACTGTCATTTTCTGAAAGTCCAGCAGATAAATTGAGGCTGCTGCTGAAAAATCTTTAGCAAGGGAATCTATTAATTCCTGCTTTTTCTGTCTTTGAGGCGATATTTTTTTGCCGGATTTTTCCATAAACTTCCCTTATCTTGTTAATGCCATATCCAAGCGAACCGATGGTGTCATGGTTGCCGCCAAGGTTAAACTTTTTATATAAACGCCCTTTGAGGTTTGCGGTTTATTCTTTTTTACGGAATCTATAACCGAAAGAATGTTTTCGCGCAACTGCTCGCCGGTGAAAGAGAGCTTGCCTACAGGCGTATGCACATTTGCACCCTTATCCACGCGGTATTGAATTTTGCCGGCTTTAAGCTCCTTTATAACCAAAGCCAAATTCGGGGAAACCGTTCCGGCTTTGGGGCTGGGCATTAAACCGCGAGGGCCTAAAACCTTTGCGACCTTGCCTAGAACCGCCATCATGTCCGGAGTGGCGACTACGGCGTCAAAATCCAGCCAGCCATTGGAAATTTTTTGAACCAGTTCCGTGCCGCCGGCAAAATCCGCGCCGGCATCAATAGCGGCTTGAACCATATTGTCTTTGCAAAACGCCAAAATGCGAATTTTTCGCCCTGTACCGTGCGGCAGGGTAACAGAGCCGCGCACCATCTGGTCCGAATGTTTAGGGTCAACGCCCAAGTTAAAATGCAGCTCGACAGTCTGGTCAAATTTGAGCTGCGATTTTTTTAGAATGCCCACTGCTTCTTCAAGACCGTAAAAAGCCTTTAAATCGTAAGAAGCAGCCAATGCGCGATATTTTTTTCCTCTTCTAACCATCTACTACCTCAACGCCCATTGAGCGTGCTGTGCCTTTCACCATCTTTTCAGCAGCTTCCAAAGTTATGGTATTTAAGTCCGGCATTTTTGTTTTAGCGATTTCAGTTACTTGCGCCATAGTTATTTTACCCACCTTTTTGCGGTTCGGCTCGCCCGAAGCCGTTTCTATTTTTGCCGCCTGCTTTATTAAGGACGGAACCGGCGGGGTTTTAGTTATAAAGGTAAAACTGTTGTCTGCATACACGGTGATTATAACAGGAACTATTGAACCCGCCATAGACTGCGTACGAGCGTTGTATTGCTTGCAGAACTCGGCAATATTCACCTTTTTTGAGCCTAAAGCAGGCCCAATCGGAGGAGCCGGATTTGCGGCACCTGCCTTAATCTGTAATTTTATGTAGCCTGTAATCTTTTTTGCCACTGTAATTTCTCCATTTCAAAGTTCTATGCCCACGCCTATAAAACTTCAACCTCTGAAAAGTTAAGTTCAACGGGAATGGAACGGCCAAATATCACAACCATAGCTTTTAACTTGCCACGTTCTTTCATAATTTCTTCTACAACGCCCGTGTAATCGTTGAACGGGCCTTCCTTAATGCGAATAGAATCGCCTTCTTTAACAGGCGGTGCTTCCATTGGCAGCAAATCACCGAGCTGCCCATTGTCCCTAGGCAGTATAGCCGCCATTTCTTCTTCCGGAATAGAGTGTATTTTACCGCCGATGGCCACAAATTTTGTTACGCCTTGAATATTCTGAACCAAATGCCTTGTGCGGTCATTTAAATCCATTTGAATAAACACATAAGCCGGCATCAGGTTGCGTCTCTCTATTTTAACAACTCTTTTGCCTTTTTTCGTTGATATATGTTCCTCATTTACATGAGGAATTTCAATGCGTCCAAATAAATCCTGCACTTGCTCACGTTCAATCATGGCTTCGAGGAGCTGTTTAACCTTAAGCTCCTGCCCAGAAAAAGTTGTCACCGAATACCAAGCCAACATGATTTGCAAATGCTCCATTTACTCCAAAAAAGTTCCAACAAGTTTAGACAATCCAAAATCTACAATAGCTATATAAAATCCCATAACAATGCTAAAGAATATAACAACCATGGTTGAACCTTTAAGTTCTTCCCAGGTTGGCCATGTAACCTTCTTTAGCTCGGCCACTACATCGCGAATATATCTCTGAAAACTCTGCATAATAAAACTCCTTCATAGGCTAACAGGCTAAGAGGGACTCGAACCCCCAACCGGCGGTTTTGGAGACCGCTACTCTACCATTGAGCCATTAGCCTAAGATATCTCACCTATTTGGTCTCCTTGTGAACGGTGTGCTTTCTGCAAAAACGGCAATACTTTTTATACTCAACGCGGGAAGAATGCTTTTTCTTGTTTTTATCGCAATCATAATTGCGCTGCTTGCAATCAGGGCATTCTAGCGTAATGAGTTCTCTAATTTTGGAAGCCATAGTTTTCCTTCCTTATTTAATAACCTGGACCACAGCGCCTGCCCCGACGGTTCTCCCGCCCTCGCGTATGGCGAAGCGCAGGTCCTTGTCCATAGCCACAGGCGCAATTAGCTCAACCTCTATCTCCACATTGTCCCCGGGCATCACAAGCTCAACCCCTTCGGG
>Ga0182466_11612_pt1 | contig 14864 bp, 11 predicted proteins | sample TergutMp193P3_FD_120795 | JGI IMG/M metagenome (GOLD analysis project Ga0182466, IMG submission 120795) | reverse complement strand
CTTTTTTTTTTTTTTTTCTTCTTTTCTTTTTTTTTTTTTTTTTATTTTTTTTTTTATTTTTATTTTTTTCTTTTTTTCCCCCCCCCCCCCCCCCCCCCTATATATATATGTATATATAGTACGTCTTTTCCCCATTACAAGGGCCTTGTGCAAAACGCCCTTGCGAATTATTTTTTACAAAAGAGGTGATCTATGAAGAAAACAGGCTGTTTAGCCCTCCTGTTCGCAGTTTCCGCAGCTTTTGCGCAGGAAGCTGCAATACCCCAAGCCCCAGCGGATTCCGGTACCGTGCCTACGCCCGCATCTACGGATGCGGCTGTGCCAATCCCACCCGCTCCGCCAGCTCCACCAACCCTGCCTGGTCCGGAAAAGCTCGCCGTCTATGTGACCGGCGCAAGCGATGCCGATATAGGCAAGGCCCTCGGCAGCAAATTGCTTGCGGCAGCTTCGCAGAGCGGCAAGTATGCCCAAATCCATGACGAGGAAGCCTTCCACAAGGAACTTGCGGAGAACCACGAAACAGGCCTAGGCCATATTGTCCATGCGGCAAAGCAGCACGGGGCAGACCTCGTCTGCCTGGTTAGCATAACCGAAGTGCTAGGCATTCATTCCATATCCGCCCGCCTGGTCAAAACCTCCGACAATCAAGTGGCCAAAAGCTATTCCCTGGACAACCACCTCAAAACGCCTGAGGACCTGGACAAGGCATCCGGCGAGCTTGCCGCCCAGCTTTTCCCGCAGGAACCTCCGGCGGTTCCCGTTGCGGAGGTAGTTCCGGAAGCCCCGGCAAAGGAGTGCGCGAACAAACTGAACATCAACGAAATAACTTCCAAAATCCAGAGCGGCTTCCCCTCGCAATTAAAGGACTGCTCCATCACCCTTGCCAAAAACATGGCTCTTGCCATGTCCCCCTTTGGCAAAAAGACCGAGCTAAAGGAGCCTAAAGCCTTTATGACCGAATGCACGGTTGAGGGCATAAAGAAGAAATTGCCGGCGGGTTCGGATGAGTATGTAAAGCCTGTTGAGACTTTCATTCAGAATCTTTTGAACAACGCTATGGCCGGCGCCAGTTTGGATGTGAAAAAACTTTCCGGCGCGATTGGCAGCATGAATGTGAATGACCTGATGAACGAAATAAAAACGAAGGCTGCCAATGACCCGTGCGTTGTGGATGAGCCTTATGCGCCGGTTGCCGAGGACAAGAAAGGCGATTCGGAGGCTGAAAAAGGCAGGAAAATCCTGACTTTTGGCTTTAGGGGAGGCATTAATTTTTCGCATCTATACTCGGAGTATAGCAATAGCTACGATAGCCAAAGGAAAACCGCCAGCGGTTCTTATAATTCCGTTATGGGTTGGCAGTTGGGTCTTGTTTGGGACATAGCCCCGCTTGAGTGGCTCCATATCCAGCCGGGCCTTATGTATATCCAGAAAGGAGCGGAAGACGACTATGGGAAAATGCAGGTAGAAAAAAGAGTAGACCCATATGATTATTACAATTACTATAATGAAAAACCCAAGGCTTTGCATAGCATAACTCTGCACAATATTGAGGTTCCTATTGTGCTCTATTTCAAGTTATTCGTGTTCAGGCTCGGTGCCGGCCCTTATTTTGCGGTTGGCATGAATTTCGAGGAAGACCCATACTTTGATGTTGGCATGCAGTATGGGCTGGGCGTTGATTTATGGAAATTCTACATAGGCGCGTTCTATGACTACGGCTTTTCCGACGTAAGCTCGGAGAGTTATTTCAAGCATTACAATCGCACAATCGGCTTTAACCTGGGGGTAAATCTATGAACAAGCTGCTGTTTTACGTATGCATCGCCTTGGCAATTTTCGGCTGTAGCGGCGATATGAATGACCTGCCCGGTTTGGGCGGGGAGAGAAAATGCGGGGACATTTTGTACAATGCCACGGATTCCAACATGAGATGTCAAAACGACGTTGCGGAAAGTAGGTGCGGGCAAACCTGGTACGATATTTCGGACCCGGATCTGATTTGCACCGGGGATGCCAGCTATGGAATTTTATTAACGAGATGCGGAACGAGGGAATATTCAAATCCCTATGAGGATTACTATGAAAACCCTCAAAACTACTTTGACGCTTCAGTGCAGTTCTGCTTAGACAATGCGATTTATTACAAATGTGGCGGAAGAGAATACGATGCTTCTACGCAATACTGCTCCGGCAACGCTTTGAGTACATACGATTCCGTTAAGTATGGCGGCCAGTCATACAAAACCGTTGTTATAGGCAAGCAAATCTGGATGGCGGAGAATTTGAACTACAACCCCGGCACAGGCAATTCAGTTTGCTACAGAAACCAAGCCAGCTACTGCGATACCTATGGCCGCCTCTACGACTGGGCAACGGCTATGAATCTTGGATCAAGCTGCAATTCCAGCAGTTGCAGCACCCCTGCGCTTCAGGGCATCAGGGGTATTTGCCCGGATGGCTGGCATATACCGAGCAATGGGGATTGGGATGTATTGTTCCGCTATGTGGATGGCACGGAGAGCGGCACTGAAAGTCCTTACAGCAGTGAAACAGCAGGCAGAAATTTGAAAGCTGCAAGCGGCTGGATTTATTATAATAATGATGTATCTGCCAACGGCACAAACAGCCACGGTTTTTCCGCTCTGCCGGGCGGTTCCCGTATGAATTCTTTTGACAATGCCGGTTACTACGGCTACTGGTGGAGTGCCAGCGAGAACAGTAGCTACGCCTACTACCGGGATATGTCATCATACAATTCCAACGCCAATGCCAGCTACACCGACAAGAGCTACTTGTATAGCGTTCGCTGCATTCAGGACAAATGCGACGGCAAGGACTACAACCCTGTAACGCACCTCTGCCATTCCGATGGCGAAACATATTCTTGCGGCAGTAAACCCTTTTCTCCCGTAGCGCAATTCTGCTTAAACGGCGAGGCTTATGACAAATGCGACGGCCAGGAATACAATCCTTCTACGCAGAGATGCAACGGCAGTGTTATTCAAACGAGATGCGGCACGGGAAACAATTACTATGACCCTTCCACACAGTTCTGTTCTGGCAACTTGGTTTATAGCAAATGCAACGGCCAGACATACGACATTTCTACGCAGAGATGCAACGCCGGTGTTATTGAAACGAGATGCGGTACGGGAAACGATTACTATGACCCTTCTACGCAATTCTGTATGGGCAATGACGTTTACGAAATATGCAACGGCCGGACATACAACCCTTCTGAGTACTTCTGCTCCGGCGGTGCGCTTCACAGCACATGCAACGGCCAGAGCTACGACATTTCTACGCAGAGATGCAACGCCGGTGTTATTGAAACGAGATGCGGCAACACTTACTTTGTCTCATCAACGCACTTCTGCCACGGCACCTCGTTTTACGAGAAATGCGGCGGTGTTTATACATACGACCCGGATACGCAATTCTGCTACGGCACTTCTTATTTAGACAAATGCAACGGCCAAGAATACGATCCTTCTACGCAATACTGCTCCGGCAACGCTTTGAGTACATACGATTCCGTTAAGTATGGCGACCAGTCATACAAAACCGTTGTTATAGGCACTCAAACCTGGTTTGCGGAGAATTTGAATTACGATGTGTCGGATAATGACACCGATGTATGTTATAATAACGACCCTGCCAACTGCACAAAATATGGCCGTCTCTACGACTGGGCAACGGCTATGGGTCTTGAGACAAATTGCAATAACGGAGATTGCTCAGAACATATAAATACGTCTCATCAGGGCATTTGTCCCTCCGGTTGGCATATTCCGAGCCAAGATGAATGGAATACGCTGTCAAGCTATGTTGAAAGCAATAGCGGTTGCAGTAATTGTGATGCAGGTAAATTGAAAACTGCGTCAGGCTGGTATAACAACGGCAACGGCACGAACAAATATGGATTTTCGGCTCTGCCGGGCGGTTCCCGTATGAATTCTTTCGGCAATGCCAGCTACTACGGCTCCTGGTGGAGTGCCAGCGAGTACGATGGCAGCCGCGCCTACTACCGGGACATGCTCTTCAACGACGACGGCGCATACTGGTACGACGACTTCAAGTCTTACTTGTTTTCTGTTCGTTGCTTGCAGAATTAGTTGTCTGAACCGTGATTCACTTGATTTAAGGATTTTCATGAAGGATTTACCCCATCAAGTTAATCCTAAAATCCTGAAAATCGGGGTTCAGACAAAAAGCAGCCATCGTTGCACAGGGGTATGGCGGCGAAATATGACATAACAATTAAATACCCTTGACAAACCGGAAATATTTTTCTATATTTGTTCCCGTAGCTTACGAATGTAGGTTACACACACAAAGGCGTGTGTTTAGAACACTCGCCTTTTTATTTTAGGAGATAGCAAAATGACTATACTCGACGCAATGGCCATTCGGTCTCACAATATGTCTTTTAAGGCTTCCAAAGAGAAAATTTCTAAGTTGCTCAGACAGAAGGCCGAAGAAGCAACAGATGCTATTCAAAATATCGCTGAAAGGCAGCCGATATTTAGGAAAAGCAAAGCATTCTTAAATAAAGCCGCCGAAACCAGCAAAATCGGCGTTGCGGGAATTTTTGCCGGTGTTTTCTGCATTCTTTTCTCGCTGCTTTATACTATGATTTGCTACGCAAACAGAAAGGAATAATGATATTTTAGAGAAGTTGCGCGCAAATTTGCTATATTATTAAACCATGTTTAGAATAGGCATAGGTTTTGATGTTCACCGCTTGGCAGAAGGGCGGAAATGCATAATTGGCGGGGTGGAAATTGAACACTCCAAAGGGCTTTTAGGGCACAGCGATGCAGACGTGCTCACGCATGCTATTTGCGACGCCTTGCTTGGTGCGGCGGGTCTTGGGGATATAGGAATTTATTTTCCGGACACCGATAAGGAATTCAAGGATATAGACAGTCAAATTCTTTTGAAGCGGGTTAAGGAAGAAATCTCAAAACTCGGTTTTAAAATAGAGAATATAGATAGCATTGTAATGGCGGAAAAACCAAAAATAAACCCGCACCGCGCGGCTATGAAAGCCGTTCTTTCCAAAACGCTTGAAATAGAAGAAACGAGGCTCGGCATTAAGGCCACGACTACGGAAAAACTCGGCTTCACAGGCAGAGAAGAAGGCATAGCTGCGCAAGCAATAGCCTTGCTAACCACTGGCTGCTAACCATTTCCTAATCCCTGTTTTCGCTATAAAACCCCTCCCACAACTCATATTTCCCGTTGTGCCTGATTTCCAAAAAAATAAAAGCCGTATCCAACGAAGGCAAAAAGCCAAGGATGTTCTCCTGGGAAATTGTGCTGTCCGTATGCACATAATTGCTCAGTCTGCCTAAACCGCTTGTTTTTGAATATATGTTTTCACCGTGGTAGATTGTCACCGAAAAAAGAGAGTCATGTTCAATTTTCAAAATTTTTCCCGGCAGAATTGCATTAACGGGAGCCTCGCCTATTGAGCTGAATTTATTTCTGAAAATCCGCTCGGCGTTGTTGTCTTCCTTAACAAATTTCTGTGAAATAGCGGAACCTTTTAGCGGCATTACCGGACAAAAGCCGGGGAATTTGCAACCGTTTTTTTCATTTCGCCAAACGGAATCTTTGCTTCCGTTTATGATTATGCTTTTTCCGGAAATTCCTATTGATTCCAAAATTTTATTCGGAAAGGAAAAAACCAGCCTGACCCTGAGCGGAAATTCGCCGGGAAGCCTTTCGCCTATGAATTTAACCATTGGAATGTAAAGGGTATCTTCTCCATGAGGCTCTGCCGGGAGATCCGAGGCGGATTCAAAATTCAGAAAACATTCAACCAAATAATTTTTTTTTGAGTGTATTTTAATTTCGCTGCATTCCGGATTTTGTTCGGCATAGCTTTGGGCATCCTGTTCCGGCTTTGATTTTTTCATGAAAAGAACAATGATGAACACCGCTAAAATAACCAGAAGCAGCGTAAGAAGCAAGGCTCTCAAACTTGGCATCGCTCACTTTACAGAAGTTTAATTTTCCCGTAAATGAGCTTTTGGCGGAACTGTTCAACGAGTTCGGCATTTGCTCCGGCAACGGAAACCGCGTGGTTATCAGCCAGTTTGTCCAAGAAAGCTATGGCTGCGGAATCCATGGATTGCAGATTGGAAAAATCAAAAATTATGCTGAAAAAATCCGAGATGTTCTTTTCCAGCTTGTCCAGTTGCTCTCCGGCGAACATATTTCCTTTGCACTCAACATTTATAACATCGTCGGAGTTTTTTGACATATGCCATTCAAAATCCATGCCCAATTGCTGTTTCTGCGAACCGGTTTTCACGCTGTTCTTAAAATCATCCAAGGTTTCGTAAATTGAAAAAATGCTGTCCAGCTGGGTTATTTGCAATAAGTTTTTTATTTCCGGAGAAATATCCGAAATCACAAAGCGCAGATTATTTTTGTACATCATTTGATGTATTCTAACGAGTATCGCAAGGTGCGAACTGTAAAGCACCCCGACTGCGGCAAGCGATAAAAGCACATCTTGCTTTTTTGTTTTCAAAGCGTCTGCTATTTTTTGAAAAATTTGATGGTGAAAATCCTCAACTTCCAAATTGAAGTTAAGGATTTGAAAATAATCACCTTTATCTTCTACAACGCATTCAGCCATATTTTTTCTCCAAATGGTTAATATATAAAATTTTTAAGTGGACTCCATTCTGATTGCTCCGCTTTTCCAGCTTATTTTTAAATGCGACAATTCTTGTTTATATTCTTTATTAGAACCGAATATCGAAACTTTGAGGGTAGGCAAAAGAAATTTTGCTGTTATTAAGGCATCTTTATCCGGCATGATTTCTACCAATTTAATCAATTTTTTTCGTTTTTCCAGCAATTGCTCCCTGGTATTATTGCAGGTGAGGAGCTGAGATTTTAAAAGCTGCCTCTCGTTTTCGGCTTCAGGGCTTGTATCCGAGGGCTTTATAGAGAACTGCTTGTCATTTAAAACCTCTATGGCTTTGTTCAGTTTTTGCAAAAATTCGCTTACGCTTTTAAGTTCTTCCCTGAACTGATGGCGTTCATTTTCCACAAGCGTAAATTCGTTCAGGGATTCTATTTTTCCGCCTATGCTTCCGCATTTTAAATGCCCGCTAAAAAATACGGAACTGTTTATGATTTGCCCGGTTCCCGGCATTTCCAAATTTTGAGTCTCTATTTTGCAGTTGCGAACTTGCCCTTTAACCATAATTGACTGGCCGGCCTTAAGCTTGGAGTCCTGAATGTTTTCTGCATGGATGTTTTTTGCCGCTATTATATTCGCTTTGTTCTGCCCAAAGACGGAACCTTTTAGGAATACATTGCCGGTCCTTGATTCTATGCGGGCAGATTCAACCAAGCCTTCAATTGATATATTGCCTTCCGCAACAACGGAAAAACCGGCTATTACATTCCCCCATACAAGAACATCGCCAAAGTATTCGATATTTCCGGTTTTAAAATCGACATTGCCTTTTATTATGTAAACGCCGCCAACGCAGATATTGCGTCCATCTCTGTAAAGAAAGCCGTCTATGGAAGCTACGAGTTTTGTTTCGTTATCTATGGCTCTGGTATTAATCCCTGCCGGCAGGGCATAATCTTCGCCCGGAGTTGGCGACAGAGGGTGTCCGAATACGCTTATGCCCGGAAAGCCAAGCGTAGGAGGAATACGGGTGCATATAACTTCGTCCTGCTTTATTTGCCTTATGTTGTCCCACTTTTTATAATCTGCCGTACCGTCTTCATTTAAAAACGGCTTGGCATCCGGGTCTATAGGAACAATTTCGTTTATAACGGCATCTTTGCCGGCTATGGGTGGCGTTGCGGTTGCTATTATAAATTCCTGCCCATAAATATCTTTTGATAAAATTTCCTCTATTGTATCGTGGTCAATTCCGTAAACTACCGCTTTTTCTGCCAAAAGAAACAATATATCGTTTAGCGTTATGCGATAGTCCGTTCGCAATATGGCAACATCTATTGCAAAGCGAACTTGTATGGGTGTAACTTGCAGGTGCAGGTATCTGCGTTTGGCTTCTTCAAAATGTTCAAAGGGCTGGCCAACCAGTTCCATTTGCCCGGAAGCTGCTTTAATCGTATTTTCGATTTTTGCAATATCAAAATTTATGACTTTGTTTTCCATAAGCGTTTTTTTTATCTCATTTATATCCCAACCTTGGGGAATAAGCTCCGGATTAGCGGTTAAAAATGTGCCTTCCGAAGAAATTTTCCACAAAAGCCATTTATACCGCTCATTTATGCTTAAATTATCTGGGGATTGCATAATGATAAGGTAGAAAATAATTTTTAACCTTTAATTGGCAATTTTTAAGTAAATCCTCTGGCTTCCCGACTTAATTCGCACTATTTGGGGGCTATTTTGCCTGAGTTTTACGAAAATAGAGCCTTTGGCATTAGCTCTTTCCCTTTGAAGTTCCACGCCCTTGAAATTGTATGCCCTTAGTTCAAATTCGCCGTTTAAGCCATTGATTTGCAGGCCGCCATTGGTATGTACGGCACTTAAATTTTGATTGAGGAAGCCTGCGGCAATGGGATTGGGATTTTCTTCTTGGCTTGACGAGCTGGGTTCCTGCATGCTTGACGAACTTGGCGGCAAGGTTTGAGGCTCCGGCATCAAGGTTATTCTGCGGTGTTTTATCTGCCCGTTTTCCGTGTATGCAACGGAAACTTCTGCAACATCAACTTTTAATATATGCAGGTAGCTGCCCGTAATTTCCGCATAAGCTCCGAGAGAGTTTTGAACTATGTCATATGTATAGATGTTTCCGCTTGAATTTGAATGCGGCAGGGCTATATATTTTTTTTGAGCTGTGTTCCAAACCGTGTCTTGGCCGGGGTTTGCCGGAATTGCGTTTTCAAGAATTTTGGAAGTATCCGCTATGTGCAAATACACGGGATAATTGTCTGAAGCTGAGGAAATTGAGAGGTTGAATACAAGGGTGTCTATGCCTTCGTTTTGAGAAAACGGAATTATTGAAAACCCATTTAGGCTGTTGCTCGCCACTGCGCTTAATTTTAAGCCGTTTATATTCCAGTTCATTCCTGTATTTTGCAAGTCCGGATTTTTGAAATAAGAGAGCGCTCTTACATTGTTTAAATTTACTTGCCCGAAAAACGGGATGACCATGCTTTTGGGAATTCTAAGCGCAGTGTTTGCGTTTTCGTTTCGCGAACGAACATAAGCAAAAATTGTGTCTTTTCTTTTGCATTCGCGGTAAGCATCGCATTCGCTTTTGCTGGAGAGTTCCAAGGCGCTCCAAGAACCGATTGCGTTTTCTTCGCCATCGCATATAAGGCTGCTATTTTGAATTCCGCACTGTACAAGCCCGGACAATGTTTTTGCGGAAAATCCAGAGGTTCCGCTTTTGTAAAACAAACTGTCTAAATTAACTATTATCTCCGGTTTGCCGGCTTCCAATGAGTAGTTCTTTGAATAGTCCGCATCCATAACCGAAATAATTCTAACAGAAGAAACAGTTCCGAGATAGACAGGGCCGTTGATAGCGAGCGAAACCGCATGCAAATCGTTCTTATGATTTTTCAGGGGAAGCGGGTTTGAATTTGTTTTATAGGTGAGAGGGTAGGAGGTATTCCCTTTGTCTACATATTCTTCGAAAAATATATATGAATTTAGAATGTTTCCGCTTGAATCTAGAATCAAGTTTTTTATAAAAAAACCTTTGGTTTCAGGATTGCTTGAAATGGACTCCGTGTTGCAAGACACCAATAAATTAGCGGCTGGGTTTTTCCAGTTTACCCTGCCCAGGCCCCTGCAATCCTGTTTTCGGTCGAGATATTCCAGCCAGGGTTTTGAATTTCCGGTTATCACCACAGGCGGCCTGGAACTAGGGGTCCATTCATTGTCCATAAAAAATATGTAAATCGCGCTGTGCGGATATTGCTGCGATGCGGGCAAAAGAACGGCAAGCTCATTGTAGCCGTTTTTATCCAAGTCGCCAATAGAAACCAAATCGCTTCCGAAGCCGGAATTGCTTTCAAAGAACAGTCCATTAGAACCGGAAGCCAAACCTACGCTGTTGGGTTGCGAAAATGTCCATGAATTTTCGCTTAGGGAAAAAAAATCAACCCTGCCGCTTTGCACGTTTACTCCGTTTTTGCTCAACGGATTTCCTATCGCTAGATGATAGACTTTATCCGTTCCGTTTTGGCTTATGCCAAGCAAAGCCAAGCGTCTGTACATACCGGGATAATTATAAAAATCCTCTAATTGCCACATAAAATCCGGCATATCAAAGATTTTTCTTACGCTGTAAGATATTGTATTTGCATCGGTTATGGATATTTGCATTATGCTTAACTTTTTAAAAATCGAGAAAAGCACGGTCGCAGTTTTTTTATTATCGTTAAGCGAGTCTAAAACTACTGCGGCTCCTATAGCGTTATCATAAATAGAGTCGCCTTTTGCATTTGCGAAAACAACCCTAGAATTTATGGGAGATACAGTTCCCAAAACATTTCCGTGGCTGCCCACAACATTGTAATTTGTGCCTTGCTCCGCAAGAAGCATTAAGTTTGCGAAAGAAGAATTATTTTCCCCCAAAGCGGCCGCTTGGCTGTTGTGAGGCATATACCCGCTGCTTGGCGCAGTACCTCCCGCAGTGCCGGTTATAAATGCATCCGGTACCGCAGCGGTGAATCTCTGCGCAAAAATTTGCGCACCCAAAACCAAAAGCAGGCTTAAAGCCCTTATGCTCAATGTTTTCATAAAAACCTCCTATGTTTTTTTGTCTGTAGCTTAGACGCATTTAAAAGGAAAAAAAATACAGGTGCCCCGATTTTGCAAACAAGTGTTGACATTTTTTTGCATTTTTCTTTATTTTTTTCTAAATTTCCCTCATGTCTGAATTTTTTCGGCAATTATTAACCCAGTTTAGGGATATATGGCAAAGATTTAATCCTGTGCAAAAGGCTATTCTGGCATCTGCCTTGATTTTGATGCTTGCGGGCATTGTGGTGGTGATATCGCTCCAGGCGGTAAATTCAACCGATTCCCGCATGGCAACGCTTTTTGCGAATATGGAAGTATCCGCCGCCGCAGACATTACCGCTTTTCTGAACGAGAATAAATACGAGTACAAACTGGATAACGACGGCCGCACGATTTTGGTTCCAAAAGAGACCCTTTACGAAGTTCGAATGTCTTTGGCGCGGAACGGGCTGCCCAGGTCCCAGAACAAGGGCTATGAGCTTTTTGATAAAAACCAGCTCGGCATGACGGACTTTGCCCAGAATTTGAATTATCGCCGCGCCGTGGAAGCGGAACTCTCACGTTCAATTGAAACTTTTAGCGAGGTTGAGCAGGCAAGGGTTCATGTGAATATTCCTAAACAAACCCTCTTTATGGATAAAAAAGAAGATGCCTCCGCAAGCGTTATAATCAAGCTGCGCCCGGGTGGAGATTTGCAGGATAGGCAGATAAGAGGCATTCAGCATTTGGTTTCAAGCGCGGTAGAGGGCTTGAAGTCCAGGCAGGTGACCGTTTTAGACGACAGCGGAAATATGCTTACAAAAGGGTATGCGGATAATGCAGTTGCCGAGCACACCGACCATAATATGGAGCTTCGCCGCTCCACCGAGGAACGCCTCAAAAGGCAGGTTCTCAAAATGCTGGACGGGGTTTTGGGGCCGAACAAGGCGACTGTAGAAGTGTCCGCAGATTTGGATTTTGACCAGATAAGCAGAACCGTTGAGAGCTATGACCCCTCAAAAAGAGTAGTTCGCTCCGAGCAGCGAGACGAGGGTACTCGCTCAAACGTTCCGCCGGAGGCCGGCGATGAAACAAAGGAAGGTTCAATAACCAATTATGAGATAAATAGAACGGTTGCGCAGATAATAAGCAGCCCCGGCACAACAAAGAGGCTCACGGTTTCCGTTTTGGTTGACGGTATTTACGAGCGGGATTCCGCTTCCGGGCAGCGAATTTACCGCCCTCGCAGCGAAGAGGATTTATCGATATTTACCGGGATGGTTAAAAACGCTGTTGGTTATTCTCAAGAGAGAAATGACAGCGTTTATGTAGCCAATATGCAATTTGACCGCAGTTACTGGGATGAAGTACAAGCTGATATGGCTAAGGACGGCAGTAAAAAATTGTGGGAAAAATGGGCTTTATATATAACAATAGTTCTGATTGTTATTTTGGCATTTGTATTCTTGAGGAAGGTGGCAATTAGCCTTATAGAAGCGATGAACCCGCCCGTTCCTCGCTACAAGGAAATTTCCATTGAGTCGGAAACCGAGGAAGTTCCCGAACCTGTTCGCAAGCAGAACGAGCTTATAGACCGCCTGGAAGACTGGGCCATAGCCAACCCTGAGAATGCGGCAAATCTTTTAAAGCTATGGTTGTCCGAGGGGTCGGAAGCGCAGGTTAGCAGCAAGAAGAAGAAGTAGCAGGTTTGTACCGTCACCTTGCAAGAGCTGACCCGTCCTGAGTACTCTCGCCGGTTTTCAAATTTGGCTTTGCCGGTTTTGCCGGCTCAAAAGATTTTGCTTTATTCAAAATTTTTGCTTCATTTAATTTATAACTGTTAAGCGCCATTTCTTCGTTCAAGGTTAATTTTACTTTTTTGAATTTGGACTTTTTGCCTTTTTCGCCGCCTTCCATGCCCTCGCTTTCTTCGTTTTCTTCATCGTCCTTTTCATATTCGCTTGGAATATTGGCGTATTCTTCGGATTTTATAAAGTTGGCGAATTCATCAAATATTGCCATCATTCTCATAGCTATAAATTCCATATCGCCTTGCTCCCCTCCATCTTTGGTTTTGCAGGACATGGCATCCGCTTCTGTTTTCAATTCCAGGCATTTCGAGGTTTTAAGCCGCATGGCTTCTTCCTTTGTTTTGCAATTTGCCAAAGCGCGGCGAAATTCATCCCGCTCCTTTTCTATTTTTATCGCCTTTTCATACAAAGCAGGCGCGTGAATTCTTAAAAATTCCTTTTCATCATGAGATAGCCTTCTTCCGGATTTCATTTTATTTTTTATATCTTCTATCCTTTTTGTCTTAATCCAATCGTTGTTTGGATTTAAAAGCGCTGAAACTTTATCGCTGTTTTTTGAGTTCGCCGTAGAAATTTCGATTTTCTTTTGCTGCCATTTCTGTTCGAACTGGGCAGTTTTGATAAAATCCGTTATGCGCCCTATGCCGTTGAAATACATAGCAGCCTCCTTTTGTTATTATATCGGCATATTTTTGGAAAACTTTAGTATTTTCCATATTCGCCCTTGCGGAAGATTATTGTTTATCTATACCTTGGCCGGACGATTTTGCTTCTTCTTGAATTTCGTATTTTATGGCGTACAGCATTATTTCATATGTTTCAATTATATCGGCAAAACGGTTTATGATTCTCTGGGCATACATTGCGCGTCCGCGGACGGCTGCCGGTTCTTTATGCTCCGTAATTTTTTTATAATTCGAATAATAAAAATCGACAAATTTTTCAAGCATTTTTTTTTGTTTGACAATAGCATTTTCAATTGCAATGCGTCTTAATTCAATATTTTTCACTGCATCAACGTCTACCAAATGCCGGTAATTGTTTTCATCAAAACCAACAATTCCATACCCGTTATGCTTTTTTCGGTCACCGCTCCGCCTGTCTGCATAATCATTACAGTTATCGTAATCGTCGTTGGTCATATAACTGTTTTCATCGACCCGAACGGTTCCGGCTTTACAATACTCATTTTGCTGCACCAAAATTGTTTCTTGCATTTTTTAAATCCCTTTTGGGGCAATTTATCATAATTTCACACAAAGAACAAATATACATATTATTTTTAATCTTGTCAAGTATTTAATAAAGAGCCTGAAGCCCCCAAAAATCAAAATTGCCCACAGCATTTGCAAACGCTTACGAGCAAAGGAAATTTGATGAAATTAATGGGGAAAATTATTTGGATTTCTTTTTAAATATACCAAAATGAAAGATAAGATTTCAAAAACCCCCTATTTAACTATGTTTTTTAATGACAAACCGCATGTTTTAATGACGAGCCATTGACAAATACGGAAAATAAATATAAATATAGAGATAGAAGCGGTGGAGCTGAAAATCTGCACATAAAACCAAACTTTATATGCAGATAACCACATTTTTACTCACTCTTTCTGCATATATTTTACTATATTATATGCAGATGCGTAAAATTTTTGACTATTCTTTTTTGACAAAGAAGCTCCTGCCCCCAGAGCTTCTGAATGTTACAAATGCCATAACGGAACTAAAAACTCTTGAAAATATAAGAAAAGAAAAGTTTAGCGATATATTTAAAAGCCTTGAGCAAAGCGCAAAAATAATGTCTGTTCAATCTTCCAACGAAATAGAGGGAATTGTGACCAGCGAACAAAGACTCATTCGGATTGTATCTAAAAATGAGGCACCAATAACTCGCGATGAAGCGGAAATCGCCGGTTACCGGGATGCTTTAAATTTGATACACATTAGCCATGATGAAATGAATATAACCGAAAAGCAAATATTGCAACTGCACAAAATGATGCTTTCCTACACTACCGCAAAAGGCGGAACATATAAAAAAAATGACAATTTGATTTTGGAAATTGACAAAAACGGAAATCGTAAAATCAGATTTTCTCCCGTGTCAGCAAAGGATACTCATTATGCTATGGAACAAATGCTCTTGGCTTTTATAGAAGCGCAGAACAACTACAAAATAAGCCAACTGCTTTTAATCCCGTGTTTTATTCTGGATTTCTTGTGCATACATCCGTTTTCAGACGGCAACGGAAGAATATCAAGGCTGCTTTCTTTGCTTTTGCTATATAAAAACGGCTTTG
>Ga0182466_10006_pt1 | contig 15148 bp, 15 predicted proteins | sample TergutMp193P3_FD_120795 | JGI IMG/M metagenome (GOLD analysis project Ga0182466, IMG submission 120795) | reverse complement strand
CGTCCTGTTTTTTTTGCCATTGCTTTTTGGTTTTTGGCGGTGCTCATAATCGCTATTCTTGTAAACTGGCTTCTCATGCCTGTTATAGCAGGGCATTTTGTGAAAACCTTGCAGGTGCCTAATGTGGTTGGAATTTCGGCAGAGCTTGCGGAAAGCACTTTGCAAGAAGCCGGCTTGAAAGTAAAGTGGGCCAAGGAAGGCAGGTATAGCGGCGTGGTTCCTGCAAACAATGTGCTTATACAGTTGCCGGCTGCCGGCAGAACCGTAAAGCAAAACAGAACAGTTGCCTTAACGCTTTCAAAAGGCATGCATGAGGTTGCTGTTCCTGATTTGCGAGGCTCAAGCCAGAGGCAGGCTGAAATTTCGCTTCAAAGGCTGGGGCTTTTGCTGGGAACGAAAATAGAAGGAGCGCACTCGGAAATTCCGCACGGAGTTGTTATACGCACAGAACCCGACAATGGCAAAAAGGTGAGAATAGGCTCAAAAGTTGACCTCATTATATCTTCGGGAAGTTTTAGAGGCAAAACAATGCTGCCGAATTTAAAGGAAATGTCTTTTGAAAAGGTGCGCCACGTTTTGGATTCGCTGGGCTTTACCGTAGGCGAAATAAACAGCGTTGAAACAGTGGATAAATTGCCGAATACGGTTTTGGATTCAAGCCCAAAGCCCGGTGAGTATTTAGAAGCGGGCACAGCAATAGATTTAACGGTGGCGGAGTAAGGGCATGAGATTTTATCTGTATTTTTTATTTTTGTTTCTTGCCTCCTGCGCAAGCAGCCCAAAGCTTGCCACGGAAGCACAGGCGCAAAAAGATTCTGCTGCTGCAGCAGCAGAAATTCCAAAAATAAATATGGCGGCGGAGCTTGCCAAAATAGATACAATGCTTTTTGCGGATTCTCCGAATGCAACTTCGGCGCATGAGCATTATTTGCGCGCGCTGGATATGCTGGAAGACGGAAAGATAATGTTTGCGGAATTATTTTTCAAGCGGGCCTTGGCTTATGACCCTTCCAGCAATTTTTTGCTTTCGGAGCTTATAAGAATTTTGCTCCGGCAAAACAAATCAGACGAGGCTTTTCCCTTGCTGCAGTTGGCAGTACGAAGCCAAAAGGCAACAGGCGATGATTATCTGTTTATAGCGAGGATATACAAGGAAAAGGATATGCCAGACAGCGCGGCTGCCAATTATAAAAGAGCGGTGGATAAGATGAAGGGAAATTTCAGCATTGTGTATGAATATGCCAAGCTGCTGGAAATAACTCAGGATTTTGTGGAATTAAAGCGCATGTACGATATTCTGCTGCCGGAGCTTGACTACCCTAACCGCTTGCTGGATAAGCAGATTCTGATTTACCAAATAACAAACACCCCGGATTCCCTGCTTGCCGATTTGCTCGGCGAGGCTTTTAAGGCTAACGGCATAAACTATGCGGAGTACGGATTTTTGCAGGCGCAGATATTGAGCGCATTAAAAAAGTATAACGAGGCAAACGAAATTCTTTTAACGATATTTTTTATGACTCCTTCAAAGGAAATGTCGTCGCGCGTTGCGCTTAACATTGCTAATAATTACGAGCTTATGGACAGCATAACTGTTGCTGTTATTTGGCTTGAGCGGCTTTTGGCAACCGAGCCGGAAAACCATATAGCTATGAACAATTTGGGCTATATGCTGATTGACCGGGATATCGATATAGAAAGGGGCATAACTCTTGTGGACAAAGCGCTTTCGTATTCGCCGAGTGAGCCGTCTTATTTGGATTCCAAGGCGTGGGGTTTGTATAAAACAAAAAAATACGAAGAGGCTTTGAAAATTTTTCAGCAACTGGAAGCGAGCGGCATGAATGCGCATGAGCTTTGGGTTCATATAATTGCGGTTTACGAAGCTCTGAAAATGGATGATAAGGTAAAAGAGTACAAGGCAAAGATAGGGAAATGAATATGCTGAAAGTATTGTTCGCAATATTTATGGTATTGATTTCCTGTTCCAAAAAGCCAGTTGCCAATACGTATTTTGAAAGCGACAAAACGGCGGTTTTGCCAGACAGCGCAAAGGTGAAAGCGGTGATTTCCGTTTCGCACAATGATAAAAATGAAAAATTGTCAACCGTTCTTTTTGTTGTTCCGAATAAGAGATACCGCCTTGAATTGAGCGGAACAATGGGAGTTAGCGCGGTGAGCATTCTTTGGAAGCAGGACGAGTGGAAAATTATTTTTCCTCAAGATGAAAGGTATATGAAAGGAGAAGGCGACTGCATTTCCATTCCGGTTTACGGCTATGTTGATATTCACAAATTCGCCGCTCTGTTTTTTGGGCAGCGCATAGATGCGTTAGGCTGCGGAGAATGGGATGCCCTGGATTTGGAATACGTTGAAAATTCCGCATTGGTTTCTTCCGGCAAAGACTCGCTCCGGCTTGAAATAAAAAACATAGATTCAAAAGCGAAATGGAGCGAGGGTGTTTGGAATTTGAATATACCGGATAAATTTAAATTGCTTAGGGAGTAGAATTAGCCGCAGCTTTGCTTTTACTCAAACACGGGGTTTCCCGTGTCTGGAACGGGGTATAGCGGCCTGAAGTTTTCCGTTTCCTTTATGCCGGTTACATCCTGAGCGCTTCGCTCTGCTTCATCAAATGACGGCTCAAGGGAAAAATGCTGGAGAATTTCTCGAATTTTCTTTTCGTGCTCGGTTTTTATAACAAAGCCCCAATCTGGAATGTTCTCAATAACATAAGTTAAAAAAGGCTTGTAAGCCGCAAGCTGCGCATATTTTTCGGGATTTTTTATGCGGAGAATACGCATGGTTTTAATGGAAGAGTCGCTGTATATTCGGTACCAGTCATTCAAAGCGATTGCGACATTGTGCGTCGCCTTGTTCCACGAAAGGAAATCTTCCACATAATCGCTCGGCAAATTTGAGCGAAGGGCATTTAAAAAAGATTCCTTGCTAAGGGCAAAACGCAGAGGCTCCTCATCATTTTTTGACTGCGCAAAACATGACATCTGAAAAATTCTAAACGGCCCGTTGCTCTGCGATAAATGCCATTCAAAATTGGAACCGCAGGCTATTATAGGCTCGGAGATATTTTTATCAGGCCGCTTCGCGAAAAAAATTATTTCCCCAAACTCGGAAAGCGAAAAGGCCGTTACGTGTTTTTTCTTCTGCATTTTTAAAATTCCCAAAATCCACAATTCCCTCAGCGGGCGCGGCAAAGTTTCCCAAATTATGGCCGATTTATTTTTGGGCAGCCTCGAACAGGTGTCGTAAGGCCAAAACAGCCACGCTGCGCTCATGGCATCAAGCGGTTTTTCAAAAAATTTGAGCAGGCGGAGCAAATTCCCGTTGCCGTAAAATCTCTCTCGCTCCCACCAAAAAATAAGCTCGGAAAAAAGCCTGAACCCGTTCTTTTGCAAAAAATCGAAAGCCGGAGGAGCAAGCAAAATTTCATTTTCCGAATCTTTGGAAATCCATTTTTCCGAAATCAGGAATGAGAATAAAAGGCTAACTTCGTCTTCGCTGTTAAAAATTTGAGCTATGTGTTTTTTTGAAACACGGTCAATGGACAAATCTTTTTTAATGGAAATTTTTCCGAGCTGTATTTTAGACAGCAAAAGCACCAGGTGCAGTTCGGCTTTTCTGTCGTTTGAGAGCCAAACCGCAGATTCCGATTCGCTCCCGTTTTTTATAAAAGTGTTTAAAAAAATTTCTTCAAAATTCGTAAATCCGTAGTATATATATGAGTTACGACATTTTGCATACCATATAAACAGCTCGCTTGCAGCCTCGCACAAAAACGCTTTCAGGGTTTTTTGCTCCACATCCAGATTGCTTTCCAGTTCCAATAAATGCAAGCCCCTTGCACCGCTTGCGTAAATTAAGCCGAGAGCCTGAACCTCCCACTCGGCTCTTTTGCCCAACCAATTTTTCAATCTCTCCGGGTTCAATATTTCTCTTGACAGTTCGTCGTGTATTTTTGAATTTTGCACAAGCCCGCTTTTTTTGGTAAACCTTGAGCGTAAACAGCTCAAAAAAGAACCGGATGCACGCTCTAAATGTTCTTGGACTGATTTTAGGTTATTTTTCATTGGGGTAACAATATAGAAAATTCGGTTGATATTCTTTTTATATTTTCTGCGTTTTCTGCGTTTGCTCCGTCTATGCAAACGGGGGTTTCCTTGTGTTTGAACCAGGTGATTTGTCGCTTTGCGTAGTGCCGGGTTTTAATCGCAACTTCTTCTGCTATTGAAAAAATATTTCTGCCGTTTTCCAATGCGTTTTTGAGTTCTGCGTAGCCAATGCTCTGCCACGCAGGCGCATCTGCGGGCACGGTTTTGGAAAGCTCCATAACCTCTTCCGGCCAGCCGTTTTTAAGCATTTTAACAACACGCCCGTTGATTCTCCTATAAAGCTCATCGCGCGGAAAATCCAGCCAAACAGAAGGCACGGGGCCTATGCCTCCAACACGCTCGCCCTCTCCCCCACCGGATGCCAACTGTGCAAGCTCCATAACTCTCAAAAGCCTTTGGGTGTCGCCCGGCATTATTTTGCCTTCAATATGCGGTTTTGCTTTCAAGGCATCCGAATACAATTCCTCCGCTTTGTTTTTGTAGCGTTGCTTTAAGCTTTCCCTTAGCTTGGGGTCGGAGGGAGGGCATGGGGAGAGGCCCAGGCACAGCGATTGCAGGTAAAGACCAGTGCCGCCAACCAATATGTATTTTACGTTGCCCTTTTCAAGCAGTTTTTTTGCATCGCAGGCAAACTCGGCGGCATTGTAAGAAGCCTCTGGCGGCAAAAAATCTACCAGATGATGGGCAACAGCTTTTAGCTCTTTTTCGCCCGGCTGCGAAGTTCCTATTCTGAAATTTTTGAAAACCTGCCTTGAATCCATGCAAATTATTTGCGCATCCAGTTTTTCGGCGAGCAAAACGGCAAGAGAGGTTTTTCCAGAACCTGTAGCTCCCAATATGGCACCTATAATCGGCATTGAGTTTTATATATCCGATACAATGTACAAAGCATAACGGTTATGCTTATCGGCATTATAGGTTAAAATGCCTATGGAAACTTCGGCCATTATGCGGAAAAGCGAAAACCCTGCTTCCACGCGGGGCTGCACATCCAGCATAGAATCGTCTTTAAAATTTTCCGCGCTGGCAGAGCCAATTGTGCAAACAGAAATTCTAAATGCGCTTCCGAGCTGGAAATAAGGAGCGTAAGCCGCAGAAAGTTTTACATGGTTGTTTGGGCCTGATGCTCCGCCAAAACCCAGCCGGGCTTCGTATATGGAAAACACATTTCTGGTGTAGCCATTCCATTGCGTAAACGATATAATCCCGCCCCATTCCCAGTCTTTGTTAATTGACATGGGAATATCCGCCTGCAAAGCCGTGTACTCCGAAATTGCATATTTTGCGCCCACATCGACTAAGGAATGGGAATGGCTTCTTATTCTGGTTCTTGAGATAATCCATTCATCGCTGGTTCCTCCTATATATTTTAATCCTATCTCAAATTTATTCGTTAAACCGATTTGAGCATTTGAAACAATGGATAAATCTTCATTTCTGTAAGTCCATGCGCCAAAACCCACGTGGAACTGGTCTGGAACAAGAATCTCCGGCCCAAGCGTATAGCGGTAATTGTGCATGGGGTCTAAAGCATGGGAGATGCCGAATGCGAATATTATCATTAAAATTTTGAGGTGCTTCAATTTTCAATTCTCCGTTAAAGAAAAATTTTAACTCTCTCTCTGAGTTCTTTGGGCATAACCTTATCTACCATTTCAAAAATATGGGATTTTGAATATTTCATTGAGAAATGCGTTAACACTATGCTTTGGCAAGCCATGCTGCTTCCGACTTTGCTTAAAATGCGCGCCAGATGCTCTATGTGCGTATGCCCCTTTTTGCGCGCCATCTCTGTTTCATCGGAATCCAAAAACGTGCATTCGCAAACCACCACGGGGGAGTTCCAAATATGCCTCTCTTCCCAAAAAGATTCCCCAAGGCAATCACCCATAAAAGACACCAAAGGCTCACGGACATCGTTTGTTATTTCTATGCCGGATTTTTTCATGGATATTATTTCTTCTCTTGTTGCGTTTGCGTATTCTTTTTTTAATTTCTTTTTTTTGTAAAGCACGGTGTAGCCAAACGCAGAAATAGAATGTTTAACGTTAAAGGGAAAAACCTCCAAATCCTTGCGGTATGCCAAGCCAAAAGGTGAGCCTGCCCTAACGCACTCAAGGCGCGGCAAACTTAAACGCTCTTTGGAAACTCCTTCAAAAAGTGTTTCCGCCTTTATTAAATCCTCAGCCAAACCGTAAACGGCTTCGGGTATGTAATAAACCGCCTGCGTTTTGTTGTTCATCATGTTGCGCAGGGAATTGTGGCGCATGAGGCAGCGGCTGTGGTCGCCGTGGGAATGGGTTAGCAATACATGGTTCAGGCTAATTGCGCTGAGGGGGCACTCGCCCATATCCACGCAAAAATCAAGTTCCGGAACTTGGAAATATGTGGCAAGCCCGGAAATTGAAAAACCGCGCAAACTCCATTTCTTATGCTCCTGCGACACTTGCCTTAGAGCATTGTGGCAGTCAAGCTCTAAATTTTTCATAGCACTCGCGGAATTTATTTGCCGTTATGGGAATATCGTCTCTGCTTTTGGAAAACACATCGTAGGGAAAAATGTTCGAGACTTCCCATGCCCCGTCTAAAATTTCATGCTCCAGTTGCCCAGGAGCCCACCCGCTGTAGCCAAAGAACATTCGCGCGGTTTTGTTTTGCGGAGATATGAGCATGGATACCGGAATTTCCATGCTTAGCGGAATTCTCGATATAAACACTCCTCTTGAAATTTCCGTTGAGCCTCTGAAGACGGATTTGCCGGCCTCTATGATGCAAACCGAAAGATTTTGAAAGGGAGCGGTTCCCTGCACCGGCCCGCCGAAAAAGAACGTGTGCAATGGGCGTTCAATGGCGATATCCAAAGGTGTTGCATGGCGCATGAGGTTGGGGTTTCTGCTAAAAACCTCATCCAAGGGAATGTGGGTAGGGTTATTTATAACCAAGCCCCAGGAGCCGGATTGCCCTCCGCATTCGGCTACGAAAACTATTTTGTCGCTAAAGTAACTGCCGTTCAATGCCGGTTGTGCCAGCAAAAAAGAACCTGGGATAATCCCTGAATCAGCTACCTTATTCATAGTCAATGTATAATGCTTATTTCTATTCGACGGTTTAAAGCTCTGCCTTGCTCTGTTCTGTTATCTCCCCTTGGGCGAGAATAATTATAGCCCACAGCGACTATTCTGCTTTCTGCAATGCCTTTTTTTATAAGGTAATTGCGAACCGCATCTGCCCTGCCCTGGGAGAGTCTTTCGTTGATTTCGAGACCGCCTACATTGTCGGTGTGGCCGGAAATCTCAACCCTAACAGAATCATACTTTTGCAAACCTTTTACCGTTGTTTCCAAAATTCTGAACGAAGCGGGCAAAAGGTCGGTTTTTCCCGTTGCGAATGTTACGCCTTTTAGCTCAAAGCGGTCATCATCGTAAAAGATTTCTATAACTCCAGAGCCGGCATCGTGGGGAACAGGCCATGAATTGCCAAACCCGCAGTCAAATTCGCCGGTTATGCCGTCGCACCATATTGAGTAGGTGTCGCCGTTGGCAACGCTAAGGCGCGCCCTTCCGTTGCCATCGGTGGTGGCTTCAAAGGCGGTGCCTTTTTTGCCTCTTAGCACTATGGTTTTGTGCCGCTGCGGATATTGCTGGTTGTAATCCATAGCCGACACCATTAAGTCTGCGCTGAAAACCACGCTTGAGAAAAGAGCGAGAAAAAGAAAAATTTTATTCATAGATGATTAATATAGTAAATTAATCATTCTTCTGTTTCCTCTGATGGCGCGGCTTTGCGCTTTGTTTTGCGTTTTGCGCCCACTATTTGCCCTCCAAAACGCTTGTTGAAGCGGTCTATGCGGCCTGCGGTGTCCAAATGGTGGATTTTGCCTGTCCAGAACGGGTGAGTGTCGGAGGTTATTTCTAGCGTAACAACCTGGTATTCTTCGCCGTTTATGGTGCGCTTTTCGTTGGAATGCCTTGTGCTGCGGGTTAAAAACTCCTTGCCCGTGTTGGCATCTATAAACACGGTTTTGCGATATTCTGGGTGAATTCCTTGTTTCATGCGTACAAATATAGAAAATTTTCGGAATATTGTCAAGCATTTTCTATATTTCGCCACGTAGGCTGCAATATGGCAAATAAAAAATCAGTGCTTTTTACGCTGGGATTAACCTCTTTTCTGGTTCCCTATATGGGTTCTTCGCTCAATTTGGCGCTCCCGGAGATTGGGGCGGCTTTTGATCTGGATGTTAAAAAGCTGGGCTGGGTTACTTCCGGCTTTTTGATAGCAACTGCGGTGTTTCAGGTGCCGCTTGCGAAAATATCGGATTTGATAGGCAGAAAAAAGGTGTTTTTGTGCGGGGTTGCGTTTTTTGGAGTGTTTTCCGTGGCCTGCGCGTTTGCCTGGAACTTTGCGTCTCTTATTGTGTTCCGGGTTTTTTCCGGGCTTGGAGGCGCGATGGTTTTTGGCACAAATCTGGCGATTTTGTCTGCGACTTATGAGCCGCATGAGCGGGGCAAGGCTATGGGAATTTTGGCTTCCGTTGTGTATATGGCCCTTGCGGTTGGCCCTTTTTTCGGCGGCATTTCAACGCACTATCTGGGCTGGGAAAGCGTGTTTTATATACCCGGCGCAGTCCTCATGGTTCAGGCTTTTTGTGTTCCCTTTTTAATTAAGCAGGAGTGGATTGAGCAAAGCAGCAAAAAATTTGATAAAACCGGTTCACTGATTTATGGGCTTGCCCTGTTTTTTCTGATTTTCGGATTCTCGGAGTTGCCGGGAACGCATGGCATGGCTTTTTCGGTTGCCGGAATTTTGCTGCTCGTATTCTTTTACAATTACGAAAAAGGGAAGGATGAGCCGGTGTTTCAGGTGCGCCTGTTCGGAGGCAACAGAGTTTTTACGCTCGCTTCGCTCGCAGCGTTTTTTAGCTATGCGGCAACAGTGGCTGTTTATTTTATGATTAGCCTTTACTTGCAGTTTGTGCGCGGCTTTGATGCCAGAATAGCAGGCTTGGTTTTGATTTCCTCGGCGGTGGTGCAGTCTGTGGCAGCCCTTTACGCAGGCAGGCTTGCGGATAAATTTGAAGCGCCTAAAATTTCGATGCTCGGCATGGGGCTAAACGCCGTGGGTTTGCTCGGGCTTGTTTTTATTGAGATTCAAAGCCCGATTTTTGCTATCGTTGCCATGCTCCTGTTTCTGGGCCTTGGGTCGGGGCTGTTTTCCCCCCCTAACACAAAGGTGATAATGGGCTCCGTTAAGAGCAGGCATATTAGCCAGGCATCCGCAGCCGTTGGCACAATGAGGCTAACGGGGCAGGCATTCAGCATGGGCATTGCGATGATGTCTGTTTCCATTTTTGTGGGCGATACCCAAATAACTGCGGAGAATTTTGTGAGCTTTATGCACAGCCTGCGCCTTACATTTGCGATTTGCGCGGTTCTTTGCATCGTTGGTGTTTATGCCAGTTCTGCTAATCTGAAACGCTGATTTATCTTTTCTATCTTTATTGAATGCCCTTTAGATTCCCTCTCTTTTTTATATTTTTATTTTTCGCAAACGCTTTTGCTGACGATACCTTAAAGCCTGCTGCGCCGCAGACCAGATTAACCAAGCTGTACCTCACCGGCGATTTATCCTCCATAAATTATCACCTCGGCGTACTCAGCGAAATAGAGCGGCTTCAAATTCGCATAGATTCTGTTATTGCGACGGAGTGGGGAAGCTTTGCGGCAGCCTTGTGGAGCGCGGGATGGAGCCCAAAGCAAATAGGCGAGCTTATAAAATCCTGGGATTCCCTGCCGCCAGAGCCGGCAAAGCAAAAATCCGCTCTGTGGAGAAAGGAGTGGTATGTGAAACACAAAGAGGACGGCTCCCCTATTTTTGAAGAAATAAAAGAAAATCCGCAACTGGGCGGGGAACTCTTTGATTTGCATGTTGAAGAAAGCTATTGGCGTTCGGAAATAGGCTTGAGAACTCCGTTCCGCGAGGTGAGCAGCACCAACTCCTTTCCCTTTCCGCCTCTTGGAGATTCGCCACAGGAGCGAGGCGCAACCCGCATATTATCCACGCCCGTTGCCCTGCGCGACACCGGAGGCACACCGGAGCAGCGTTACCAGCAAAAGCTTCACAACAGCGATTCTTCGCTTATAATTTTAAGGCCTCACTCAAAGCCTCACCCCGATTCCCTTTTCAAAGCCGGCGTTCAGGCGGTGCAGAACAAACGCCCCGTGCTGGCGCAAAACGTTCAATTCTCCGATGCCGAGTTCTACCGGGAATCCCCCGTGCCTGCGCCCCGTTTTCTCTACTACCCCGTGTTTGACAGCGTTCCGGCGGAGTTTCAGGGGCATTTGGAGAATTTTTGGAATAAAAAAGACACGGGCAGCCTTGCGGTGAAAAATTTTTTGGCGAATTTGCAAAAAGACGGTTTTTACCAAAACGTGAAATTAACCCTGGACACCGGCGCGCTTTTGCAGATAAACACCGAGAGCAGCCCTATTTTATCGCTTTCTCTGCAAGGCATAGGCGGCACCCTTTTTGGCGCGAACATAAGCTCCAGCGCAAATTTGCGTTTTGTGAACCAGTTCGGGTATAATTTGAGCTTTAACGCTTTTTATGGCCAGGGAATAAGGGGAGGCATTATTGGAAGTTCTTTTGAGCGTTTTTTTATGGACGATGGCGATTTTTTTATTGAGTTCAAAGCGTTGGAGCTTGAGCCTCTGGATTATTTTCAAAAACGCATTGGGCGCGAGCTTAGGATATTAAAGGAAAACACCAAGTTCGCATTTGATGCAGGGGTGAAAAAGCCTCTCGGCGCATCGCTCCTGATTGTAGCCACGCAAATTGATCGCAGGGCAATAACAAGCGGGGCATCCGGCGTTGCCAGCAGCATTTCAATTTGCGATGAATTGTTTTTCCCTATTGATGGTTTTGATTGCGAATATTTTGAAATTGAAGAACCCGAGCCGAGCTACACGTACAGAGCCGTAACTGTAAGCTCTCTCTTCCCTTACGCAAAATGGCTTTGGCAGAGTGAGGGCTACGACCGGTGGTTTTCGGTTGATGGTTTTATGGCGGAGCTTATGGGTGGTTTCAAGGCGGTTTCGGTTCATTCGCTTGAGCAGAGCGCGCCTCTTTATGTTTCGACCGGCGGCAAGATAAGCATAACGCATCCTCTTTCAAAATATTTCTCAATAATGGGCGGCACGGAATTTGGCGCGAATTTTCGCCAAACCAAGAAGGGCGATTTTGTTTTCCCGGACAAGCTATACGGTGCTAACCAGCGCGAGCCGGATCCTGCTTTGGATAATCGCTACCGTTTTGCGATGGGAATGGGCCAGAGCGAGGAGCAGTGGCAAAGCCAGATCAATGCCTCGCATCTCTACGGCTTGCTCTTAACTGGCCTTTCATTGCACTTGGACGGCAATGGTTTTTTTGTGGCGGCGGGCTATGCAAAAGACGGAGAGCCTAACCCCTTGGCTTTGGATTTGGGCAAGCACAGATTTTTTGCCGAGCCGAAAATTCGCATAAAAACATCGGCATTTGACTTTGTGGCGGGCCAGAGCATAACATATTTTCCGTATTATTTCTTGGAAAAAGAGGTAAAAAAGAGATTTTTTTTAGAATTTAGAGGCGTTTTCTAAAAAAAAAATATATATTTCTATATTATAGGGGTTAAGTCTTTTCTTTAGAGGAGAGTGGTATGAAAAAGAGTTTTGTTGCATACGGCGGCGCCTGCCTTTTGGCTGGTGTTTTGTGTTGTTTTATCATTTCTTGCGGCCAGGGAGTAGTGGACCCGCTCAAGGATGAATACGATTCCAAGCGTGACATAACTGAGGGGGGTCTTATAGATGTTTGTTTTCCTCCTGAGGGCGAAGAAATAGATTCTGAATACTATGACCTTTGCTGGGAGTTGATAGATCAGGTAGAAGTTGAGCCGAGTTCGAGCAGTGAATATGAGCTGAGTTCGAGCAGTGATGATTATTATGAGCCAAGCTCCAGCAGTGATTATTATGAGCCAGGTTCCAGCAGCCGTCCAAGCTCCAGCAGTGGCGGCGGCCGTCCGAGTTCAAGTTCTGAAGGCGAAGTAGAGCCAAGTTCCAGCGGAACAACAATCATAGGCGGAGGCGACTGCCCGAAAGAGAAAGAGGGCGATATTGATTTTACCTGTGGTTGGGAGAGCGTTTATTCCGGTAAAATATTCAAGCCAATGATAAATGGTGGCGATGGTTGCGCAAAGACAATTAGCCTCTCAGTTGTAGGGGATTTGGGTCGTAATTACATGGTTTATTTTGAGAATGGCAAAGATTATACAACTGGAACTGAACAAGAGTTCTGCTTGTCCACCTCAAGTACTGCTGGAACAAAATTCTGTTGGCCTGATACTAAGGAAAAAAATCAAGAGCTTGGTATTGAGGCTACTGTAACGTGTGACAATTCCTGTAAAACAAAAACTTGTCCTCTAAAATTAATGGCATCTGACAGGCCTATTCCAAAAGGCAAAATTTCCTGCGATTGGTCTCCATTGCCGAACAACGGCAGTAACAAATATCTTTCCATTGGAGCGGATACCCCAGATTGTGATGTTAGTGGCGTGAGCATAGAAAACGGCGGAGAAGATCAAGCGGATTGCGACCCGGTAAGTTATGAGAAATCAGGCAGCACTTCAGCACCCGGAAAGGTTATAGGCAAAGCAGTAGCCATGTGCAGTAGATCAAAATGGACTTTGGACTCTCTGGTATTCGATGTTGTAGAAGACCCCACACTTGGTGCTTGCACATGGAAGGATGACAAGGTTATTTTGGCAAAAGGGAACGAAGCTATTCCGAGCGTAGAGCTTTCTAATGACTATAAACGTTGTGGCGATGGCAAGGTTAAATTCTCCGGTGGTTTCCCAAGAGACCTTACAGAAAGTGATGTTGGCACTGTAAAGGTAACGGCAAGCGTTGAGTGCGACAAGAACGGCGAGAAAGTAACCATAGAAAAATCTTGCCCGGATTTAACAGTTAAAAGCGCAATTTATGAAATAGATACAAAAGGATCTACAGGAAAGATTTCTCTTCCCGCAGAAGAAACCATTGTTAAAGTTGTACTTCCGACTTCAAATTGGCAGCATAACGATGCCTTCATAGTATGTGAGATTCCCAATATAGCTTCTGGGAAATGTGACGTAAGTGTAGCTTCTGCATCAACGGGTTGTTCTGTGACAACTGCAAGTTTGACTGGTCAAAATTATTTGGGACGAATGTCTATAGGCAAACCTACGTGCGAAACTTTTGACCTCAAAATAACGCCAACCTCAAATTGTGCAGATATGAAATGTTTTATAGATTAAAATGCTAAACACGGGCAAGGCTTGCCTTGCCTGCCTCCCCCATGATTCACTTGATTAAAGGATTTGCTTGATTACAAATATTCTTTTTTTATTTCTAAAATCTTCGCTAATTGTCTTGATATTTCAATCATTTGTTCCTCTGTTAAATTTCCAATTTTTTCTCCTAATAGCTTCTTATCTACCGTAATTATTTTTTCTGTCATTACAAAACTAGCCTTGTTTAATCCGTTTGTAACATTCGGCTCTATTTCTACTCTTGTTTTTATATTATTAGATTTATAGCTTGTGAATAAACAAAGTATTACAGAATCAAAAGAATGCTCTAATTCCGATTGAATAATAACAACAGGCCTTGCTTTGCTGGCATAACCGCTATCCCGTAATGTCCAAATTTCACTTCTCACTTTTCAATTGCCTCATAGATATATTTGTTGCAAATTTCAAAGCTTCTTCTTCCGTTTCAAAAGGTTCAATCTCAACTTTATTTTCCTTGACTGTCAAATTCGGCAAAAACCAAAATCCTTTTTGTCGGTTAAATTCCGCAACGAACATTCTTAGAGCATCAGATGGGGTTATGCCCAATCCCTGTGCTATTTTCTGAAACTTCTTGCTCTGAGTTTTTGCAACCCTAGTTGCAATTTGAACAGTTTCCATAAATACTCCTTTAGTAAAATAAGGCTAACAAACATTATTAAATATAGAAAATTCCCCATATCCCCCATTGTCTGAACCACCTACCGTTTATAGCTGTTTTTATTTCCTTAGCTCTTGTAGCCGGTTCTAAGGTCATTGTCTCCATATTGCACCTCTCTTTTGATAAGAATATAGAAAATTCCCCTCTCGTAGAGGGGTGGCATGTAGGGACGTTGCTTGCAACGGCTCTACATGACGGGGTGTAGTCGCCAACGGCGACAGCGGGTATGTTTGCATATTCTGCAAACTTAATGCCTCAATACACCCCTTTTATGCCTCAATACACCCCTTTTATGCCTCAATACACCCCGCCCTTCGGGCACCCCTCTCGTAGAGGGGAATTTTGTTAAACTAAATGCTGATTAATTTTCTATATTTAACACAGAGGACTTTATGGAAAGCGTAGCGAGTTTGGTATTTAATGCGGAAAATATGAGGATGCTGGTGTTGCTGGTATTCGGCTTTTGCGGCTATGTATTATTAAAAACATCTCTTGAAAAGAAAATGGATAGCCTAGAATCTTCCCTGCTGAAAGCAATGGATGAGAAGATTGCCTTTGCTAACCAAAACCTTTATGCCCAGTTGAAAGCAAATGACTTCAAACACCTTAATGATACCATAGAAGCTTTGACCTTCACTCTGGAGAAGAATGGATATCTCAAAAGAGAAGACAAAGAATACATTGACGGCAGGCTGGATAAACATTAGAGGACTTTATGGAAAGCATGGCGAGTTTGGTATTTAATGCGGAAAATATGAGGATGCTGGTGTTGCTGGTATTCGGCTTTTGCGGCTATGTATTATTAAAAACCTCTCTTGAAAAGAAAATAGATGGAGTAGAAACTTCTCTAAGCAAGAGGATAGACGGTCTTGACCGCAAAATAGACGGCGTAGATACATCTCTCAACAAGAAGATAGACGACCTAGAATCTTCCCTCAACAAGAAGATAGACGGCGTAGAATCTTCTCTGCTGAAAGCAATGGATGAGAAGATTGCCTT
>Ga0182466_11610_pt1 | contig 15152 bp, 10 predicted proteins | sample TergutMp193P3_FD_120795 | JGI IMG/M metagenome (GOLD analysis project Ga0182466, IMG submission 120795) | reverse complement strand
TTTTCCGGTTCGCCGGCATAGAGCCATTTAATGACATTCGCAGAAAAACTGCTTTCCGTTGTCCTTGATATTTTTAGATATTTTATTGCAAGTTCATTTATAAACGCAGATTCAACTTCTTTGTTCGGATAGCCAAGCGCAAATCTATTAAGGTCCTTTATATAATCTTTAATCGTTAAATACCCGCTTTGATACAAAATAGGAATAGCCTCCATATTGTCCGAATCATATCCCTTGAATTTTTCCATCCCAACGGAAAAATCCTCTATATTTAAGATATCAATTTTTTGGCTATCCAGCAAATCTATCAAATAGCTCGGCGAACCGCTTTCAAACCAAAAATGCTGAAAATCACCGCTATCAAAATGTTTTTGCAAGCAAAATGGATTATAGACGGTTTTTGGTTCTTTGGTAAATCTGTACCCGTTGTAGGAATCTTTCAGCTTCTCAATGTATTTCTTTTTCCCGCCATACTCCTTTGCCCATTTGTCAATGTAATCCGCAAAGTCTCTTTCCAACTCCTTTTGCGTTATGCCAAGCAAGGTTGAGTACTCAGGGTCAAGAGTTATGTCCGTGAGGTTGTTCAGGGCGGAAAATACGCTCACCTGCGCAAATTTGGTTATGCCGGTTATGAAGGTAAAGCGGAGTTGCGCCTCTGAGCCTTTCACTATCTTGTAAAAATCACGCAAAAATATGCGGACATCGTTGAATGCCTCTTTATTGTCTATAACGCTCAAAAGAGGGTTATCATATTCATCTACTATCACTACAGCAGGTTTGCCGTATTTTTTTGCCGAACTAACTATTAAGTTTTTAAACTTGTCAGATAAGGTTTCTCCGCTCAATCTTACGGACAATTCTCCGGCATTGTATTTCAATTGTTCGTTTATCGCACTTTTGCAACCGTTCAACCCTTCGCTGTAAGCACCCTGACTCATATCCAGCCTAATCACCGGGTATTTTTCCCATTTCCACTTTGTCTTTGAAATCGCCAGGCCTTTGAACAAATCTTTTCTTCCCTCAAAGATTGATTTTAGCGTATAGCATAAAAGCGTTTTGCCGAATCTGCGGGGGCGGGAAAGGAAAAACTGGGTTCTTAAACCGGAAATCATTTTGTGAATAATGTCGGTTTTATCCACATATAAACCGTTCTCCTTGCGGATATTTTCAAAAACCTGCCTGCCTGTTGGGAGTTGCTGCATAAGGGAAAGGTAGTAAATTTATTTACTAAATTTGTACTTACTATTATGCTGACATTCTTAAACCATTGGCGTTATTACGGGCTTGGGCAAAGCGAATATGAAAAATGTATGGGAATTACATTCGTCAATAATATCTCCGGCCTGCAAAAGGCAAATTTGGTTGTAGCTGTTCTAACTTCTTTTTTTGCAATATTTCCAATAATTACGGAAAACGATTTTTTTAAGGCGGAAATCTATATGGGTTCGGCTGTTGCCGCCTTGTTCATGTATGTTTTCGCAAGACACAAACATCGTCAGCTAAAGCAGGGGAAGCCTGTTGGCAACAGAATTGTATATATCCTGATTTTTTTATACTTTGCAAATGTTCTGTTCATCGGGTTATATTTGGCGGTGTGGGCAAATCCCCAGAAAATAGCCGGTTCTTTTATAGGTATTCTGATATGCGTGCTGTTTCTTTTTAACATCTCGCCCGTATTATACCTTGGCCTCATGCTCGGCGCAATTGCAGTTTTTATAGCAAGCGTTATACTGTTTAAACTTCCTTCGGTATGGAATTATGACATACAAAACGCCGTGTTTGCCGGAGCCATAGGCCTGATTTTCGGCTGGCAGATTATCATGAACAGACTGACGATGGCGTCAAGCGTGAGCAAACTGGAATATGAACGCAACAGTTATTATGACCAGAGCACCGTGGATGAATTGACTCAGTTGAAAAACCGCAGGGATTTTATGAAAACCTTTCAAAGATTTCATTCCAATTACCGGCAATCTGACAATTTCCTGTGCATTGCGCTGCTGGATATTGACTATTTCAAAAACTATAACGATTATTACGGCCATCCCAAGGGTGATGAGTGCCTCCGTGCCATAGGTAAAGTTCTTAAAGACCTGCATCGCAACATGAATATTTATGCCGCCAGAGTTGGCGGAGAAGAATTTGCCCTTATTTGGTTTGAAAAGGAAGCCGCCAATGCAAACAACATCGTTTCACTGGTAATCAAGACGGTATGCGACCTGAATATCCCGCATGAAAAATCGGAAGCCGCGCCATGCGTAACCGTCAGCATTGGATTGCATATAGCGCAATGCGGTGCTCCCCAGAGTACGGATACTTTATATGATCTGGCGGATAAGGCGCTTTACGCCGCAAAAAGGAGCGGGCGCAACAAAGCGGTTGTTTCCCCTTGACAAAGCATTTTCATTTTTCTATATTTGTTACCCGTTATCCTTATGAGCAAATATCGTTTAGAAACACTAAAACGACGGATTCAAACCAAACAGAGGTAAAAATGGATGATAATATGTTGGGCAGAGAAGAAGTATATGAACATTTAAATCGTAGTGAGAAGTATTATGACGAAGGAAATTACGATATGGCAATCGAAGAAAGTACCGAATATATCAGGTTAAGGCTTCTCACCAAGGGAAGTAAATATTCCGATAACGAAGATACATTAATAATTGGCAGCCCCCGCCGCTTGCGTGGCAAAGCGTATCTTCGCAAAGGTAAATTTGACCAGGCAATCGCTGATTTTACCCATATTATAGAGCTGTGCCATACTTTAGGTGATAATATATATCCCGGAGAAGCGGTGTATAAAGATCGTGGCATTGCGTATCGCGGCAAAGGCGACTACGATATGGCTATTGCAGAATTTGATGCCTTAATACAAAACGGTTGTATGATAGATGTTCGCGAATCGGAGGTGTATAGAGAGCGTGGTATTACATATTGGAAAAAAGGCAACTATGACCGGGCAATTGCGGATTTTGAAACCGCGCTGCAACTTGAACCGAAAGATGCTTATGCTAAGAAATATCTTGAGGAAATATCAAAATACCCGGGGATTGATCATTGCCCTTGACAAGACCAAAAAATATTTCTATATTTATGCAAAATTTAAGGAGATGTTAATATGGCACAGTATAAAACAGTTCAAGTTCCAAGAATCAACATTGGACATGATAGTAACGAACAAGATGCTCTAAAGCTTTTTCAAGATACAATTGAAAAGGAAGCTTCAGACGGTTGGGAACTGGTATGTCCTCATTCTATTACAATAACACAGTATCCCGAGCCGATAGGATGTTTCGGGCAATTGCTGGTGCTGTTTCGGTTAAAAGAGGTATCAAGAGCAATGGTATGCAATATAGATATGCTGATTTTTGTTAAAAAATAGAAAGGTCTCTGAAAATACCTGAAAATACCTTGACATTTTTCCAAAAAATTGCTATATTTATGTAGTGTATTTTAATAGCAAAACTACTTTTGGTAGATTATTATTCGAGCCTCGGCAAGAGGCTCCCTTGGAGTATTATAGAGAGGGTGGCGGATTCGGAAATTTACAGTTCAGGAGGGGCAAGGTAGCAAACCTTGCCTTTTTTTATATGAGCCATTTTGCCTGGGTTATTTTGGCTGCGCTTGTTTTAATTAGCCTTGCAGGGTGCGAACCAACACCAACTAAAGGGTCTGATACGGGCATAGGTCTAAAGCCATTCAACGATGCTATTTTGAAGCTGCGGCAAGATGATGGTTTTTTGAGCAAGGAAAATGTGGATTCTCTTAAAAAGCTGGTTCTGGAAGCAAAAGGCGGCAGACTCGCAAAATGGAAAGATTCTGATGGTCAGGTGAATATGGACTCTCTTGCCGATTATATCGTAAAAGAAGGCATTATACAGAACAAGCGTAACATTACAGACCCTGTACCCGAGAGTTTTGATGTGAATTTTTTTATAAAGAATTCGGGCAATATGTATGGATATATAAATCCCAAGGGTACGTTCCAAGAAGCGCTTTTCGGGCTTTTGGCAGATTTAAAATCAAGCAAACAATCCGGCAATATAAGTCTTAATTATGTGAACACAGTAGTAACTCATTCGGTTCCTTACAATAGCGACGACGTAGCGGTAAATTATATTCACAAGGTGAATCTAGCTGATTTTGTTCGCTTGGGCAGGGGAAATGGCGGAGACCCCGGTGAAACCGATTTTGACAAAGTTTTCGGGCACATTTTAAAGATGGTAGATAAAAACAGTATATGTATCTTGGCTGCGGATTTTATTTTCAGCCCGGGCAAAGTTCAGGACGTAGGCGATTATATAAAAAAACACAGCAACAGCATAAAGGTTAAATTTTCCAACAAAATAGATGAATTGGATCTTGCAGTGCTTGTTTTCAGGATGGAATCCAATTTCGACGGGAATTACTGGAACAAAAAGGGCGTGGGTGTTGGGAGAATAACTGCTCAAAGACCTTATTATATATGGTTTATAGGTTCTCCGCAGCATTTGGCAAAAATCATCGGAAATAAAAAATTAATGACGTTTTTGAAGAACAATGGCTACACAGGCGACAATATGGTTTTTGAGTCTTTGGGGGCGGAAAAGCAACTGGAATTTAAAATTGCCGCATCGGAAAAATATTCGGTTCCCATTAAGGAACGCAATAAAATCAAGGCAAAAAAAACCAGAGACTCCGCCACTTTTTTCGTGGATGTGAATTTTAACGATGCGTTTAGAGATTCTGCGTTTTTTGTGAATTCGGTAAAGGTTAGCGATGGCTATGCTTTAAGCGTTAAGCCGTCTAAAAATAACAGGTTTAAGCATCGTTTGACTTTGAAGTCTGAAAAACTAATCAGAGGCGACTTAAAAATTTCTGTTGAGGGAAAAATACCCGAATGGGTTGACAAAGTTAATTCAACGGACGATGTAAATATAAAGAAAGATGTTTCCGAGCAGTCTAAAACTTATGGATTCAAGGATATTATGGAAGGCGTGTATTCTGCGTTTTACCCAACCGTTTCCATGGATGAGCCTCATGTTCTTCAAACTCTTAACCTTAATGTCCAACTGGAGGATTAAAAATGTTTCGCAATATATATGAAATCTTTGGATTAAACCCATTCTTTTCTTCGAACATGGCTTCGTTCCTTGGAGGTATGGAAGACCTTTGCAGCGAACCGTATAGCGGTGTGCCGCTGTATATGTTTTTTGGGCTTGTGATGATTATAAGCACTGCCTTTATTTATGCCATGCACTACCATATAATAGATAGAGTTGGCTATAGCGGCTTTAAGTCGTGGTGGTCATCTGCCGGTATTGCGTTTGTTTTTAACTTTGGTTTTGCATCCATAAGAATGTGGAATCTTTTGAACAATGGCCCGTTGAAGTTTGATTGCGACGAAGAATTTTTCCAGACTATTTTTAACATCCCGGAAATTGCAATGTTCGCTTTTGTCAATGGAGCATTGAGTTTTATTGTATTTACCTTGCTAAGCTGGCCTCCGCTTTTCCGTAGAGCAAGCAAAAACTGCTACAACACAACCCCCATTCCTCATTAGGAGCATTTATGTCAACAAATAATCCGAAATGCTTTGTTTTTGCCATAGGCGGCACCGGCTCAAGAGTGCTTCGTTCTTTAACCCATTTATTGGCGGCTGGAGTGAAACCGGAGAATAATAATTTTGATATTATTCCAATAATAATAGATCCGCACCACGGCAATGAAGATTTGCAAAGAGCCGCACGTTTGCTTGATTACTATAAAAAAATCAGAAAGCTTTCCGACCCAAATGGCTTTTTCCCGACAAAAATCTATACGTTGGAAGACTTAAAAGCAGCCGAACCCGATAAATTCGACGAAAAAACGGTCTTTACATTTAAACTGAGAGGTTCCGGAGATAAGTTCAGGGATTATATTGACTATGGTAATATGGGTCCGGAAAATGCGGCTCTTGCCGAATTATTATTCTCCGGCCATTCAAAAAACAAGAATGGAGAGGACTGCCCGTTATTGGATATACAAATGGATATTGGCTTTGTGGGCAATCCGAATGTTGGCAGCGTAGTGCTCAACCAGATCGTGGATCCTGATTCCGATAATAGTATTTTTGCTTCTTTTACTCGTCATTTTAACCCTAGCAACGATGACCGCATTTTTATAATATCCTCTATTTTTGGCGGTACCGGGGCAGCAGGCTTCCCATGTTTGCTAAAAAATATTCGCGAAGGCAAAGGCGAGGGTTCAGCGAATCTTAAAATCGCCAAGATAGGCGCAGTTTCCATTTTGCCTTATTTTAAACTGGAAAAAAAGGAAGGCAGTGCCATAAATTATTCCGATTTTATTGCAAAGACCAAAAGCGCCCTTTATTATTACGGAAAAAATGTTACGGGCAATAAATCCGTAAACGTAATGTATTATATTGGCGACAATCCAAATAAAAGCTATGATAACGACCCTGGTTATGGCGGTCAAAAAAATAAATCGCACTTTGTAGAATTGGCCGGTGCCCTTGCGGTTATAAATTTTTTAAGCATACCGAAAGAAGATTCCCGTTTAAAATGCGAAATCAAGACAGAAGGGAATGTTTCTGTGGGTAGAGCTACCAACCCGGTTTGCAATGAATTCAGTATTCAAAGAGATGCATCAAATCCAAATTTCTTTGATTTTCAACCTACAACCCAAAAACTTATGGCAATGCCTCTCGCGCAGTTTGCCCTGTTCCGAAAATATATGGATGAGGAATATAAAAACAAAACAAAAGACTGGAAAAAAGAACCTCCAAAATTAGACGATGGTATTTTAACCGATGGTTTTTATAGGGATAATCTGCAGAATTTCTTTAATGATTTTCATGAATGGCTTACCGAACTGAATGAAAACAACCGAGGCTTTGCGCCTTTTAACCTGACTCGTGGCTCGGAATTAAAATCCTTTATAAAAGGCATGGAACTGGAAGAAAAAGGAACTCTTCTATGGAAGAAAAAAATCCCTACATATACGGATTTTGAAGAATGTCTTAATGAATTTTCAAGAAACAAATCGTCCTGGACTCAAGAGAAAAAATTGATGGATGTATTCCATAGTGCTACATACAAGCTTTTAGATAAGTTGTATGAATTAAATGCTAAAACCGGAGGAGCTAAAAAATGAGTTACGTATTGGGTAAATATGCGGACAAAGATGGGCAGTCGTCAGATTTCTTTCAAGTCAATGAGACTGGATATGACCCTGATACGATTGGTAAGATAAAAGATCCCGAAGGTGGCGAAAAAACGGAAATGCCCACAGCGGTTCCAAGTCCCTTTGCCAGATTTGACTTGGTACAGACGGCGTTTAAAAATATAAATAACAATTCGCAATTGATAGCAGACAGAGGCAAAGACATTAAAGCCAGTAAATTTGATGAACGTATTGTTTCGCACACTTTGGATTTGGCGGAATATGTATTTAACAGTCAGGCACGCGGCGGCAAATTGGATATTTTAACTTGGAACAGGAAGGAGCATTTGGAAGAACTTATGAAAAGTTCCTCAAAAGAGCATAAGGATTTTGCGGAATCTCTGAAACTTTATTTGAGTCAAGATGCGGAAACTTATAATTTCAATAAAATGGACAAGATCTTTCTGTTCAAGTATGGTATAAACATTATAGGTTCCACCTCGCCGGTTACTCTTTTCTGCCCAAGTGCCGCAGACCTTTCCAAATTGGATATAAGGCGCATGACAGAAGACCGAAGCCCGTCTTTTGGCGAAAATTCCTTGCCGCTTTATAAGCGTACTCTTGATTTTCAAAAATGGTTTTATTTTTTGCTTGCTGTTTGCAAAACCGAGCTTCCTTCCGATGTTAAGAAAAATTTAAGTTACATATACGATTATGCGGCTTTAAGCCTTAGGCAGCAGAGTGGGTCTGATGCAGACACGCTCTTGCATATTTTTGAAAGCAAGCCTACAAAAGATGATTTTAAAAACGAGTATTTTCCCTTGAATACCAGAGGCGAAAATACCCCTGTAGATATTTTGGGCATTGAGCTTTATGTTGGAAAACCCGAAGCTATAGATGAGAGTCTGTTAAAAAGCGATTTTGTTATAAAAGCTACTAAAAACTACAATGGTCCACAGCTTCCTTTGGTGCTTCAAAACGGTTTTGCAAAACCTGGCTGGACTTATTTAAGAAAACTTTCTTGGCAGGCGTCTATTGTTGTTGAAAGCAAAGTTGATACGCGGTGGCGGGAAAAGAGAGATATGCCGGGCTTTTCGGATATAAAGGGATATTACTTAACCGTTAGCGACTTTTTGGAACCCTACCTTGTCAAAACAATTTATCCGATTTCCGATGATTTTTATTACGGCGGTTGCAAGGCAGATCAGAATTTTAATGGTTATCTCTTGCCTTTGAGCGTGGATTTCTTTGAATTTTTCTCAATAGAAGACTTAATAGCAGGCGAAAAAGATACTCAGAAGCCGCAGCTTTCCATAGTTCCCCAAAGCAATGGAGATGTTAAAGTGACGCTCAGGATTCCGGTTCAAAAGGGAGACATAACCTTTGACAGAATTTATAAAAATTGCGACCTGAGTCAAAAGCCCGACGAAAAAAGCCCTAAAGGCGGGGTAATAGTTGAAGCAAAGATCGGAACAACAATTTTTCCATTTGTAAAGGTTGGCGATTATGCCAATGTTAAATACCGTATTCAACTTGTTGATTCCGATAGCGATATTCAACACCGAACTTATAAGCTTGAATTTTACTCGCAAAACCCTGTAACACAAATTCCTTTGGGAAATAAAAAGGAAAGTCCCAATCCTAAGGCTCGTTTTAACAAGAAAATGTCTTCGGGAAAGTATGATTCTACCTCGGATTATTATAAGGTAAACAAAGAATTTGATATTATTCGCTTGGAAATGGACAGTCCGGGCGCAAAAGCACTTATTATTCCCAAGTGGCCTACACATAACAAAAGTTCCAAGGAATTCACCTTTGCAGTGGACTTTGGAACTACCAATACTTATGTAGCATATAAAAAGGATAAAGAAGAGCCGAGTGCGTTTGATTTAAACAATGCAATAACCACTCTTTATGAGAATGGCGAAAAAGCGGAATTAAAAATAAGAGGAGCCGGCGCCGATAATATAATAGATTTAATAGACAGAGAATTTGTGCCTAGGAAAATTGGAAAGGAAAATAAAAATGATGATAATATTTTCGTATTTCCACAAAGGACAGCCATAGCCTATAACGAAGATATCACGGATGATGATTGGAATGACGGAGATGGTTTGGATACCCTGCAAGAAGGCAATATTCCGTTTGGCTATGAAAAAACATCTCAATATGGCAATGTAATTGCTACCGATTTGAAATGGAGCGGTAATGATAAAAAAATTGAGAAGCAAAGAGATACATATCTGGAAGAAATCATTATGCTCATGCAGGCCAAGGTTTTGGTTGAAAACGGCAATTTGAAAAAATCTCGTTTAATTTGGTTTTTCCCGAGTTCAATGTCTCCAACAGAGAAAGCCCAGTTGGGAAAAAAATGGAAAAGTTATTTTTCAGAATACTTCTTTCAGGGCGAAGATATTCCAAAAGGTTATTTGGTTTCGGTCAGGGAATCTCTTGCACCCTATTATGCTGAAAAGGATAATAAGGCCTTTAAGGGAGGTGCAGTTGTATCCATAGATATAGGAGGTGGCACAACTGATGTTGCCGTGTTCCATAAAACATCGGAAGAAGAGTCATTGTTAAAAGCTACGGCATCGTTTAAGTTTGCCGGCAACGCTCTTTTTGGCGATGGTTATGCCAAGCAGGCTGCCAACAGAAACGGTTTTGTGCTTAGATTTGCCGACTATTTTGCCGGCAAGCTTAAGGAGCATCCCAAACCGCGGGATATACTGCAATCATTACGGGATCCAAAAAGAGCCAAGGCTTCCGATATAAATGCATTTTTGTTTTCGGTAGAAAAAGCCATTGATTTTTGGGCAAAAGGCAAGGATATATCCAAAAGAATGAGAGCAGATATTTCTTATACGGAGCAGTTGCACCAGTGCGATGATTTAAAGTTTTTAATTCTCTATTTTTATGTGGCTTTGATCTATCATATATCCAAAATTTTAAAAGCCGAAAATTTAATGAAGAATGGCAAGCCAATTGATGTGCAATATTTGATGTTTAGCGGAACTGCTTCTAAAATGCTGAATATTTTGAGTGGCGGAAGCGAAGAAAATTTGAATGACTTTACTCAAAAAATCTTTAAGGAGCTTGGGCTGGAACATGGGAAATTGGAAGTTATCCTTGTTAAAGACCCAAAAGAAGTTACCTGCAATGGCGGTTTGAAGGGTTTAAAGGATTTAGAGGGTTCGGAGACAAACGGCATTGATAACATTGAAAAAGACAGCGAAGAGAGCAAAAACGCAGAGTCTATAATATATACATGCATAAAAACCAAGGAATATGACAGTTCAATAAAATACTCATGTTATTTGGATGATGACGGTCTTAAAGACATAAAAGCAGAACTTGTTGATTTTCACGAATTTTTCTTTAAGATTAACAAAGACAAGAATTATCGTTTTGAAGATTTTTTCGGCATCAACAAAAACGTAACCAAACTCGCTGAAGATAGCTACGAAAAATTGATTGATAAATGGCTTAAAGATAGCATTTATAGAAACCAGCCCGCAAACAACGAAGAGTATATTTCCGAAACACCTTTCTTTATGCCTTTAAAGAGCATTATTTTGGAATTGTCCGAGCAAATTGCAAAAATGGAAAAATAAGGAGGAAAAAATGCCTGATGGAAACCTAAAAGAAGATATCGGAACAATTAGGAAAGCAGCCGTTGAATTTAGCAGAAGTTTTACGGATCTGGCAAAAATAATTGAAAATTTGGAAAATAGAATTATAGTTCTTGAAAGCGGAACATCTAAAAGCCATGAACAACAGTCTGTTCAAAATACTTCTGAAGCCGAAGAAAATTGTCTTTACTTTGCCAATGGAGTAAAGGGTGTTTTTCTCCAAGCAAATGGCACTTCGGAATTTCAAGAAAAAAAGTCTTTTTATTGCTTTAAAAAAATTAATGAAAATGAAGCTCTTGTTTCCGTTGTAAATGAATTAGCCGTTGTAAATAAATTTCGGCAAAATCTTGATGCGTTGGATGGGATTTGCGAACAATTAAACCAATGTGACGAAAATACCAGGGGTGTAGAAACTGTTGAGCCTGGCAAAGCTGTTGCAGAAGGCGACAAATGGCTTATAAAAACAGCAGTAAAAATTCGTTACATTTAGGTTAAATATGCTTCATAATTTTTACCTTCCCGTTCCAAGTGCTGACGGCGTTTTTATAGGAAACAAGGCTTCGGAAGATTTTGAAGACGGCGTTTCCCTTTATAAATTTGAGCGTCTTAAAGATGATACGGACAAGGCTAATTTCTGGCTTGCCCAGGAAGCTGTTGAATGGGCATTGGAAAATGACGGCAAACGTATAAATCCGGTTTGCGAAAGTGCAGAACCTAAAAGCAAAAATACCCGTTTCGTAGAAATAATAGAACCGGGGATTGCCGAGTTGCGACCGGGCGGCAACTGGAAAATGGTAAAAAAATCAAAAATTAAATATGCGGAAACAAATGAACAGGAGCAGCAAAAAAAGTTGCAGGAAGAAGAAAATCTTAAAAAACAAAGGGAGGCAGAAGCCAAGGCTAAAGAAGCGGAAATCAAAGCAAAAGAAGCGGAGGCCAGAGTAAAAGAGGCAGAAGCCAAGGCAATAGAAGCAGAAGCCAAGTTAAAAGAAGCAGAAGCCAAGGAAAAAGAAGCCAAAACCAGAGCAATAGAAACAGAAGCGATACAAGCCAAGGCAGAAATAGAAAGGTTAAAGAAAAATGCGGAAGAAGAACGAGTAAGGGCAAATGCAGAAGCCCGGGCAAGAGACGAAGCAATAACAAAGGCAGCGGAAGCAATAATAAAGGCGAAAGATGCTGAAATAAATAAATTAAAACAAAAAACAAAGCAAAAATCCAACAACAGCGGATGCGGAAAGAAATTCGGATGTGCTGTAATTATTCTTATGGTGCTTGGAATAATAGGAGTATTGATTGAAAACCATGACTTCAATCTTATACAGGCCTCGCACGACATAAATTGGTACACTGCCAATCCCAAAGCGGCAAATTTCACCATCTCTACCGCCGATGAATTGGCGGGGCTGGCGAATATAGTCAATGGAACTTGGGGGAAAAAACCGAAAACGGATAACTTCGCCGGCAAAACCGTTATGCTTGCCGGAGACATTGATCTGGCAAAATATGATGATTGGATGCCAATCGGAGATTCAGCCAACTCATTCTCTGGAACATTCAATGGCAACGGGCATATTATAAGCAACATCACCATCAACCGTCCCGATGCGGACCGCCAAGGATTGTTTGGCCGCATTAGAGGCGGGAAAGTACAAAATCTTGGGCTTGACAACGTGAATATTAAGGGTCGTGACAATATTGGCGGTATAGCGGGCGAAATAAATTCCAATAGCAATGTGATCAATAGCTATTCTGCCGGTGTGGTCAGCGGTCGAGAACGTGTAGGTGGCATGATAGGAAGCATTTATGAAAATAGCAATGTGGCCAACAGCTACTCTACCGGTACAGTAAGCGGTCATGAAGGTATAGGCGGTGTTGCAGGCGGTGTTTATGAAAGTAGCGTTACCAATACTTATTCTGCCAATACGGTTAGTGGTCATGATATTGTCGGTGGTGTGGCAGGAGCTCTTCGCGCCGGCACTGTGGCCAATTGTGCCGCGCTTAATCCCGAAGTCAAAGCAAGTGAGAATTCCGGACGCGTGGTCAGCAATGCCTGGAATGGCTTTACGCTTTCAAAAAACGTTGCTCATATTGAAATGAAAAACGGTGTTGGCAATATCAAATGGGTCAACAAAGGGGCTGCTACCAGAGACGGCGTAGATATCTCTGCTGCTGCCATCAAGCGTGATGGCACAATCGGCGGGCGATTTACCGTTGCTAATGGTTGGATAATACAAAATGGCAGTCTGCCGAAAATCAGCAAGCCCATAGCCGTATCATTACAAGATCGGAAAGCAGAGATGCTTGAACCCATAAACATAACGGACTCCAGTATGTATTACATTCCCGTCAAGGATTATAACGGCTTTTACAAATACATTTCACTGAAGGGCGAAAGCATGACGGAAGCCAAATATATCAGTGCTTCCATGTTTCAGGATGAACGTGCTTTGGTTCAGCATAAGGATCGTTCATGGGGATATATTGATGCACAGGGAAAAAATATAGCTTGCTGTTACACGCAGGGACTTTCTTTTAAGGAAGGCATGGCATGGGTAAATAAAAACGGAACAGTAGTTGCCATAAATACGGATGGAGACGAAATAAAGTCTCTCCCCGATTATATAATTTCCATCTGGCCATTCTACGGAAATTTGGCTTTGTTTGCCGGTAATGGCATGCAAAGCTATATAGACAGGGATAATAATATCATAGGCGGCGGAATATTCTTTGCAGACGCCAACAGATTTCAGGAAAACGCAGCAAGCGTAAAGTGCGACAATGGCAAATACGGCTATATAAATACCAGCGGAGACTTTATCATAAACTGCAACTTTGATGTTGCCAAGGTATTTCAAAATCAAATGGCGGTTGTTAAGATAAATGATGAATGGGGAATTATAAGTAAACAGGGAGAAATTCTTTTCAAGGGAAATTTTGAATATCTGATTCCCGACGAAAATACATTCAGATACAAGAAGAAAAATGAGAATTGGGGCTGGCTGAACTCCAGCGGAAAAGTAATTATTCAGCCAAAATACGAAGAGACTGCAAATTTTGGAACTGGAAACATTGCTCCGGTAAAAAGCGACGGTTTATGGGGATATATAGACAGAAATGAAAATTTTGTGATTGCTCCGCAATACAAATACGCATACGGTTTTTTCAACGGCAGAGCATTGGTGCAATTCACAAACGATGAATGGGGAACAATTGACGAAAACGGAACGGTTGATTTGAAAACGGAATATAAAACTCTTTCTCCAAACTACTGGAATCTGGCAAACTCCCTTGTTGTCGGAGACCCTAGAATTATGACCGTAACTCCGAGCTTTGACTGCAATAAGGCAAGTACCAGTGTGGAAAAAATGATTTGTTCAAGCGTTGAACTGGCCGGTTACGACAAAAAAATGGACGAGCTTTATAATCAACTCAAGGATTCCCATTCTAGAGAAGATATTAAAACGTTTCAAAGGGACTTTATTAAGAGAAGAAATACCTGTTCAACAGTTGAATGTTTAACAGAGGTGTATTCGGAACAAATACTCACTTACTAACCCAGACTTTTGTTATTTCCCCAAATACAACTTTGTGGTAATCCCCGGTTTCGGCATGAGCATCTATGACAAATTTTTTGCTTTCCTCTGTGTAAAAATCATCGGGCGCAACGGTGGTGACTTGAACAAGATTGCACTCAATGATTAATTTGGCCTCTTTGAAAGCCATATTGCCAGAAGGCGTTTCTACGGCAGTGAGTTTGGTATTTTTCATCTTTTCATCACTATCGCGCCCGGATTGCTTGCCGAACTCCATAATATCATCCTTGAATTCATTGTCAAAGAATGCCATGGTATAGCGTTGCTCTTTGCGCATAAGCTCAAGCGTATAGCGACTTGAGCGCAGCATTAAGAATGTCGTTGGCTTGCTGAACAGAATTCCCCAACCGCCCCAGCCGGCTACCATAGAGTTGTAATGCGATGAATTGCCTGCCGTAATCACGGCGAAATCCTTGCCTATAAGCGTAAAAACATCTTCCGGGACGTCTTTTACTTCAATTTCTTTGAACAGTTCGGAGAAAGAGCGTGATTTTATCTCTTCGCGGCTTAATTTTGGGCTGTTTTTGCCGGCATTTTCCTTGCAGCCAAAAAAGTTAAGAGTTGCGACTGTAAAGCCTATTGCGGCAATGAGCGTGGTTTTAAGGATATTTTTCATGGTTTTAATATACAAAATACTATCTTTCTTACACCATGCAAACCACCAGCATACAAATTAACGGAATGACCTGCGTAGCTTGTGCCAGGCGGGTGGAAAAAGCCATTCAAAAACTGGAAGGCGTGGAAAGCGTATCGGTGAATTTCGCAACTGAAAAAGCCACCGTCT
>Ga0182466_11609_pt1 | contig 15158 bp, 16 predicted proteins | sample TergutMp193P3_FD_120795 | JGI IMG/M metagenome (GOLD analysis project Ga0182466, IMG submission 120795) | reverse complement strand
GGATTTGGGACAACTGCCGCGGTGACTAATTGCCGCTGCCTTGGAAGCCTTGCCTTTACTCGCAAATCGGATTGATTTTTAGAAAAAAATGTATATTTTTGCATATTATTTTTCTATATTTAGTATAAAAGTTTTTAAAAAGTGCGCAAATTTGGTATTAAATGTGGAAATATACGGATGTTGATAACTGCGTAACCAGCAGTTATCCCAAAGCCAATATCTGAAACCTTTTGGGCAGCCCTCCCCGGAGAGAATTAGGCCCAAAGAACAAGATTTTTTTGACTTGCTCTTGGAGCGCAAGGATATGCTTGACGTTGGAGCGGACGGAATGACGAGTTGAATGCGAAATTTGTTTATCTGGCTACCCGTGAAGCCGCTTGCGGTTTTGCGAGAGCACGTTCCAAAACGGCGCAAATATACGAAGTCCAGGGAACTCCCGCAACTGCGGCCCGTTCTTTGATTTCTTTCACTATTCCTGCCGGCAAACGCATAGAAACGGTAGTTTTCTTTTTTGCTTGCATATGCCTTTTGATGGCTTCAATGGTATTTTCGCCCGGCTTGGCGATTATCAAATTGCCTTTCTTCTTGGCTTCGGCCAAATCGTCTGCGAAACAATGCGTTTCGTAGTATTCTGGGTCAATTCCCGATTTCTTGCTCATAGAACCTCCTTTCCTGCTTGCTCGCGCGGCGAACGGTTATAACGTTGAGAGTATTGAAGTTTAGCACCACGCCCCAAATTTTATCCGCATATTTGCCAAACACGATTACCGCTTCCGGGTCGGTTTTGCTCGGCAGCGTCACGGTGGAGCCGCCGGAAAGAATGGCTTTTATGCCTTCTTCCGGAATGCCGCGCTCCAAGGCTTTCTCCGCCGCATGCGAGCTGATGCTTATATCCATGACTTAAATATACAAAAATTATTGCAAAACGCAATATTTCAGGAAGGGCATGGCTAGCCCGAACGCAGCCCGGCGTGCCTTGCCCCTACATGGATTGCCTCACTTATCCAGTCTGCCGTCAATATACTCTTTGTCTTCTATCGTAAGAAACTTATTCTTTTCCAGTATAAAGGTTAATGCCTCAATGGTGTCGTTCAGGTGCTTGAAATCGTTTGCCTTTAACTGGGCATAAAGGCTTTGGTTAGCTGCGGCGATTTTCTTGTCCATTGCTTTTAGCAAGGAAGATTCTACTCCGTCTATTTTACGGTCAAGACCATCAATTTTCTTTTCAAGTGATGTTTTCAGCATCACGTAACCGCAGAAGCCGAACGCCAGCAGCACCAGCATTCGTATATTTTCTGCGTTGAATACTATATCCACAATGCTCTCCATGAAGTTCCTCTATGTTAAAAAATATACAAAATGAATATAACAAATATTTTCAGAAAAAGCATGAACACCCTTCATTTGGCAAACATATGTTGGCGGTTTTATAAAAAAAAGCCCCCTCGCTTTCGAGAGGGGGAGTTTTTTAAGAATTAAACTTTATTTCTGTGCTTCGCAGTTTGGATGCAAATTCGGAGCGTAGGAGTTGATTAATCTAACATCTTGCCCTGTCCAATTACCAGCCGATGGAACATAAATATAATAACCTCCATCTGTTGCTTCTACGCCAGCCGTTGATAATGCCGAAGCACATGTGGGTTGTCCCCACCCGGTATTTCCGCATTTTCCACCGCTTCCTATAGTTGTTCCGTTAACCGTAGCATCGACAGCGTTTCCAATCGAGGTTATAGTAGTAGCAAAGAAACATTGATCGCCACCAGCTTGGCCAATTGGAGGATCGGATGTTACGTTCGCAGTCTTTATATTCGCAAGGGTAATTCCATTGCACCAAGTTGATAAATACTCGCACATCGCATTCGGGTCTTTAACCGTTATAGCCGGGCAGCTTATTGTTGTGGTTGCGTTGCCTCCGCAAGTTGCGCCAATCGTTATTCCGGTCATTGTTTGCGAACTATTGCCATTCCACGTATCAACCGTCAAGCCCGCAGCCACGGTCTCTTTCTGCGTACCGCCCACAAAGAAACTAGGCCCGACACAGGTTCTGCCATACAGATTCTGTATGGTCGGGGCAGTTGTGACTTTCGCGCTCACGCCTCCTCCGAAGGTGTTGTTTTTCGTATCCCACACGCACGTTCCGCTCAGGCTTGGGTCGGGGACAACTGACGCGGTGGCAGTACTCAATATTTGCCCTGACAACTCGCATTTTGCAGTCACAGTGATATTCCCTGTGGCACTTACATGACTACCCCCCCAAGAATCAGTATAAACTATAGAACCGCAGTTTTCTGCTGCGTCGTTTTGAGTCAAAGTCAAGTCGGTAGTGTATGTTGGCGTCTCATTTAAATAGAAAATAGAGCTTGATGAATATGTATGGGCATTTGTAAATGCTACAGATTTATTTGCTGAGGCCGGAGGCGGTTTGGTAATTGTCAAAGCAGTGCACGTTACCTCTCTTTCGCCTTGTGTCTTGCCGTTGCCTGAACACATTACCCTGCCTATGAGTTCTGAATATGATGCAGAAGATAACGAGACTGGTTCATCTGGGAATTTAACAGCCTGTCGGTTGCCTGAGGCAGGTTCCATTACATGTCCGAATTTCACCAGATAAGAATTGCCGGGCACAAGTTCATATTCTGCCTGACGAGCTCCTGCTATATTTTTAATAGGAAGGAATGCTTTCTTTGTACATTCAACGTCTTCCGCATTGTCCACGGAATTCAAAGTTATCCACACTGTTGCATTCTTGCCGGAAACCTGAGAACTTGGGTCCCAACCGCAGGTGAAAGAAGAAACCGAATATGCGTTGGGGTCTACGCTTGAGGAGGAGGCTGGCGGTGTCACGGTCTGGCTGCTGCTGGACTGGTTGGTTTGGACGCTGCTGCTCGACTGGTACGCACTGCTGGGAGGGTCTATTTCGTTGTTGGATGACGATGATTCATAATAAGGATCATCACTTGAGCTTGAGCCATAAGGTGGTTGCACTCCACCTTCCGAACTGCTGGATGATGGGTCCTGTGGGCATCCCTCGCGGGTAGGATTGTCTTGGCAAACAACTATAAAACCATTTTGGCCAACAAGCATATCCTTTACGGTAGCGTAGTTTTCCGGGAGTTCGGCTATTTCATCGCTGCCACAGGCGGCTAGAATAGCAAGAATGGCTGCAAAAGCCAAAAGCGCAAAATAAATGCTGTACTTTTTCATAAAATACCTCTCAAGCTCGATATAGTAAATATATATTTTTTTTTTCAAAATAGGCGAAAATTAAGATTTTTTTGCTAAAAATCCCCATATACATTCAAAAAAATGTGATTTTTGCCCGAATACATCACGTTTTGACCAAGAATAAAATCAAAAACCTGCGTTTTTAAGCGAATTTTAGGCTCCGCAAAAAAACGCTCCGGCTTTAGCTCGCTCCAGGGGTTTGCTTCCCCGTCTTTCGCAAAACCGCCGGTCAAGAATATGCCGCTCCCCCGCCAATGCAAGGAAAGCCCCGCGAATGCAAGCCCATAGCGATGAGAAGCATTATCGGGAGTCTGCCACTGCTCCTGAAAAGCGCCCATTCCCATTGCAAACCTGTAGCGGTTTTCCAAGGCCGGGTCATAAAGATTACCATCGTGATAATGGCCATATCCGTAAAGCTCGCCCGGCAAAACTATTTTGCCGTTGTCCCTTCTGCGAAAATTGAACCCGAATTCCGTGCCGCCGCTAAGGGAAACATATCCGGAAAGCGGATGCGCCATGCCTAGCTTGCCCTGGGTGGAAACATAGAGAGGCGCGCTTTGCCCAAAGGTGTTAACCGAAACCCCCTTAAAACCGCCCAAAAGCTCCGCCATAAAACCATCGCTTGAAAACCATCTATCGTAATCCTCGCTTTGCCATAGCCATTTTGCATATGGAAACATGGAAACCACGGTCACCGGCTCGTATATGGTATCCACCGGAATTCTTTCCCAAACTTTGCAAGCCTCGTTATACTTGCTTATGTAAATAGGATAGCCCGAAGCGCCGCTTGTAATCCTTCTGCGCTCAATTTCAACGGCTATTTGCAAATGCCGCTTCTCAACTCCCAGAATTGCGCCGCTGCCCCTTTCGTTCATCAATCTGGCCTCTTCATAGATATCTTTCTGAAAAAAAGAAATGGGTTCGTATTCAAAAATCTTCATTTTCGCAAAAAAATCGCCATCGCTCATAAAAAAACGCTCAAAACGCAAATTGAACTCCGTGCCTCTGGCTCCCTGCCCGTAAAAAGCGGTTATGCCCAAGTTGTAGCCAAACTGGTTCACAAAGCGAAAATTTGCATTCGCCGCGGCGTTTGCGCCAAAAAGCGTTCCCCCGAACCCGAACAGCGAGAGGGAAAGCTGCGGTGCGCTCTCCGCTTTAATCTGCAAAGAGGAACCTGTGTCCAAAGCCAGCTTTAGCTCCGGGTAAGAGCCATCTTTTTGCAGGGCTTCCAAAAAATTGCGAACCGCCAAAAGGCCGGTGTCGCCCGGATTCCAAAAGCTCTCCAAATGCCCTTGCACCTCGGCGGGAACACTGTCAAAAACGGGGTAATAGAGTTGAGAGTTGAGAGTTGAGAGTTGAGAGTTGGGAGTTGGGAGTTGGGAGTTGGGAGTTGGGAGTTGAGAGTTGAGAGTTGAGAGTTGAGAGTTGGGAGTTGGGAGTTGGGAGTTGAGAGTTGAGAGTTGAGAGTTGAGAGTTGAGAGTTGGGAGCGGCGGGTTTGCACTGCCCTGACACCGGCTTCGAAGAGCGAGTCGGGGTTGGGTTTTGAGTGCGGGCGCAAAATGAGCAGGGAGGAGTCCGAGTTCCACAATTTTTGCTGATAACGCTGCGCAGCAGGGCCGTTGGTATCGCGCAGGGCAAGGGGGGTGGATAAAAGATTCGTTGCGGCAACCTCGCGCTGCCCCGGAAAGGGATAGTTATCCGCCTTGTTTATTTCCCTGAAAGGGATTCTAGAGCCTATGTTCAAATTCCTAAGCACCTCTTGAACTCTAAAATCAAAAAAAACCTGTCCGAAATAAGGTTTGCTTTCGGTTATTTCAAGCGGAGCGGGTTTGCCGTCTTCTTTGTGTTTTATAAGCCATGTTTTTTTCCACAAAGCGGAGGTCAAGGGCTGTTTTGCCCTGGGCAGCGAATCCCAAGATTTAACAAGCTCCCCTATTTGCCTTGAACTCCAGCCCGCGCTCCACAAAGCCCCGGCAAAGCCCCCCCAATCAGTGCCAACAACGGTATCTACGGGTATTTGCAACCTCTCTATTTCGCTTAGGACTCCCAAGTGATATTGAATGGAGGAATAATCGCCACCCATATGCAAAACCACAGTTCTCTCTGCAAAAGCATTTGCGCAGAAAAAAAAGATAGAAAAAAGGGCAAGGAATTTGGGCACAGGGTAAAGGTAGAAAATCGTCAAAAGGGTTGACACCGCGTTAAAATTTTTCTATATTTGTGTCCATGAAAGAAGGACTCCATCCGGAATACCGCAAAACCGTGTTCATAGATGCTAACACGGGCAGAGAGTTTTTAACTCGCAGCACAAAGGTTTCTAATGAAAAACGCACCATAAACGGCGAAGAATACCAAGTTATCTCTTTGGAAATAACCTCTGATACCCATCCGTTTTGGACCGGAAAAATGCATCATTTGGATACCGCAGGCCGCATAGACCGCTTTAATAAGCGTTTTGGCGGGCAGATAGTCGGCGCAAAGCGCAAAACCGCGCGCAAAGCCGCAGTTGCAACAGAAGAAAGCGAAGAATCTTAAAAAATACCCTTGACAAAGATGGCTTAGTTTTCTATCTTTACAAGGCACAGAAAAAATTTTAAGCGGGAATAGCTCAGTTGGTAGAGCATAACCTTGCCAAGGTTAGGGTCGGGGGTTCGAGTCTCCTTTCCCGCTCTTTATAGAATATACAAATTAACGGCTTTTTATTCTGTCCAAAATATCCCGCAATCTGTTTCTGATTTCCAATAAAAATTCTTTGTTGCTGGCTTCCGTTTCTTTTGCAAGGGCTGGAATGGCTCTTTGCCTGGCTGTTTTGCGAACCGGTTCCTTAGAACTAGCTTTTTCCTTGATCTCTTTTGCTATTTCAATATCGCTTTGGCGATAAATTCGCTTGCCGATTCCGCTCTTTTTAGGCTTTAGTTCCGGAAAGTCTTTTTCCCATGAATGCAAAACATTAACCGGAACGCCTACCTGCTCGGCTGCTTCGCTGCTCGAAAAGTATAGCTTTTCGGTTTCCACATGCCCGTATTTCACCCGCCGCCTGCCACCGCTTCCGTATCCATTGCAATCAAAAGTTCCTCATTAGTGGGAACAACCATAACTTGCGGGCAGCCGCTCTCGCCGAATTTGAATATTTTCAAATGAGATAGAATTTTTTCGCGAATAGGCTCGGAGTTTTCGCCTATTCCGCCGGTGAAAACAAGAACATCCAGCTTTGGAAGCGCCGGCATTAAAGAAGCTATTTCCTTTGCAGCGCGATAGCAAAAAACTTCTACTGCTATTTTAGCCCTTTCCTCGCCGGCAGCCGCCTTTTCCAAAAGAACGCGCATATCGCTGGAAATCCCGCTAAGTCCCAAAAGACCGCTCTCTTTGTTGAGCAGCTTGTTCAGCTTCTCGAAATCATAGCCCAAAGATTTGTTTAAATGGAGTATTATCCCTGGGTCTATTGAGCCGCACCGCGTTCCCATAACCATGCCTTCCAGCGGGGTCAGGCCCAAGGTTGTGTCTGCGGATTCCCCAAACTTCACCGCTGTCGCAGAACAGCCATTTCCAAGGTGGGCTATTATCAAACACAATTCTTCCGGTTTTTTTCCCAAGAGCTCTGCCGTTTTTTTCGCCACAAAGCGGTGCGAAGAACCGTGGAACCCGTAGCGGCGTATTTTATATTCCTCGTAAAGCCGGTATGGAAGCCCGTAAAGATAGGCGTAATCCGGCAAAGTTCCATGAAAGGCGGTGTCAAATACAGCCACCTGCGCAAGCTCCGGAAAATTCTTTTGAGCGGCAGCTATGCCTTGCAAATTCGGCGGGTTGTGCAGGGGCGCGAGCACGGAGCATTCTTCTATGGCCTTCAAAACCTCGTTGTCTATCAAAACGGATTTTGAAAATTTTTCCCCGCCGTGCACCACCCTGTGCCCGACAGCGGCTATGCCGCTATCTTCCCCTGCTTCCTTGAGGAAACTCTGTATAACGGCAAGGGCACTGCCGTGATTGGGCGCGTCAACGCTTCTTTTGAAAACCTCAGCGCCCTTTCGCGCCTTTAAACGCGCGCTAACGCCAATTTCCTCTATTGAGCCGCTAACGGAGGCTATTCCGCTTCCGGTATCTATAACCGCAAACTTAACCGAGGAAGAACCGCAATTTAGAACTAAAACAAGCATTTTGGGAACGTAGTAAATTTAATAGCTTAGTTGAGAGTTGAGAGTTGAGAGTTGAGAGTTGAGAGTTGAGAGTTGAGAGTTGAGAGTGTTCATAAATAAATGCTGTTAAATTTGACTAATTCTCAATTCTCAACTAAATAACGTTTTGCATTTTCTAAATTATTTTCCCCATGAACAAAAGCATACACTCTGTTCAAGAACATTTGACCAATGCGCCCGGTTCCTATTTGAGCAGCCTGCGCGCAAAATTCACCAAAAAAAGCGGACTTGTGCAAAATTCTAAAATACTTGGCGAAATATGCACTGAAATTTTAGACAAGGAAAGGCTGCAAAAATGGACGCAGGAAAGGAAAGAATGGGAAATTCTGGCTTTAGGCCTGATTTATGCAAGCCGCAGCAGGGGCCTGCATTTTAGAGAACTGGAACGCAGCCTGGATACGGACCAAAAATCCCTTGCCGCCTTTTTGGACGAAACCGCAAGCGAAATGTTCATATGGCGTGCCAAATGCCAAGGTTCCTGCATATGCTACGGTTTTTCGGATTTTGAGGATTATTTTTTAAATTCCCTGTTTAAAAACGAAGAAGCCGCAGAATCTGCCGCATGGATTTCCAATGAGAAAAAAGCGGAATTGCATCTGCTGTTTATGCTCGCTAAAATACAGCTAGGCAAAATTTTCGTTAAAAAAGACGATTCCTTTAGCCACACCACAAAAAAATATATAGCCGAAATTTTTTGCAGCAATAAAAGCATCGATAATTCAATAACCGAAGATGAGCTTCGAATGCAATTTTCTTTTTTGGTTTTTGAAAAATGGGTTTCAAAAAACGCGGAGAGCGGCGGTTTGAAATTGCTCGCTGCCGCTTATGATTTTTTGCGCAACAACGGATTCAGGTTTTTTTCGGAATTTCTTTTTTGGTGGGAACGCGAAAGATTTAAAAATAAAGGCGAATTGCTTAAACTCCTGAAATTTTTCGAAAAACCCCTCGGCGCATTAAGCGCGGCGCGGCTGTTCTGGTCTCACGACACCCACTCAAGGCTGCTCAAAAACAAAACTTCCATAACTTGGCCCCAATTGCCGTTGCCGCTCAGGGAACTTTGGATTCTGGGAATTTTAAAAATGCAAATAAAGAAAAAACACATATTTATGTTTTCCCTTTCCGAATTCGGAGAAAGCGTTTTTTTTGCAAAGCAGCCCAAGGAAAACTTGTTGGAACCTATTATAGCCAACAGTTCCAATTTTGAATGGTTTTTATCGCAGAGCAACGGTGCGCTCAGAATTTTTCAAATGTCCTGTTTAGCTCAGGTAAAAAATGATGAAGACCCTTTGCGATTTGTGTTTAGCAAAGCATCTTTTTTAAACGGTTTGCGCTCCAAACTTCCAAACGATTATGTTCAGGATTTTTTGTCTTGGAACAGAGCCGTGCCTAATGTGGCCGGCGCTTTAAATGACTGGCTCCACATATACAGCGACTCTTCCATTGATTCCATGCGGGTTTTACGCATAAGAAATTTAAACAAATTTGCGGAACTTTCCATGTATAAACCCTTTTTAGCCTGCGTAGAAGAAACCATTCCCAACTGGGGCTTTGTAATCAAAGAGGAAAACGAGAAAAAAATCAAGGGGATACTTGCGCACTTTTCGCTGGAACCGCATTCCTACAGCCTGACTCAGGATAAAGAAGAACTTTTGCTCAAGGTTGCGGAAACGGATGCCTTCAAACTCCCCCACCTTGTCCCCGAAGGCGGAGACGTGATGTTTTAGCAAGTTACGATAATGGGATTTTAATGCAAAACGCCGTGCCTTTGCCGGCGGCGCTCTCTACCGAAATTTCGCCTTCGTGCAAATCCACTATTTTTTTCACGATGGCAAGCCCCAAACCGGTACCTTGCTCCTTTGTTGTGAAAAACGGCGTGAATATGTTTTTCAAATTTTCCTGCTCAATGCCTTTGCCGGTGTCTGCAACGGTTATTTCCGCAAAATTTTCATTTGAACGAATGCCTACGGAAATTTTACCTTCGGCCTCTATTGCCTGAATGCCGTTTATGAGCAAGTTGAGCATAACCTGCTGCAATCTTTCCCCGTCTATTTCGGCATTCAACGGTTCTGCCGGAAAATTGCGCTCTATGCTCACTTTCTTTTTTTCCTTTTCTATTTCAACCTCGGCATGAGCCAGGATTGTTTCCGCCCAAGCCATTAAATCCGTGCTCTGTTTTTGCAAATTGGTTTTTCTGGTATAAGCGAGCAAATTGCCCACTATTTTATTCAAGCTGGAAATCCCGCCTATTATTTTATCCACGTATTTCCGCCTTGGATCTTCGGGGGGAATGCCCCTGGCCAGCAAGCTCGCATAGCCTCCTATGCCGCCAAGCGGGTTCCTGATTTCGTGGGCAACAGTCGCCGCCATTTCTCCGAGTGCGCTCAAAACCCGGCTTTGATTAACCTCCTCCTGCATTTTTTTCAACTGCTCGGCCTGCATTTCCAAGGCCTTGTACGCAAGCTCAAGCGCATCCGACTGCGCAGAGAACCGTTCCATAACGGTAGAAAATTCGCTAATTAATTCTTCTTGGGATTTTTGCACGCTCTACCTAAGCGATCTAAACGCATCAATTCTGTTTTTGGACTGGCTTTGCTGGTCAAATCTTTGGAGCATGGCTTCGTCCTGGGAGCGGAATTCTAAAATGAGGGCTACTATTTCGGACAAAATACGCTCAATATCCGCAAAAAGCGGAGAGTTTTGCATTTCGTTTTTTCTCTCAACCCATTCGTCAACAAGCGGAGCGCTGCGGTTTTTTTCCATTTTAACATTGTCTAAAAGGGAATTCTTCTTTTCCAGCAAATCCATTATTTTGCCAAGCTCATTATTTGAATCCAAACCGCGCAGCAAATCGTTTTGCAAATCGTGAATTTGCTTGTAAATGGACAACTGGGAATTAAGGCTGTCGCGAAGGAGTTCTGATAAATTATCGGTCACTTTTTCAGTACCCCCTGATTGCTCTCTTGCCAAATAGCATCATCTTTGTAAAGTTTTGCCTGGTCTGCCCAATATGTTCCGCTGTGTTCCTTTATTAAACGGTCGTAAAAACGCACCGCCTCCTTGTAATTGCCCTGTTTGCGAAACACATTTCCAATTTGAAACAAGGCCCAGGAAATCTGCATATTGTCTTTATTCCGTTCTATCGCCTTATTGTAGTATTCCAGCGCCATAGGCCAGTTCTGAGTTAAAAAACTGCGGTCGCCGAGTTCATTAAAAGCCTTGTTGCAAGGGTCTGAGGTATTCGGCGGGCAATCTTCCGTAATATCCTTGTAAGCCTGTATTGCAGACGGCAGGTCTTGCAGCTTTGTGTATAGATCCGCGAGCTTCATGCGAATCTCGTTCTTTTTGACTCTGTCCGGCTCTGCCTCTATCGCTTTTTTCAAAATTTCAGGCGAACCCTGGTCCGGCTTGTACTGCGCGGCTATTTCCGCTTCCAAAGCCAGTTTTTGCCCAAGCGTAGGCCCAAGCTTTTGATCTTCCTTTACATCCAAAAGAGTGTTGTATCCATTTTGATACTCGGCTTTTTTTACCTGGCTTGCGGCAAGCATATATGATATCGCGCTTTTATACGGTTCCGGCACGGGTTCCCCCAAAACCGAATTCCCAAGAGCTATAACTTTATCGTGCAGTTCAAGGTACTGATACAGCGAGAGCAGATTGTATGCGGCCGCCATTGAATTCGGCGTTCCGGGAAATTTTTGCCTGACGGTTTGCAGGGCGTCTATGGCAGATTGAAAAGACTTTTTTTGAATCAGGTTGAGAGCTTTTTGCAAGTCTGCGCTACCGGCTTCCGTTGTGGAGGCAAACGCAAAATTTCCGCCGTATTCCGTTGTTGCTACCTTTTCGGGGCCAACAGTTAAAGGCTTATTCTTCAGAGTTTCCAAATATGCGGCTATGGAATCCTGCTTGCGTTTTTCTTCCATTTTCTGGCAACTTTCCAAACTGTTGCACGCATAAGGGTCGGAAGCAGAACTGGAAGAAGGCGAATCGGACGAACTAGGCGAGCTAACCGCTGTTTCGTTATTGGCGGATGCGGATGCTCCGCTTAACTTCGCAATTCTGCCCTTTACTTCCGTTTTGCCATCTGCGCTTGTTGTAAGCTGCAAATATTTGTTATAATAACTTATGGCCTTGGCATTGTCCCCTTTTTGCTCATAAATTCTGCCCAAATAATAATTTGCGTTAAAACCTTTGTCCGGATAGCTAAAACTCTTGTTGAAGTTTATCATCGCATTGTCCAAATCATTCATGTTGAAACGGCAAACTCCGGCATAGTAATAGGCGCCGGGATTGTTAGGTTCCTTTTTTAAAACCTCTCTCCAATACTTTAGGGATTCTCCCCAATTTTTCTTATCATAAGCCGCAAGCCCCGCCTTAAACTCCGGTGAATCATAAGTGAATTTTCCGCCCGCAGCAGAAGAAGAAGCAGTAGCAGCCGGAGCGGCGGCGGCTGCCGGAGCAGAGGCAGTAGCAGCGGTACCCAATAAAATTCCAATGCGAGACTGCGCCTTTGTTTTTTGTTCCGCAGTCCCGCTTTCCGCCAAAACGCGCCATCTGGCAACCGCGTTGTCTTTTTGGTTCAAAGCCTCGTAAGTTTCGGCCTCTCCCTCTATGGCTTTTGTCAATTTGGGATTATTTTTCTGCGCAAGCTGGAAATTGTCCAAAGCCTGTTTGTAATCCTTCATTTTATAGCGCACGCTGCCCGCGCCCAAATACGCCTCCGCATTGTTTTTGTCGGCAGAAAGCACGGCTTTATACTCATCCAAAGCCTCCTTGTATTTCTCCTGGCTTGCATATTCCTGTGCTTGTTTTAACCTTACGGCTTGCGAATTCTGCGCAAAAGCAAAAGCTGCCGCAAAAATAAACAGAAATGAAAATCGGTTTAGCATTCTAGTCCTTAACTTCCTTTACTTCTTTTACAACTATCACGCCGCTTCGGTCTATTCGCGGATATGCGCGCATTCCCTCGCCGCCTCTGCCTTTGTCCAAAATTTTTTTCAACTCGCCGTCCAAAGAATAAAAACGAAGCTCCCAGGGTTCATTCGGGGAATTGAAATAACCGCTGTTTTTTTGGATGCGGCCTCTGTAACTGCGCACCAAATCGTCTCCGGTCGCAATTTTTAAAGAAACATCCTTCAATTGCCAGCCCGCAGCATTTCCACCCATGTCAAAAGACAAAAGCGCTTCCGCGTCATCGGCTTCCTTCATCGTGAATTTCCAGTAATAGTCTTGCCAATCGGTGCTCAAGTCTATTATTCTGCCGTTTGCGTAAGGCAAATATTTTTTGGAGTTCTTCTTTATGTTCACATTCAGGGTACGGGGAGAAACAGCTTTCGCCTTCATGGTAAAAATATAAGATTCTCCTTCTTTTAGCGAGACATCGCTGCAAAACTGCAAAGACCAGCTATCATTGCCGGGTTCCTGAATTTCAAAATTCAGCACCTTATTTTCTGCGTTTGCAAAAAATTTTCCATGCCAGTTTTCTATTCTCCAACCTTTTAGGCCATTGGAAAAATCGCCGTTCTCAACTAAATTGTGTTTTTTGCCAGTCTTTTTCATTTGCACCTCTAAAAATTCACTTTGGGCATTCCAAGCCCCTAAGCTCTGAAATTCTCTGCTTTGCGCGCTTAACCGCGGAATTTTGGGCAGCCTCCTGCGAATCAAAATAATAGCGGCGCGGGCTGGAGAACGCAAAAAAATCGCTTTCCTGCGGGTCTCCGGCTATAGTTTCGGAAAACGGCGCGGTTCCCTCTGTTTCGTGGAAAATCGGAGTCTGCGCCTCAAGGCCTCCCTGAGGCATGAGCAGATAGTGAAATTTGAATTTCCACTGATATACGAGCTGAACTTTGGCATTCCAAACCTTTACATAATCATTTTGGGCGGTACCGGAAATTCTCTTTAAGTATTCCGTGCGCCCCTCGGCAACCGCAACTATCTTTGCCGTATCGGGCAAGTTCCGTATGCAGCGCGAAAGGGTATCTATGCGAAGCGATGTGTATTGGGCAGGCAAACCCTTGACCTTTACGCTTACGGATTTATTATTAGCGCTTATGTTTTGCGCAAAGCAAAAAACGCCTGCGCAGAGAACAGCGATTAAAATTCTGAATTTTGCCATAGCGGTAATATAGAAATTACAAATCCCTAACCTTGTCCGCATAGTTCCTGCCTACAGGGATTACCGTTTTTGCCGAATCGTTTAAAACAACGGTTAATTTTCCGGGGAATTGCCTGCGAATTTCCGCTATTCTGTTCACAGCTACGAGATTGGCGCGATGAACCCTGATAAAAGCCTCCGGATCCAGTTTGCTTTCCAAGTCTATTATCGGAGTGTCTATTATATAACGGCTATCGTTTGCATAAACGGCGGTATATTTTTCATCGCTCTCAAAACGCACTATATCCGCAGTGTTTATCAGCAGGGTGCGGTCGCCTATTTTTACCTGCAATCTTTGCAGATGCTTCTCATTTTTGTTCTTTATCAAGTTCCTGAATTTTTCATATAGATTATCGGAGTCGTTTCCATTCTTTTTTGAGCTTTCCAAAACCCTTAGCTTTTCAAGCGTTTGCAAAAGCCTGTCTTGCTCTATGGGTTTTAACAGATAATCTATGGCATTTTTTTCAAAAGCCTTTATTGCGTATTCGTCAAAGGCCGTGGCAAAAATTATATGGGGAATATCCTCTTTTGGAATTTCGGCCAAATCCTCTAACAGTTCAAACCCGCCCTTGCCCGGCATTTGAACATCCAGAAAAACGGCGAAGGGCTTATTCTCCTTTATTTTGCCCAAAGCCTTGTCTGCGCCGTCGGCTTCGTCTATTTCCAGTTCTTTGCCGCTCTCCAAAAGCAGCTTGCGCATCCTAACCCGCGCCAGCGGCTCATCATCTACAATCAGGACTTTCATACGTCTTTAAATATAGAAAACTTAATCCGCCAGCATTTTTGCAATCCACGCTCCGAGTACTTTCAACTCCTCCAAGCACACCGAATGCTGCATATTATAAGCATGTTTTTCAACAATGTTTCCATTCGATTTGAAAAATTCAAATGCTTTTTCGCTAAGAGCCGCCGGCACAACATTGTCCATATTTCCATACCCAAAAAATATCGGGATTTTTGCATTTATTCCGTCCAAAGGCATAGTATCCGCTTTAGGTAAATGGGAAGAGAGGCTTGCCGCTCCCGCAAGTTTTTTTGGATAGTGTATTGCGGTGTACAGAGCCAAAACTCCGCCTTGGCTAAAACCTATAAGCAAAATTTTTTCGGACTTTATGCCTTTCTCAATTTCCGCATCTATAAGTTCTACAATCAGCTTGGAGCTTTCTTCAATGCCTTTTTTATCCGGATTATCTTCCAAATCCAAAGTTACCCCGTCATCCATAAATGCAAGGTCGCACCATGCCCGCATTTTATGACCGCCGTTTATGCTTATTGGCTTTACGGGAGCGTGAGGGAAAATAAATCTGATAGCCGCATTCTGCGGCAGCCCGAGTTCCGGGATTATGTCTGCGAAATCATAGCCATCGGAACCAAGCCCGTGCATCCAGATAACCGAAGCTATTGCATTTTCCGCCGTTTCTTTTATTATGGATTCCAGCATTTGACAAAATTAGAAAATTTTTGGGTTAATTTACTATAGTAGCCGCTGATTAAGTCTGGTTTTAGAATGCGGCGTTCCCCCCGTTAGCCCTCCGGGCGGAAAAAACGGGGGGACAACCTGCGAAATTGTTAAAGTTTCGCAGGTTAA
>Ga0182466_16290_pt1 | contig 15161 bp, 13 predicted proteins | sample TergutMp193P3_FD_120795 | JGI IMG/M metagenome (GOLD analysis project Ga0182466, IMG submission 120795) | reverse complement strand
TAGCCCATTTTAACCAATAAATCAACAACTAATCTTTCAAAAAACATAAAAGAGACATTTCTTATTTTTTCTAACAATTCCTCTCTTAGCTTGTCTTTAATATCTTGATAGGCACTATCCAAAATTTCATCAGGTGTTTTATTTTGAGTATCTAAATTAATCTCATCTAGTTTTTTCTCCACATAATTTTTTCTTCCGTGAAATTCTGAAAAATTATTGGACTGGTAAAGATCTTTTACATTTAGTGATTCTCTATTTTTGTCATTTGCAATAGCTAATCCATTTTGCGTAATTTGATACCTGCCTCTTTGAGTAGATTTTACAAGTTCTGCGTTTTTTAGATAAGTTAAAGTCCATTGGCAACGGTTATATATTGTAGTCTGTCTTCCGCTAGGCGTTAATTGTTTTTTTTGTTCATCTGAAAATTTAAAGTGCACAGACACTTTTTCCACAATATCCTTAACTCTATGTTCCGTATTATCTGCTAAATATTTCAGAGCCGGAAGAAAAAAATCTTGAAACGGAGGGATTTCTTTTGCCATAACTATCCTTGGGTTAAATTGAAGTTAATATAGAAATTTATGTCTCCCTGTTTCTGCACCCCCCATCAGGGCCCGAAGGGGTAGCTCGCAACATCGTGCGAGCGAGGGGAAGGCCTTCCCCTCTTAAATGCAAAACTATCTCAAACCTCCTTCAAAAACATATCAAAAATTTCAGGAATGCTGTCAAAATAATAGCCGGTTTCCTTATCGCTCAAAAGCTTATATGTATTTGAATTAAAAAAATCTATTTTCTACATTCCCCTAATATGCGCAGATTCAATGTAACCGGTCATTGCGTCCCAGACCAGGACTACATGGTTGACATCTTGTGGTATGGCGAATCGACTCACGAAAAAGCGTTGGGCAGCTTTCCGCATATTTGGAGAGCAAGAATAAAGACACGGGTTATTTGCTCACATATAATGGGAAAAGAATTTTGTATATTAAAAATTGAAGCGGAAAATTCAACCCTCCGCTTGAAGAGGTAAAAAATGGAAAAAAAGACTCTTTCGCTGAAAATCATAGAGCTGGTAGGTTCTGACCCAGATAGCTTTGATGAGAAAAAAGAACAACAATTGCAAGAATTGCTCAAGCCAATTAGCCATGAAATGGATATAGAAGACGTTAAATGGCAGCCTTGCAAAGGAAATTGGTAGCTAACTTATGGACAAGAAAGAATTTAACAGTTTATGGGAAAATATAGCAATGGTAGAAATAGAAAAAATGATTGCTTCCAGTAATCATATAATAAAAATAAGAGAAGGAGGCAATGGTTTTAGGGATAATACTTTTAATAGATACCAAACGGAAAGGGATAACTTCATAAGGACGGCTAAAATAATAGATTACAATAAATTAGACAGGCATAAAATAGCCGCTTTATTTTATGCCGCTTTCGTAGATAAATTTGGAGGTTATCCGTTTATGATTTCCAGTAGCCAAAACCAAAGATTGCTGGATGCCGACTCAGCCATAACCCACGAAACAGCTTTTAACATTGCTCTTGGCATATTGGTATCCTTTATAATCAGCGATAAAGGAATAAACGAATCTTACAGAAAATATGTTGAAGAAAACGGAATTGCCGAACCGGAATTAATATGTCTTGATGAAAATCAAAAAGATAAGAACTCTACTAACTATAAAGAAGAAACCATAAAACAGCTTATTTACGCCCAGGAGGAAAAGAAGTTGTCAATACCTCTTATCGCCAATATTTTCTTTTCGTTAGAAAATGATACCCGCCATTGCTACAAAAAAGCAGGCGGTATATAATAATATGGAAGAAGTTTATAAATTAAAAGAAATTACCGACTATTCACAACTACCTTTTTTGACATCCCGTTGATTTTAACGATATAAATCCCAGGTTTCTCGGGTTTCGTGCCGCCTAAGAGCTTGCCTTGCAAGCTGTAGTATATTGGCGAATCGCTGAAGATGGATAATTGAGAATTAAGGATATAGTTTGTAGCCGGGCAAGGAACTTCATAATACCAAAAACCGCTTTCCAAATTAGCTTCTATTTGAGAACCGTCCCAAACCCAAGCCGAGGCACAAGTGTTGACTTGTCCTTCAAAATCGCCTTCGTTTTCTACTTTGCAAACATAGCATTTGTCGTTTGTGTACTTGAAGCAAGCGGTATAAGGATTTGTCGGAACGGTACTTGTAGGATATGTTATCAGAGGTGTTTCGCAAGTAGTGGTTTGGGGAGGTTTTAAAGCGACGTCGCTCATGGTCATTTTGGCATAGGTATAATCTATCCATCCGGTTGTGTTACTCGCCGAATATGCACCGACTTCTGCCAAAATTTTCGTTTCGTATAATTTGCCCAGTTTTAAATTCATTCTATCCCACGCCTTGAAATGTTCTGTTACTGAAATTCTCCCGCATTTACGAGGAACTTGCCTAATGCTGAAGTATTGATCAAAATTACTGCTATTTCCCTCTATAGACGGCTCGCCTTCTCTTTTATTTTTAATAACTTGATATGCTGCTCCATCCGTAACGAATGACTCAACAATGTCTCCACCTGTTGTGTTTTCGTCAACAGGAGTCTTGTCATCTGTGTATTGATTACCCCACCAGTCATCAACAATGTAAAATTCAACTAAGTTTGCTCCATCCCCTGCCCGAGCCCAACCATAAACGCCAATGTAAGAGTAATTGCTTCCGGTTAACCTAGGACTTCTGTCATATCTATAATCCACATAAATATTACCGTATTCGGGGTATAATTTTCCGCTACCCGCACCGTTCTTTTCAAATTTATAGCCAATCCGGGCTAAATAGTCAAATTTTGTATTCTGTTCATTCCATTCTCCTCTGAATGCAGCTCCTCCGCCCTGATCGACTCCGTAAATTTTAATTGAAACCGGATTTTTGCTATAATCTGCGTTATGCCAAAGTTCATATTCATAATCCGTACCATCAACCAGGCCGATTTTCTGCCACTCTGTGGTTATTGTATGCGTAGTTCCTCCTATGAGGGGTCCTTCTTGCTCGCACGGATCAATTTGTTGGGCAGAAATCGGCAAATAACAAACCATCACTGCGTAAAAAACAATAATAATCCTTTTCATAAATTCCCTCCAATCAAAACATTAGAATAAATATAGCAAATTATATGATAATTTCCGGCCAAGGATGCCTAGGATAGCGGCCTCTCAATTCCTTGCGCACCTGAGGATAGGTATTTTGCCAAAAATCGCTTAAATTCCACGTTTTTTGAACGGTGCGGTAATTGGGAGCCAGAATATCATAACGAACCCGCAAGCGGTTTTCCGCTATAAAATGCTCACCCTGCATCCCCATAAAATCTCCTATCCTGGCGGAAAGTTCCACTACTCCATCAGCATAAAGGTATTTTGCAAATCTGCCGCCCGGAAGCTTCAGTGAATTCGGGAAATTTTTGTGCAGCCACTCCAACCAATAAGTTCCAAAATAATCTTCGAGGATTTTTTTATAACGATCTTCGTTCAAATCTCTCAGCAAAAAAATTCCGCTGCAAAATTCATCCATAATCAAGGAAAAATCTTCTTCATCAAATTTCGGGAAATTATGTTCGGGAAAAAGTCGAGATGCCAGCTTCATCTTTGCAAGCAATGTTAAATTCGCCTCTGTTCGCCACTGGCTTGTAAAATCCTCTTTTTCCATCAAGGCTTTCCATGCCGCCGCCGTTTCGCCTTCAAGTTTTTTTCTCTCTTCTGCGGAACATTCCGCTTTGCCAAAAGAACTAATCCTCATTGCGATAAACTGTTTTTGATTTGCCCGCCATTGCAATTCCATAAACGACTTGGAATTTTCAAGATATTTTTCAGGAACAGGAACGTAAAGCCTTGCTGTTGTTTTTTTGCCGTTTCGCATCAAACCCAAAACCAAAATTGCCTTTTCTTTTGACTCGCAAAAAACAGAAATACCGTCTTTTGTTTTATATGATTGTTCCCCATCGCTTTTAAAAGCAAGAGCGTTGGGAAACGCAGAAAGCAAGAATTCTATACTGTTAACTGCTTCTCCAATAACCACGCAACGGTTCAACTGCTCAAAATGCAATTTTTCCTCACGTTGCCATTTTTCCTTATCCTCTGCCGAGTGCAAAATGTTTCCGCTTTTGTTTTCGCTTTCCAAAATAACGGCTACGGCTAAAATTGTTTTTGAAAGAACTTTTTGCGTAGCGAGGGCGCGGGCAAGGTTCAAGGATTGCACGGGAATTTGCAGAGTTTTTTTGCCGAGTTCTGTTATTGTACTTTTATCTATTAAATTTAAGGTTTCCAATTCCTGTAAAGCAGAATTCTCTTTTTGCTCGGAAATATTGCTGAACAGACAAATTCTCTTTCCCAAATTATTTTCCAGTAATTTTTTTTGAAGTAAGAATTTCGCAGGATTTACACGCTCTATTTCCGGTTTTATCGCTTGTGCAAAATTTGCTTCTTCCCGTTCGCTCCACAAACGTACGCATAAACCCTTTTGTGTTCTGCCCGCGCGACCGGTTCTTTGCACCGCGTTTTGCATAGCAATTCTGGCAAGCCGCAAGGTTCTTAAACCTGTTGAGGAATCGTCAAAAGCCATTCGCTCAAAACCGGAATCTATAACGGCTCTTACACCCGGAATTGTGAGCGAAGTCTCGGCAATATTCGTGGTGAAAATGATTCTCGCATTTTCGCAAGGTTCAAAAATTTTTTCCTGTTCTTCTTTCAATTGACCTCCAAAAAGGGAAAAAAGTTCCGGAGAATTTTTACCTAGACTTTCCGCCACTCGTTCTTTGCATGCAGCTATTTCCGCCTTTCCGGGCAAAAAAACCAAAATCGTTCCGCCAACACCGTTGTACAAAACATTCTTAACAGCGCGTTCCACCTGGTTTGCAAGCGGCTCCCCCAGTTTAGGTTCCTGGCGAATTATTTCCACGGGAAAACCGGGGTTCTCTATTTTGAGACATTCAACTCCAAGGTAATTTTCCAGCGCATCCCTTTCCAGCTCGGCAGAAAGCACAGCCACTCTTTGTCCCTTGGCAATCGCACCTGCCAAAAGCAAATCCATCTCCGCCCTTCGCTCGTGGAACTCGTCGAAGATTAACCAGTCTAGTTGAGAGTTGAGAGTTGTGAGTTGAGAGTTTTCTGCTAAAAAGCTTCCATAAGTCTGGAATAAAATTCTCGTGTTCTTGCTGACCTTGCTTTCAAAACGAAATTTATAGCCAACTGTTTCGCCAATTATTTCGCCATAGCAATTCGCCAAGAATTTTGCCAATTCCCTAGCGGCTAACCGGCGTGGCTGCAAAACCAGAACACTTTTGTGTTCACCGGCCAAAAGCCAGGGCAAAAAGGAAGATTTTCCCGTGCCGGTTGGAGCGGTTAAAAGAAGATGTTTTTGTACGGCTACGCAAGCTTCTATTTTTGCTCTTGATTTAGCAAGCGGGAGGTTTAAAATTTTCTGTTACTCCTGAACATTGCCCACAAAAAACCGCCGTGCTCGGCGTTTGCCATAATGGTAGAGGCATTGCTATCTGTACTAAGGGCAAGGGCTGCTATAAGGGCCGCCTGCTCCTCTTCTTCCGGAGAGTTGATATTTTCCAAAACTTCCTGGACTCTGCTTTCGTAGTTTAAATGCATTCCTGTCCATTTTAGATTTAAAAAGTCCGGATGTTTCAAAACTCCGCGCAAGAAGGGAAGTGTTGTGCTTATGCCTTCTATGCGAAAATTGGATAGTGCAGATTCCATATTTGAAATAGCCTTTGCTCTTGTGCTGGAATATGACATAACCTTTGCCAAAACGGATTCGTAGTTGGGAGATACCGTATCGCCAGAAACAAATGGACTTTGAACCACAATCCCCTCTCCGTAAGGTACGAACATTCTCTCTATTTTGCCGGGTGACGGTGAAAATTTGTTGTAAGGGTCCATAGCGTCTATATTTACAGCTATTACGGAACCCTCGTTTCTTATGCTGTCTTTTTGCAAAAGCAAAGGTTCGCCGGAATGCAGCCTTATTTGTTCGCGCAAAACATCTACTCCTGTAAGCAAGTTTGTAACGCCGTGAAAATGCTGAATGTTTTCCTTAACATCTAAAAGGTAAATATCATTACCGGAAACAAGGAATTCCGCATTTGCATGACCTATAAAATCAAGGCTATTTATAAGAGCGGGAAGCATGGACAATATTTTGCCTCTGTTTTCCTTTGAAAGCGATGGGCTTGGACTTTCAATCAATAACTTGCGAAAACGAAACTGTACAGAACCTTCCAGTTCCGGAAAAATTACATGCTTGCCATTTTTGTCCCGCAGAATCGGAAAAGATATTATATGCGGATGAGTTATTGTTTTTTCCAAGTAGAGGCCCTTTTCATAGCCGAACCGTGAGCATTGGTTCAAAACACTGTCTATGGCTGTTAGCAATTCGTCTGCGCTTTTAGCTTCTCTAATGCACCTGCCGCCGGCTGCTCTGGCAGCTTTTACCATTAAAGGATAACCGACGTTTTTCGCTTCTTCCATCAATTTTGCAGTGTCGTCAAAAACAGCGCTGTGAGGCAAAACCGCTATACCGGCTTTTATGGCAACTTCATTCAAGAGTTTTTTATTTTCACTCGCAATGCGCCCTTTTGTCAGCCCGGTTGAAGCTATAAAAGCTATGCCGTGCGCGGATAATTTTTTGCTCAAATCCGTGCTTGCGGCCAAAAAACCATAACCGGGGTGAACTGCATCTGCCTTGCATTTAACAGCAGCTTGCACAACCTGTTCAACATCCAAATAAGGAGAATTTTTTTTGTTTGAGCTAATCACATAAGCCCGGCTTGCCTCACGTACCCCCACTTGATTAAAATCGTTTTCTTCGCAAAGCGCTACGGCTTCTGCATCTAAACTTTTGATAGCACGCACGCATGCCGCCTGTATAAGCCCTCTGTTAGCAACTAAAACCCGTCTATACATAGTTCCTCTTGGAATTATATTGTAAAAATAATTTAGAAAATTACACTTTGCCCGTTAACCCTGCATTTTCCCTGTATTTCCAGTTCCGTTAATACGGCTAAGATTTCGCCTACGGTTTTTTCGCTTTGCTCGCAAATTTCCGATATTTGCAAGATAGTTCCTTTTACCGCCCAACTGGGCAAATCCGGTTCGAAATTCTGATGGACGTGGGGCACGAGGCGCGAAATATTAGAGAACAGGGAATTTAAACCCAGAATTTCTGGCAATTCCCGGGTACTCCAAATTGTTTGTGCCTGTTTTCGGTAAATAAGCATGTTGCAACCCTCAGATGTTGGGCTCATGGGAGAGCCAGGTACTGCAAACAAAGGTTTGTTTTCTTTGAGGCAAAAATTTGCCGTGTGCATTGCTCCGCCTTTTAGCCTGCTTTCCACAATTACAGTTGCGTTGGATATTCCTGATATTATGGTATTTCTTTTTACAAAACTGCTCAAATACGCTTTTGTTCCCGGTGTAAAAGGAGAGATTATATTTCCGCCGTGTTCCAGTATCTTTTCCGCCAAAATTCTTTGACTGCCTTGCAGAGGCACTTCCAATCCTTGAGCTATAACAGCGGTGGTGGGCAAATCGTTTTCAATTGCCGCTATATGGCAAAACGAGTCTACGCCCTGAGCAAGGCCGCTTACAATGCGAACTTTAAAGCCTTTTAAGGTTTTAATCAAGGATTTTACAGTATTTGTCGCAAGTCCGCTGGGGCTTCTGGTTCCTACCATGGCAAGGCAAAATTCATCGCTGAATGCTTTACCGACAATCCAAAGCGGCGCATTATACCTAGATTTCGCAAGCAACGGAGGATACTCCTGCGCATCAAAATTCAAACTCTTCATTTTCACTCTCAACTCTCAACTCTCAACTCCCAACTCTATCTCCACCCTAGGCTTCAACTCATTTAATTTTATGCAATAAACTTTTACCGCTGTTATTTTATGCGAGAATGCCAGAATTTTTTTTGCAATTTCGGAGGTCAAAGTTTCCAAAAGGTTGAATTTACCATTTGAAACAAATGTTTTCAATTCTTCCGTTAATGCTGCGTAATCCACAGCGTTTTCCATGGAATCGGCAGATATTGCCTGTTCGCAACCGTATTTGAAGGAAAAACCGAATTCCACTCCTTGCTTCGCAAGGAGTTCATACGGATAAATTCCGATTATGGTTTTGCAGAAAATTTCATTTACCGAAAGCCAAGCCTCTACCATAAGAACAAAGTTACGCTCATAGCTGCGGAAACTCCTGCTGCACTAAACCATATTATGCGGCTTGTGTTGTAAGATTTCCTAACTTTTTCGTTATGGGCTTTATTTTGGTTGGCATAGTAAATTGCGCTGATAGGCCCATCAGGTTCCACCACCGGATACGTACCCGGTGGAGCGCTGGACTTTTGGACAAAATCGTTAAAACAAACTTCGTCGCTTCCACAATCTTTCCTGATAGCTGCTATGGTTTTGTTAATTTCATTTTCTGCGGATTTTACTGCATTGTCTGCATCCAAATATGTTGAATTTTGCAAGAAACCTACAATACCGGTGCCAACTGCCGTAGCGGCAAGCGCAACGGCCGACCAAAATATATATTCATCCGTATTTCCAAAAATATCCGTTGCGCTTCTTGATGCTCCGCTACGGGCATAATCGTACTTATTCTGTTCTTCCATTTCCTCTTCAAATTCCTCTTCATCTTCCTCTTCATCGTAGTAGGCATCGTCTTCTTCCTCTTCTTCCGGCGGGGGCGCTTTTGCGGCAAGGGGGTCTGAAATTTCACCTGCGCGGAGCGCGGCAAGAGTAGCGATAGAATCTTTTTGGTTCCATGCGGCTTTGCCGGAATATTTGCTTATACGGTTGTTTAAATCTTTTTCTGTAGTGCGGGAAGCGGCTGTAGTTTCTCCTACAGTAAAGGAACCTTTGGTCAGGGTTTTTAACGGTGTTTCGTTATAGAAAAACGCCATATCGTAAATAGACACAAATTTTCCGTTTTCGTTGGGAGTATCCCAAATTTTCAACACGCCATGAACCTTGTCCGTATTTTGAGCGAGTTCATTGCGGGGCACTGTCCCGTAAGCTACTTTTGCTTTATCGTACTTAAAACTGACTCTGGAATTTTCAACGGCGACGTTTATGGAAAAGTCTTTTATGCCTAAATTGGTTAGAGACATTGCGGAAGCAGGAACATATTCGTATTTAAGGGCAAAATCTATTTCTTCAAGGGCAGTGTCTACATTAGCCAAAAGTTCCTTGAGCTGTAAAAAATAATCTTGAGCTTCCTTGTTCAGAGCATTCTTTTCCTTGTCTTGCGCGCTTGTCCAGAGCGTTCTGCGAGCGGAAAAATCTTCTTGGCTTTCGTTTGCCAATTTTGGCGGATTCGCCGGGAATTTTACCAAAGCAGAATCTATGGATTTTTTGACTTCTGCCGTGTATTTACTTAGTGTTTGCAGAATGTCAACTCTAACACCTCTTATAGTCTTTGCGTCTTTATTTGCAATTGCAGGTTCCAATAGAGTTTTGTAGGCTACTGTCGGATTGTTCAACGGTACTCTTGCGGTTAAAAGGACTTTTTCTTCAACGGTTTGCCCATCGACTGGCGTAATCGGCCTAACTGCTGTATAATAGCCTTCTTTAGATACCACGGCGGTTATGATTTTTCCCGAAGAAAGGGTAATTGAAGCCGGGGTTAGACCTCTGCTCACGTTGCCTACGGATACGGCTGCTTCGGCTGGCTCGGAGGTTATGGAAATTTTATATTCCCTTATAATTATGGGTTTTAATTCCTCCATTTTGCCGTTTAAATTTATATAAACGGGGTCTTCGCCCACAACTAGGATATTTTTTCCGTCGTAGTATACGTTTTCCAAATCATCTTCAACGTCGGCTTTTTTATTGTAAAATAGCTTCATTTTAAGAAGAGTTGTATATGGAATGCCTTCCAAGCTGATTTTACCCAAGTTTTTTGCAGAAGGGCCCGGGCTTCCTCGGAAGATTTGATAAATAGCCTCCCTGCCGAGGTCGTCCTCAAACTTTTGTCTTACATAGATTACGCCTTCCTGTTCAGTAACCTGCTCCGGTTTTACCGGTGTTAAACCGCGACCGGACTCTGCCGCTATATATTTATCCGGATCACCAGGATCGGGAGAATTATCAAAAGAATCTATAGTCCATTTGCCAGCCCAAACAGAAGCGGCCAGTGACAAAAAAGACACTGCAACAAATTTAAGTTTAATCCCCATAATATATACTCCTGTTGTAAAAATATATAAAAAATGCAAAAATAGACAATTTTCCTTAAAAAAAATTAATTTTTAACTCTCTACAAGGGGTTATCTTTGCTATCTATAGTCTAAAATCTCAAATTTTATCACTTTTTTAGGTGTTTTCACCTCAACTAAGTCGCCTCTGGTTTTGCCAATCAAAGCTTTTCCTATGGGGCTAACCGAGCTTATTTTGCCGTTTATAGGGTCTGAACCCTCCGGTGAAACCAGCATATATTCGTATTCCTTGCCGAGCGACAGGTCTTTTACCTTTACGGTGGCTCCGAACAGAATACGGGATGCAGATGCCGTATCGTGCTCAATGATGAGTGCTCTTGCTACACGGTCTTCCAAAAACTGTATTCTGGACTCAATTTTGCCCTGCTGTTCCTTGGCGGAGTGGTACTCAAAATTTTCGCTTAAATCGCCCTGCGCCCTTGCATCGGCTATTTCCTGCAAAATACGCGGCCTTTCAACCTTTTTCAGGTTTTCCAGCTCCTGTACCAAATGGCTATGAGTTTCTTTTGTAACTGGAATTGTGTCCATTTAAATAAATATATATAAAAATTTGAAAAAAAGGTTAATTTTTAAGCCAATTCATAGGGTCTTGGGTTTGCATACCCTTATATATTTGGAAAAACAGTTTGTAACCGTTGGCGGATTCCGCATTGCCAACCGTGCCGATTTCCTGGCAGCTCTTTACTGTTTCGCCCTCTTTAACCTTTATCGCTGCTAAATGTCCGTAAACGCTGTAATAAGAACCTTGGTGGTCTATAATCACAGACGGGCCGTGTCCCGGCAAATTTGAAACCATGGCAACCGTGCCTGCGGCGGCGGCTTTAACGCTCTCTCCCTTTTGCCCTCTGATTTCCGTGCCCAAATGCATAATTTCTATACCTAGAATCCTGTTCTTGTGGATACCGTAGCCGCTTATGATTTGTCCATTCAACGGGGTGCATTTAGAGCCAATGGCAGCAGGAAGCTCTTTTGGAATGGCTACCTTGCCCTTTTGCTGACCGACTTTTTTTGCCTTTTTTGCCGCCTCTTCTTCCGCTTTCTTTTTTGCGGCAAGTTCTGTTCGCCGCTTTTTTTCAAGGGTGGCTATGAGCGCAGCCAAAGTTTGCTGGTTTCGCTTATATTCTTCAATGGCTTTTTCTTGGGTTGATTTATCCGTTTGCACCTTTGTTAAAACATCATTTTGGAATAGCAACTGATTTTGGAGCTTTTGTTCTTCTTTAGCCTTGCTATTGTGGAGAATGGCCATTTCAATTTGCCTTTGCATTAGCTGCTGTTTTTTTTCCTGTTCCCTGTTTACGGTAGCTGAATAGTTTTCAACTGCGGTTTTATCGCTTTCCAAAAGCCTCTGTACCCAATAGAGTTTGCGCCCGGGATTTTCATTTTCCCTTAAAAGATTGAATAAAAGCTCCCATTCTTCTCGTTTGCCGTGCACATACAGGTTTCTTATCCTCGAGGCTATGGCTTTTTTTTGCGCTTCTATATTTTTCCGTAAGGTTTCAATTTCCCTTTCAATGCTGTTTATTATACGCCTGAGTGAGTTTTCCTTTCTTTGCAAATCGCTCAAATGCTCCCGTGTTTGCGTTAAGCCATTGTCAATTTCCGCGATGGTCTTTAGAACATCACTCTCCCTGTTTTCAAGTTCCTTCCTCTTCTCCTCAGCCTTTTTCATTTCCGTTTGAATTTTTTTCAGGGCATCCGTATTGCTCTTGAGCTGTTTATCCACGGAGGTTGCGGCATAAGCATTGAAAAAGACAAAAATCGCAGTAAATATTAAATTCTCAACTCTCAACTCTCAACTCTCCACTCTCAACTCAAGTTCCCTGTGTCAAGAATTTTCGTACTGTAAAAAAGCTAACGGCGGCTTCGGATATGGCTACGAACAGCAAAACAAAAAGGCTTGCGTGCTGACTTCTCTGCATGAATTCCGAGAGCATGGGAAAATATACAAGAATGTTTTTTTCAATAATGCCAAACAAAATTACCGCCAAACCTGCCCCTGCAAGCCCCTGTAGCAGACCCTCCATTACAAAAGGGAACAGTATAAAAAACGGGGTTCCGCCGGAATATTTTATATTGTTCACCAGCTCTTTCCTTGAAATTAACGTTAACCGCATTGCGTTCCACATAATTAGCCATAAAATACCAAGCATAAGCGCAGACACGGCCATTGGAATTGCAAAAAAATGCCATTTAAAGCTCTCCCACCGCTTAATCCATTCCGTTGGCGCCTGCACAGCGGAAATTTCCGGCATGGCGAGCAGCCTCTCCGATGTTTTTTGAATGGTTTCGAGGTTTTGCGAATTTGCCCTTATTTGAATGCGTAGCGAGGCCGGCAACGGATTTCCTTCTACGAGGTAGAGCATATCTTCCGGGAAACTCTTTTTAAATTCTTCCAAAGCCTGCTCAGCAGAAATATAATCCAGCGAACTTATACTTTCAAAAGTTTCCAGTGTTTTTAAAATGGAATCCGCTTCTACCGGCCCGGGCGTGTTCAAAAAAAACGCTTCTATTCTGTACAAAGAGGCCGAATGCATGGAAAGCGAAACAGCAAAATTGAGGGCGTTCATGCTCAAAATCAACAGGAATGAGCACAGAAAAGTTGTGGCAAGCGAAGGGATTATCACAAGGCGATGCCTTAAAAGCCCTCTGAAAGCCTCTGCCGTAAGATATGGTAGCCTTTGAAACATTCCGTGAAAAATTAGTAAATTAATAACATGAATACCGAAAAGGCTAAAGCCAGTTATTTGGAGGGTGCAGTTTCAATAATTGTGAATTCGGCTCTGTTCGCCGCAAAATTATATACGGGAATTGTAACCGGCTCTATAGCTTTGGTCGCGGATGCCTGGCACACCTTGTCGGATTCCCTGAGTTCGCTGGTCGTTATAATTGCGGTTAAAATTTCCGGCAAAAAACCCGATACCGAGCATCCGTTTGGGCATGGGCGCTGGGAGCAGATAGCAGCCCTGTTCATAGCCTTTCTACTGGCCGCCATAGCTTATAGTTTTGCCGAAAATTCCGTACACCGCTTGAACAATAGGGAAACGGTGTATTTTGGAATGCTCGCAGTGGTAGTAACCGTTATATCCATTGCTGTAAAGGAACTGCTCGCGCAGTACGCTTTTTATGTGGGCAGAAAAACGGGAAATTTAACCGTTAAGGCAGACGGCTGGCATCATCGCTCGGATGCGCTTTCTTCTGTTGTGGTTTTGGCAGGCATTCTTTTCGCGTCAAAATTTCCGCAATTCTGGTGGATAGACAGCGTTTTAGGTCTTATAATATCTTTAATGCTTTTTTACGCTGTTTACAAAATTGCCAAAGAAACCGTAACGAAGTTGCTGGGTGAACCTCCGAGCAAGGAACTCATCGATAAAATAAGCTTTGCCGTTAGCAGCCTGAATTTAGGCGACCTCAAGCTGCATCATTTTCATATTCACAATTACGTAAGCCACCAGGAACTTACGATGCACATTAGGTTAAACGGGCAAATGAGCATTAAGGAAGGGCACCGCATAGCCACAGCCATAGAGAAAAAAATCGAAAGCGATTTTAGGATTGACGTCACTGTCCATGTAGAACCTCTCCGGGAAATTTGACCAAATTTCACCCCTGAGCCATTGACAAATCCCACATAGTTGAAAGTTTTTTGTATTTTGTGAATTTAGAGGGGAAATTTTTTATGAAAAATTTTTTAAGAAAAGCTATAAATTGGATTTTTTTGGGCCCTGCCGAAGGATACCTGAAATCGAATGAGGGATTGCAAATTCTAATCCTCAACATTATAACGGTATTCGGCAGCATTTATATTATAGCGTTTTTTACTCAGATGCTTTTGACCGAAACGTGCCCGCTATACCAAATTGTGGTGGCTTATATTTCTGTTTTTATTTTTATTGCCGGTTTTATTCTTATTCACACGGAAAAAGGGTTTAAACATTTTAATTTCATAAAAACCGTAATGGCAGTGACAGCGCTTTTTTTTTACGGTATGCTTTATACGGTTGTTCCATATGGCAGTAAATGGACGTTTTTGGCTCCGCTTATGGTTATCCTTGTTATGCAGCTCAAACTCGGGCTCATTTTCTGCGCGATTTACTTAACTTTTATGGTTATAGCAGAGATTAAATTTGAATTACACAGCCTGGAAGAATTTACTCGTTATGTCTGTATTTATTTGGCGCAAATAGTGCTTATAGTCGCTTATGAAGTACTCAGAATCCTCAACAGGGATAAATTGCTGGAAGAAAAGAAAAAAATAGAGTATTTGAGCATAACCGATTATTTGACCAAACTTTACAACCGCAGGCATTTTTCGGAATCCATAGAGAAAGAATTCGCAAGAACGGCAAGGCAAAAGGAAAATTTGAGTTTTTTAATGATAGATGCGGACAAATTCAAGGACTACAACGATACTTACGGGCATTTGCAAGGCGATAAAATGCTCGTTTCCATAGCTAAAATTTTAAAAGAAAACGCTATGCGTTCCAGTGATGCCGTATTTCGCATGGGCGGCGAGGAATTTGGAGTTTTGCTCCCAAATACCGATTATCAAGGAGCGCTTTTGATTGCGGAGAAAATCAGGAAGGATGTCAGTGAAATGAAAGTTCCGCTTTCGGAAGGAGAGGGCGAAACGAAAATAACCGTTAGCGTAGGCGTTGCCAGTGTTATGCCGCAAGTGGGCGAAGACTCGGGAATTTTACTCAAGCGGGCGGATAATAATCTCTATAAAGCCAAAGAAACGGGTAGAAACAAAGTTGTAGCAGTTTAATATTCATCTTCGGCTTCTTTCGGGTAGCCGTTTTCCAGTTCCATGATTGAAGCGTCTGCAACGGAAACAACTTTCACGTTGAATATCAAATCCATTCCCGCATAAGGGTGATTGCCGTCCAGAAC
>Ga0182466_16289_pt1 | contig 15198 bp, 14 predicted proteins | sample TergutMp193P3_FD_120795 | JGI IMG/M metagenome (GOLD analysis project Ga0182466, IMG submission 120795) | reverse complement strand
TTTGACGAAGGCGAGCGCAAGGGTTACAAATTCTGGAAATCAGAGCCGGACAAACTCTATACCGCCCAAGAGATGGTTGCAAAATACACCGACTGGGTTAATAAATATCCCATAGTTTCAATTGAAGACGGCCTTGACCAGAACGATTGGGACGGCTATGTGGATTTCACGCAAAAACTCGGCGCAAAAACGCAGCTTGTTGGCGATGACTTTTTTGTCACCAACCCGGAGCGTTTGGAAAAAGGCATCAAAATGAAAGCCGCCAACGCCATCCTCATCAAGGTAAATCAAATCGGCACGGTAACCGAAACGCTGGAAGCGATTAAAATGGCTCAAAAAGCTGGCTACGGAGTAATCGCTTCCCACCGCTCCGGCGAAACCGAAGATTCCTTTATCGCAGACCTTGCTGTTGGCACAGGCGCAGGCCAAATCAAAACCGGCTCGCTTTCCCGCACCGACCGTATATGCAAATACAACCAGCTCCTTCGCATAGAGGAGCAGCTCGGCAAAAAGGCTGTGTATCAAGGCAAGATAAAGTAAGTAACTGCCTCTGCCCAGGAAATTTCATCCGGAATTTCCACGCCGGGCATAGCGGCTCTGCACAAGCCGCTTATTATTTTTTTTGCGGAAATTCCCGCTTCTCTTTCTTTAAAAATTCCCTCTGAGCCGTCTCGCTTGCTCAATTTTTTTCCGTTTGAATCGTAAATCAGCGAGTGGTGAAAAAATTGCGGCATCTCTTTTCTGCCCAAAATTTTTGCCAGAGAAATTTGCTTGTCCATTGAATCTTTTAAATCTTCGCCGCGTATTATCAAATCCATGCCTTCTTCAAAATCATCTACAACAACGGCATACATATAGGTCCACTGCCCCAAAGCATCCTTAACCGCAAAGTTTCCACTTGGCTCCGGATTTCTGAACATGATTTTGGGCTTTTCCGTTTTATACATCTCGTATAATAAGCCTCTCTCTTGCAAAATCTTAAAATACTTTTCATAAATTTCGTTTCGCTCGCTTTGAACGCTTTCGCTTTGCCATTCAAAACCGAGCCATTCCAAATCCCCTTTTATCATATCAGAAAAATGTTTTGAACACCGCAGCCTGTCATGGTCTTCCAACCTCAAATGAACGCTTGCATTTTTTGCCTTTGCGATTGCAGAAACGCAGAGCGCGCTCCAGATATGCCCTTTGTGTAAATATCCGGTTGGGCTGGGGGCAAAGCGGGTTTTCATTTGTCTCCTTTTGCGATTATTCGTTTTAAATATAAATAAATTTACGGACAGGAAACAGCATTATATTTAAACCGTGGGAAATTTTTTAGAATAATTTTATATATTATGATTTATGTATCTTTCTTTACCATTCCTTCTTATGGCAGCGAGTTTCCTTTTTGCCCAGGAGACTTTTTCGGAAATCCAGCGGAATATAAAAACGGTGAAGGCAGAAACGGAAAGGGAAAAAATTTTGACACAGGAAGATTCTAAAAGACACGCTGCTTTTGTGGAAAATGCAAAGCAAAAAACAGCGGTTTTGGAAACTCAGGAAAAGGAATTGCTCAAACAAGCGGATTCTCTTAAAGCGGAAATAGAAAAATTAAAGAATGCAAGGCAAAAAGCCTTGGGCACAGCTCGCTATTATGAAAATCGCAAAATAAAATATAGCGAAGATTTATCCAAAACAATAGATTCTTTGGCTTTATTTGTTGAAATGGGATTTCCACACAAAAATGACTATGCGGCAGAAGCTCTGCGCGAAATTTCTTCGCAGCTCAAAAAATCCGTTATAGGCCCCGAAGCTGCTTTTGGCAGAGCTTGGGAAGTTATGCTGGAAAGAATTAGCCTTAGCTACACAACGGAAACCTGGAATGGAAATATGGAATTGGAAGGTAAATCCGTTGCCGGTAAATTTTTTCGCTACGGAACGGTTACCTCCATTTTTATAAGTCAAAACGGAGAAGCGGTTTTATGGCTAAATTCCAAAAGCGGTAAATGGGAAAGCGCAGGTGAAAATTTTACGCTCCGTTCCGCTCTAAAAGAAACCATGCGGGTTGCAGAGGGCAAAACCGCCCCAAAACTCTCTCTTATTCCCATTCCTTTCTAAAAGTGAAATATCTGCTTAATGCTTAAAACCGAAACATTAAATGCTTTTGAAAATTTTTGCGAAGAAGCGAAAAAATACGGTTTTGAACCGAAAATTGAGAGCGGATACCGCAGTTTTGATCGGCAACTTCTGATTTGGAATGAAAAGGTTTTGGGAAAAAGAAATGTTTTGGACAAAAATAGCAAGCCTCTGAATATAGCGGAATTGTCCGAACTGGAGTTGATGAAAACAATTTTGCTTTGGAGTGCGCTACCCGGTACAAGCAGGCACGAATGGGGAACTGATATAGACATAATAGATGCAGCCGCAGTTCCTGATAACTATGAGGCAGAACTAACAATAGAGGAATCTTTTGGAATATTCGGAAAATTTCACAAATGGCTTGACCTTCAAATTGAAAACGGAAACTCTTTCGGTTTCAGACGGGTATTTTTACCTGGCATCGGCAGAGTTCAGCCGGAGCCTTGGCATTTGAGTTATTTTACGAAAGCAAAGGATATTGAACGGAATTTTACGGCGGAAAATTTAGCGGAGCGTTTACGCACCAGTGATATTTTGCTTTTGCCGCAAATTTTGAATAATCTGGATTGGATTTTAGAAAACCACGTTTTCTGTTATTTTGAAAAATGAAAAAATATATTTATATTTCACTCGGTATTCTTTGCATAATTTTTGGCAGTATAGGTATAATTACCCCTGTTTTGCCCACAACTCCATTTTTGCTTTTGGCAGCATTTTTGTTTTCTCGCAGTTCAGATAAATTACATAACATGCTTTTGAAAAATAAAGTGTTCGGCAAATATCTTTCAAATTATTTTAACAATGTCCCGATTCCGTTAAAGGAAAAACTTATTTCCATATCCTTTTTGTGGGCGGGTCTCGGCACAACGTTTTATTTTGCAAATTTGAGCAAGACAGTCTTTATAATCCTGATAATAATAGGAATTGCCGTTAGCTTTCATATTGCAACTCTTGGGAGATGGCAACGTAAAATGTCACAAAAACCTCCCGGACTTCCTCGCATTAAACTCAGTCGCCGCAAAAGCTAAATTCAAACATATACAATATGCTATAAGAATTTCGGGCGCGTGTGAATTATCTCGCCCTTTCCCTCTCTCTCAAAAACTCCTCCCAATCGCTTATAGCCCCAAGTGGCACGCTCCCGGAAGTATCTATATCAAAACCCATGCTCTTAAGCGGAGCCACAGATGCCTTTAAATCTTCCAAAGCCTGAGCGGAACGCGTATATTTGCTTTGCAATTCGTTCAATATCGCCTCGCGGTTTCTGATATCTTTGTCCTGACTGGATATTATGGAAAATAAGGTTAAAAGCCAGCCGGCCAGCAAAAACAAAAAAACTATGGCAACTCCTGGCGCAAGACGTAGTCCGGTGCTCCTTTGGTAGGTTATGCCGGTTGCTTTTAGCTTTTCCCAAAAACCGGTGTTTTTTCGGTAAGAATCCCTTGAATCGTATATTTTGAATATGTTGAAAAAAGGACTGAAAAAATTCGCACAGTCTTCGTTGTGGAAAATGATCACCAGCTCGGAATCCTTTCCCTTTACAAAATTGAAAAATTCCAAAAACATATTTAAGTAATTTTTGTTCTTGAATTTCACTTGTTCAACATTCACAAAATAAATCTTGTTAAACCCGTCAACCGAAGAAAATAATCTAGTCCGCACGGCGGAAAAATTCTCCGTTTTTAAAACTCCTTTAAATTCAAGCAGAATTTCGTTTTTTGAAATTTCCATTGCAAAGTCTAAATTCTCGTTCACAATAAAAATCCCCCGCCGTTTAGCTTAATGCGCAAATGGCATGTTTCGCTCTCCTGCCCTTTTAATTCCACCCTGCGGAAAACAGCAAGCCTGAATCCCTGAACGGTGTTTGGCGCAGCAATAGAACCCATACCTAAAATCGGTGCGCATAAAACATCCGCGTTTTTGCTGAGCTCAATATATGCGCCAAAGCCTAAATATCTATCCCTGAAATTGATTTTTTTTACATCGCTGTAAAAACCGTTGCTGAACACAGTTTTTATTTTTTTGCCTTGAATTTTCAGCGATTGTCCGCGAATATCATCATAGCGAAAACCAAGGCAAAGCTCCGTTGCAAACTCCCCGTTAAAAGCATGGAAAGAATTATTCGTAATGGATATACTGACCAAAAGTTCCGATTCGCTGCTCTTTAAGCTAAAAACCTTTTCTGCCTTAAACAAATATTCCTTTCCCGAATAAAATACATTCTGCTCGCCGAAAAGCAATACCTGTACCTTGTCTTCTTGCGTTTTAACTGAGCTTTCGTAGGGATTCAAAAAGGCACCGAGGCGGTCATTGATCCATAGATTTCTTTGGTCTAGGTTTTCAAATTCAAAGGGGCAAATGTGGTCTAAAAAAAGAGGAGAAACTTCGCCGTCATCACGCATGGAGCAAGCGAGTTCAGAGAAAGAAGGGCGGTATGCAAGTGAGCGCATCCAGCCGCCGAGAGCAGGTTCAATTAAGCATTCCAAATAGGGATTGCTGAATAAAAGTTGTTGGCTGCCATCTAAAAAGAAACTATTCATGGCGAACCTAATGCTGTCTTGAGCATCGCTATCCCTCAAGATTTTTTCCGCTTGCATAACCGTGCGGTTTGCCCGAAATCTCACGAAATTGCGCAGCATACTGTCTGCTGTATTTTTGAAGTAGCTTTGCGGCATTGCTCTTAGCAGACTTTCAAAAACTTTTTCCTGTGTTTCCGAATCGCTCAGAGAACGGGCTTTGAAATATACATTCAAAATTCTTTTATGCAAAAAATTTATTTCCGGCATTCGCAGAAGAATATCCCTGCAACTTGGAGCAAAAGCGGAATAACTTGTCAAATTCACTTTGCCGGCTGCTTTTTGCTCCAGCGCAGCTTGACAAAGCAAATGATGCTCAATGTCCAACCCCTCGGCACTCGCTGTGTCTAGGGTTTGCAGCCATTCGCTGTTGAGAACAGCCTCATCCAAATTTACACTCAAAAGAATACAGTTTATACCGCCTAAATCGTTGAAATTTTTTAGGGAATTTATTATTTCCGCCCGCAGGCTGCTTTGAAATACAAGGGACAAATTTTGCGAATATGTTAAAATTCGCATAAAGGAGCCGCCATATTCCGCCGCAAACCACCCTGTTGCCGTAGCTTTCCTGCCCAGCGCCTCCTGAACAGAGATATCCGGCATAAGGGCATATTCAAAACCGCATTTCTCAAGGATTTCTATCAAATCTATTTCCCAAGCATGAGACTTACAAAAATAACCCATCGGTTCCATTAGAAAATCAAGAGTTTTTCTATGCTTTTTGAGCTGCAAGTCCTGGAGTTCTTTTGGGAATAAAGGGAGCATGGCGTCGTTATACGTTCCGCCTAAAAATTCCAGTTGTTTGTTTGCGACAAATTCCTTTAACTGCTTTGTTTCGTGTTCTTTATTTAGAACTTTCAGCATTTGCCCTGTGAAAAACACACTTAATTTTAACGCTGGCCTTCCAGAAAGCAATCCTATTATTTTTGAAGCCCAAGTCTTAGCCGCCAAACTATGCGCATTTTTTTTATGTGGATCGTAAATCGGGTACAGGGTCAAGGCAAATTTCATTTTGGAAATGTAGAAAATTCCCAACTCTCAGTCAGGTTAGTTGCGGGGGCGGGACTTGAACCTGCGACCTTCGGGTTATGAGCCCGACGAGCTACCAACTGCTCCACCCCGCTGTAAAGGGTATTTATAAATATAGAAAAAATTTCCGTGCTTGTCAAGGTATTGTTAGGAAATTTTTAACAGCCTAAGGCTAACCCTAAGGAGTGAACGAGGTTTTGGGCTAAAAATGCATATTAAATTTCAAAACACCGCCCTTGCCTCAGAATTAAGTTTCTGAATCGCATTCCCACGCCACACCCTCACAATATACTGTGCCGAGATATAAAAATTTTCGCCAAAAGCCATTTGCGCAAGAGCATTGCCCCGCCACGAAAATCCCTTCTCAAAACCGTCAACCGCAGAGTAGGGTGAAATTACGCTTGACTTTTCGACATAATTTCCAGAAATGCCGAGTTGTGCCAAACCGCCTCTTTCATTTTGCCATTTTCCGTTTATGCCGCCCTTTTGCAATAAGGTATTCCATGCTTCTTCCATGTAAAATCCGTTTGTGTATTTTTGTGAATAAAAAGGCTGCAAAGAAAATCCCGCACCGAGTTCTCTGAGCCAAGCAAATTCGCCCTCGTAAGAAAGCCAATCCAAATCGCTGAGGGCAAACTCCACCGCTTCCCTTTTTAAGCTTAAAGAAAAATCCTCCTTTTGCCGCCCTCTGTAATGAGCGGTCGCCTCTTGCCCGGACATAATTTCTTCAAAATTTATTTGCGGTTCTTTGCTCCACCTGTTGCTCATCGCAAACATAAGCGAACCTTTGTTTTCCGGGTGTTCCCAAAAAGCGGAGTTTTCCAAAAACAATAATCTTTCAGCTTTATGCAACAGCCATTCGCCGTCTGCAAAAAATGTAACATCGTTCAAAAACCCTTTTTTTGCCGATAGCATGGCTAAAATTATTTTCGGATAAAAAGACAAATTCCACCTTAAATTATTTTTATAATTCTTGCTCGCAAGAGAATCCGCGCGCCCCATTCCTTCATAAACCAAATTGCCGTTATCCGCTCCGCTTATGTATTGACCGGTTAGGGAATCGTAATAAATATCGCCTGCTCCGTCCGGAACTCTGCGGTAAATCGCCACCCAGGGAACTTCGTTCGTGTAGTTGAAAGCATAAGACACTTCGCCTCGCAAAACGGAATTGGGGTCGTCGTAACCGGCGTTCTGGTCTAAAAGCCAGGATTGCTGTTCATCCTTTCTCATTTGGAAAAGCGTGTTCGAATGCCAATGCTTTTTTTTAAGAGAGACAAAGGTTTTCCAGTTTGAAAAGCCGCTTGTATCGGTTTGTTCCCGCATTATTTCCGAATTTGCATAATTTCCCGTATTTTCATTTCCCCATTCCAAGCCGTAAATTGAACGCAAATTTTCTTCGCTGTCCATGCGAAAATTTCCATACGGGCGATAGTCGCCTTGCAAAAATTTACTCTGAATCTCGCTTTGCCACAAGGAGCGATTTGCGGAATCTTTTTTTGCGTTTATGTTTGTGAAGGTAATTTGGCTCTCCGCCTTTTCCGTCTTTCTTTGCAAAAACCCCTCGCTTCTCACCGATTCAAAATTTCTGTGGCCTATGAAAAAACCGGGAAAAAATCCAAAGGGCAAACGCATAGTCGCTTTAAATTCATCATAGCGCAAATCTCCGCTCGGAACGCTGTCTAAAAGCCATTTATCCCGCAAAATATATGCGTCCCATTCGTTTTCCGTTCCCTTATATTCCTGCTTTGCAAAACCGCTGTCTGCAAATCCGCCTTTTACGGAAATTTTAACTAAGGATTTTTGCTGCGAATTGCTGTCGCTTTCAAAAAACCATCGATAGGCCTTGTCATCTTTTTCATTCATCGCCATTTCCAAGTCTCCGAACAAAAACGAATTTCCCGCCCTTAATCTTGCACCGAGCATTTTGTCGCTTTTGAGCGAGTCCCTTAGATTAAAAGCCGCCAAATCCAGCCAAATGAATTTTGAGCGGTATGCGGCTTCCGCGCCTCTCAATTCGCTTGAATTCAGAGAAGAGTAAGAATCGTATTCCACTCTGATTTCATCTTCCGGGCCGGGTATAATTCGCCCCAAAAAATCCAAAATTCCACCTGCATAGTTTATTTCATAATCCTTGCCGGAGGTGAGCAAAATTCCGTTCAAATAAACTTTCTCTGTTTGCGGGGCTATAAGGCCAAAGGTACTATCGGAAAAAATCAAATACCCCTTTTGCTGGCTAGGCTGCCCGTAAAGAATCACGCTTTGCCGCTCCGTTCTGTCCGTCCCGTAAATTGCACCGATTTCGGCGTTGTCGCCTTTTAATTTTCCGCCCGCTCCGAGGGTTTGGCGGCGAAATCCGAAAAGCGCATTTCTGTTTATTTCGTAGTTCAAATCGCCGAGTTCCAATTTTACTCTTTTGCTCTCCACACTGATATATGCGGCATCAGCCTCTCTTAATGTTGTTGTTATTTCCGTCCCTGCAGGGCGGCCTACATCCACAAGATAAGCATCGATAAAAATCCCATCCGTCACCTCGCCCTGCATGGAAAGCCTTAACTCCTGCTGAATATCCGCCCCTCCGTTTCCTATGCTCGTTTGCAGGCTTTTGCTGCCCTTGGTTTGCAGAGTATTTTTTCCCATTTCGGATGTATCTTTTTCGGTTATTTCCGCCGTATTTTCATAACCCTTCCACACAGGCAAGGAATCGGGGTTTATACCCTGGGCAAAAGCATTTAATGCCCAAAACGCAATCAAAAAGCATGATTTTTTCACATGGTTATGAACTTAGAAAAATACCTTTGCAATTTTCTACATATTCAGCAATACGTCCAGCATTGTGTTTATGGTTGAGAAGTATCGCGCGCTTGCCTGATAGGTGTGTTGATATTGAATCAGGTTTGCTATTTCCTCGTTCATATCAACGCCCATAATTTCATCCTGACGGGTTTTGAGTTGGTCCAGGGCGAATTCACGGGTTTCCAGGCCTGCACTGGCTTCATTGCGTTCAACGCCAAGGCGTCCAAGCATACCGGAATAAAACTGGTTTATGGTTTGCGTGTTTTGTCCAAACAAATCGCTCTGCATAACGGTTTTATCCTTCAACTGGGAAATCAAAAGCGCAGTATCGCCGTCACCGGGGCCTCCATAACCCGATTTATGATAATCAAAACTTATTGAAACCGGAGTCCCCGCCGGATCATCGAAAGCATTGGTTGCGCTGTATTTGAATGTAATTTTTGCAGTTTTGTAATCAATGTCGTAATCTTTTCCCTCTTGCAAAAGATTGCCATCGGTATCTTTTATCACCAAAGAATCTTTTTCAATAAAGCGGTATTGAGTATCGAAAAGTGCCAAATCTACAGTATAAGAATCCGGAGGAGTCCCATCGTTTAACTGCGGAATATCGAAGGTTGGCATTCTGTGGCTAAATTCTATATCAACAGTAGCCGGAGGCACAGCAGTTACAAATTTGATCTGCGAAGTAGTGTAATCAACTACGTAATCCACTCCCTCTTTTAAAGTAGTGGTCCCGTCTTTTATGACCAGAGAATTTTTATTTACAAACGGATAACCGAGGCTTGTCAAATCTATAGTATCGCTACCAGCACCGCCAGGTGCAATCGCCGATATGCTTTCAAACTTGCTTGGCGGATTTGCGCTTTCCCTTTTACCGCCGGTACCAGCTGCAATGTTGTTTATATCTTTGTTTATAGACGCAGAAAGAGACATATTTGCAGCGTTTAATTTTTTCGGGTCGCTGTCAAAAAAGTCTATGAATGTCAAACCGGAGAGCGAATAACCGTTTTGGTGAATCTTATTCACTTCAGTTACCAGAGTTTTGGCCAATTCGTTTAAGTAATTTTCATATTTGGGAATGTCCGTATCCCGAACATCCATCAAGGCTTTAAGTTCGCCGTTTTTCGGTTTAAATTCTATTCCAGAAAACGCAAAGCTCATTTCTACTTTTGAATACTGAGAACCGTCTTTTTCGGTAAATGTCGCACGTTTCATCGCAAGTTCGTGATTTCTGGCCCCGCTTACAAGCATGTGTCCGTTTGTGGTTATGCTAAGGGCTCCGCGCTCGTCTTCAAAATAGTCAACATCAATTATCTTGGCCAATTCTTCAAGCATTTGGTCGCGCTGGTCGCGGGTATCGTTGGCTTTGTTGCCCAAGGAGCCTTCGGTGCTTGCTATTATAACGTTGCATTTGTAAATGCCGGCGGTAAGTTCATTTATTCTATTTACGCGAGCTTCTATTTCGTCGTTTATGGTATCTTTATAAGAACGAAGCTGAGTTGATGCGTAGTTGAATTGCGTTACCAGGCTTTGGGCTGTTGAGCGGAGTGTTTGTCTTGCTCCTGCGTCGCTGGGATTGTTTGCGACATCCGCCCAGTTGTTCCAAAAATTGTTCAAAAGCTGATTTAAGGCGTGGTCGTACGGTTCACAAAAAACATTCTCTATTCTTGCGTAAGAAGCGTCTTTTATGGAAAAATAACCGTAACGGGTCTGTTCTTCATTTACCAAACGGTCTACAAACTGGTTGCGTATTCTGTTTATGGAATAAACCTCTACTCCAAAACCCATTTGCCCATAAGAACCGTCTTTGCGCCATTCCGCAGACTGTTCTATGCGTTTGCGGGAGTAACCTTCGGTAAAAGCATTTGTTATGTTTTGACCGGTTACGTTTAGACCCAGTTGCGATGCCGCCAAACCGCGCGTTGCTACATTTAGACCTTCAAACAATGACATAATGGAGAGAGTGCAAAAATTGTGCCAGTTTGAACGGTTAAGATTCTGGCACGCTTTTTGCATTTATTTCTGTGATATGTCTATTGCAGGAACAGATAACATTGGGATGCGTTTTCCAAACGCCCTTTCCGACGATGCAAAAAAATGGAAAGCCGCTCAGGATTTTGAAGCGATTTTTATCCATCAAATGCTCAAATCCATGCGAAATACCGTTCCAAAAGACGAAGAAATGAGCACCGGCAGGCGAATTTTCACCGAAATGCTGGACGAACAAATCGCAAATACCGCAAGCCGAACAAACAGTTTTGGCCTGGCACAGATTATTTACAAAGAGCTTGCCGGCAAAGACGCCACAAGCCCGCAAAAAATAATGGCTGCGCAAAACGCATACAACACGCAACAGAGCCGCGCCTCGGAAAAACAAATAGAAACCTGGATTTCAGAAGCCGCCGAAGCCACAGACCTGGACAAAAATCTAATCAGAGCCGTGATTCGCCAGGAAAGCGACGGAAATTCCCTGGCTCGTTCCGCCAAAGGCGCAAAAGGACTTATGCAGCTTATGGATTCCACCGCCAAGGATATGGGTGTTACAAATTCCTACAACGGGCGGCAAAATGTTATGGGCGGCACAAAATACCTAAAGCAACTATTAGCTCGCTTTAACGGCGATGAAAGCAAAGCTCTCGCCGCATACAACGCAGGTCCCGGCACAGTTGAGCAATACAACGGCATTCCGCCGTTTACAGAAACGCAAAACTATGTCAAAAATGTTCTCAAATACAGAGAACGGTTTTCTCAGGAGGAGGCTCTATGAACTTTGAAAAGGAATTTGAATCCCTGTTGCTAATACTGGGCAAAATGAAGGAGCAATACACCTCCTTTAAGGAAACACTCATAAAACAGCGCGGTGCGATAATAGCAAACGACAGAGACGAGCTAATGGAAATTCTAAACCAAATAGAGGGAATACAGGAACACATCAACCGATTGGAAAACCGCCGTATCTACAATATGGAACTGCTGACGCAAGGTACGGATTCGGAGATTAAAACCATTCGCGACATAGTTAAGGCCTTTCCGGAATTTGACGGTAAAAAATTGGAAAACATAGCCCTGGAATTAAAAAAAGAAGCTCAGGAAGTTAAAAGAATTTCCGCATCAAACGCAGAGCTTCTGGAAATCTCGCGCAGCATTGTCAAGGAAACCATAAAAACAATAATGACCCAAAACATAGACCCGCGCGACCGCGCTTGGCGAACCTACGGAAGCGGAGGGGCGTATTCCAGAACCGTACGCAGAGAACCGGTGCATCTGGTGAATAGAAAAGGTTAATGATTAAAACTCCGGACTCCAGCCCTTTAAATGCATTCGTTTTGCGGAAAGACCTCTTTTTCCATTAAAGAAAATTAAAGCCACGGCCTCTTTGTAATTTAACGCGATACGGCTGGAATCTGCGGTTTTCTTTTCGTTTTTTCCATTCCAAACCAGAGTTTGAATTTGATTGCTGTTTTTGAAAGGCGGCTCACTTTCGTCCGCAGGTTTGAACATTAAAACCGCCGCACTCAAAGGCTCTTCCGCCAAACTGTCCAGAGCCGCCTGCGAACCGAAAAACCGGAGTTTGTAACCCTCGTATACAAGATCCAGAATGTAGTCCTGAGGTCTATAGTTAAAAAGTTTTAACTCCGCAAAAACATCCTCGCCCGTCAACTCTGCACCCAAGGGGCCAAGCCAAAAGAACTTTCCGTTGCTGTCCAAGGTTGAAAACAGATCTTGCTTTAAATCTTCGTTCAGGCTATCGCCTATTGCAATTACATTTTTGCCTCTGTACCTTATTGCGCTGAGCCGTTCAAAAGCCAAAAGCGAATCAAGCGGAGAAAGCCAAATTCTAAGCCCAGTGCTAACCTTATTTGAATCATTATTGTCGTTTGGCAGCGCAACTAGAGCACTTAAACCGTCTTTGTGGGGAATGAGCCAAACGGCAAAACCGTTTTTGCGGGTGAGCATAGGCTGCGGCTCGTAAAATTTGCCGTACCAGGTGAGCAAAGCGGTTATGATAAGCAGAATACAAACCCTAATCCAGTGTTTTAGCCATATTTTTTTACTATTTTCTATTGAGCGACTTGGAAAAAGAAATCCCATTATGAGAAAAATAGCAAAATTAACAGCAGCAGCAGCGTTCTTTGCGGTTTTTGCAAATAGCGAAAACCCCACAGATATAGATTCCATTTTTGCAAACATGGAATTTCAGCTTCCGCCTTTGGACTCCTCCTACCGGATAGATTACAGCACCGTTTCTCCGGTAAAAAATTCCGACAAGGAGCAGGACGGAGCCTATACTCTGCAATTTGACGCCATTGCGGATTTTGATGCAGCTCAAGCCCGCAGAGCAAAGCTGAAAACTCAAATCGGTTACGAAATACAGATGATTTTTGACGCTCCTTTCTATAAACTTCGAGGTGGGTATTTCAGAAACAAACTGGAAGCAGATGATAAAGCCCGAGAGCTTTCCCTATATAATATATCTGCCTTTGCCGCGAAAATTAAGTAACGGACGGTATATTATAAACCAATATTTATCAAAGAAATTTTCGGAAAGATGATTTTTTTGCAGGAAAATTGTGAAATTTTGAGGGAAATAGGCGTTTTTGATACTCTATTGACAAAATTCTAATTTTTTTCTATATTTTACACAAGTAGCTTGCGAATGCAGGTTGCTGTCACACAAAGGTGTGTGTTTGTCTACGGCTGTCTTAAGGCTGTTGTAGGGGAACATACGCCTTTTTATTTTGACGGGAAGGACAGATGGGTATTATCTCGGTAGAACATAGTTCAAACCTTTACTGGCTTGGAAGGTATGCAGAACGCGTATATACAACCCTGGACACCTTTTTTGATTATCATGACGCAATGTTGGATAAAGATAAAAATTCTTATAGGAGTTTTCTCGAAAAGCTCAATATTGAAGACAAGTACGGCGACTATGAGAATTTCGTACAGGGATTTTTATACGGAACTGACCATTTTACCGTTAATTCAGCATTTCGCTACGCTTATGACAATGCGCTGGTTATAAGAAACACGATAGGCAGCGAATCGCTTGCTTATATGGAACTTGCAGTTAACACCTTTCGTTCCAGCCAACACGCTAAAAATCTTCGCCTTGCGCTTATGCCTGTCATGGATTACCTGCTCGCATATTGGGGCAACATAGACGATTGCCTTGCGACCAGCGAAGCCGGAATAATTATCAAATGCGGCAAGCTTGTTGAACGGCTGGACCTTTATTTCAGGTTCTTTTACAACAGTAAATTCATAAACAACGAGTATGAAAAATTGTGCCATATTATAGCTCGCATACCTCGTGCCCACAAAAATTTTTGCAATACCAAATGTTTGGCTGTGCTGGTTGAGGTGCTGGCTATAGAAGATAGCTACAAGGAGTGTTTACCCGAAGTGCTTGATAACTTGAGCAGATTGTTTCAGGAGTTGGCCATTTGAAAACCATAAATTTTCAGTATCAAACGGAACTGATTTTTTCTTCCCCAGCGTCAGACCACAGTTTTTTATTGAGGATTTTGCCGCAAAGCGACAGCAGGCAATGTATAAAAAATCTCTTATGGCAGATAGACCCTCAGGAAACCGTGTGGCATGCGAGCGATGGTTTTGGCAATGAAACATTGCACGGACATATAGACAAGCCGCACAATCATTTCCGTTTCGGCATACGGGGAACAGCAGAAATGTCAGATACGCCGTATACGGCAGGCTATGAATTAGAACGCATATTGCTTTATGCAACGGAATTAACACGACCCAGCGATGGGCTTACGGACTTCTACAAAAAACTTGAACATTCCGCGCCGAGCGACACTTTGCAGCGCATACATTATTTTTCACACGCCGTGCATACTCATTTGCGCTACGAGCGCGGAGTTACCACCAATTCAACCACTGCGCAGCAGGCCTTTGACACGGGTGCAGGAGTTTGCCAAGATTATGCACACATATTGCTCGTATTGCTGCGGCTGAGCGGTATTCCCTGCCGATATGTAGCAGGTCTCGCATCCGACTACGGCGAAACACATGCTTGGGTAGAAGCATGGATATCAGATCGATACTGCGGGATAGACCCAACGAGAGACAAGCTGATAGATGAGGGTTACATTGCAATATCCCGGGGGCGTGATTTTGAAAACTGCTCCATTGAACGCGGGGTATTCAAAGGTACTTGCCGCGGAACGCAAACGATAAGTTTGAATATGGAGTTTTTGCAATGATAAAATTTGTTTCCAAAGCGGCTCTTCCTGTAACGGAAAATTTTGTTATACAAAAAAATCGCATAGAGAACAATGTATCGCCGGAATGCAAGCGTGTTTGCATAGTTACAGGTACTCACGGCGATGAATTGGAAGGTCAGTATGTGTGCGCGTACCTTGTCAAATTGTTGAATGACGAAAAGCAAAAACTTTCGGGTATTGTGGACATTTATCCAGCTCTCAATCCGCTTGGGATAGATTCCGTCACAAGAGGTTTTCCCATGTTTGACTTGGATATGAACCGCATTTTTCCCGGTTCGCCAACCGGCTCGCTTGCGGAAGCCGCTGCTTATGACATAGTGCATGATATAGAAGGTGCGGACATTTGCATAGATATTCATTCCAGCAATATTTTTCTCCGGGAAATTCCCCAAATTCGGGTGAGCGAACAAACCGAAGCTTTGTTGCTCCCT
>Ga0182466_16288_pt1 | contig 15274 bp, 13 predicted proteins | sample TergutMp193P3_FD_120795 | JGI IMG/M metagenome (GOLD analysis project Ga0182466, IMG submission 120795) | reverse complement strand
ACTTTATAGAGCAGGTATGCGACCCGCTTTCCGTGGTCAACAAGTCTTGCGTCTATATGGCACAATGTTTTTTCCATTATGTCTATGACTTTTTCATTTTTCAGCAATTTCATGCCAACCCCCCTTGGTTAATGAAAAACAATAGAAACGTTTAAACTAGAAAAAATCATTTTTTAAGCTGCAAGAGCTGGGTACTATGGGAGCGTCCCCCTCTTCCTTTTTTGCGGAGTAGCCGCTTCGGCGGCGGGTATTGCCGCTGCCGTGCCGGTTGTGGAACCGCCACTTACGGTTCCCTCCACTTGCCAAAGAGAGTTTATAATCTCGCTTGCGGCAATGTTCCGGTTGAATTGCCCCTGCACCTGTGCGGTCTGCACCTCAAGAGCACGGATTCTGATTCGGTATCCTATCGCACCAAGCCTGCCCACCGCACCGGACACAATGGTCTGCGCTCCGAAAAGCTTTCCTATCGCCAAAGCGTCTTTATCGTCAACCGCGCCGGACAACTGAAACTTCTGCTCGTCGCGGATTGCGTCAAGCTGCTGGCGGTCAACCACGGTGAAAAAACCGTCGTTTACCGCATTGGCAATAAGCTCGTCAATAATGTAATCCGAAAGGTCGGAGGAATTGGACTGAATGTTCAGGATAACTATTTTGCTCCCTTTGGGAACTTTCTCGTTGAGGTAGTCCGAGGCATCCCGTATTGAAACGTCTAATTCATCAACCGTGGCGGTTTTGGCAGAAGGGCTGACGCCCGATTGTCCAAATGCAAAACTCAGAAGTGCACACAGCACAAAAAGCATTTTTCTCATTTTCATTGGGATAAAATATAAAAATAAATTGACGCCTTGTCAAGAGAAAGTCGGAAGAGGGGGTAGAAATATAACAGTTTCGTGGCATTTACTATATTGACTGATGCTTAAACTGCAAAACGTGACAGTTACATATTCAGACAAAACAAAGGCTATAAACGACTTGAGCTTTACACTTAACGCAGGCGAGAATATCGCTTTAATAGGTGAAAACGGCGCGGGAAAGACATCACTTTTGCTCGCTATTGCCGGGATACTCGAATTGGCCCAAGGCTTAATAGAAATAAACGGTGTACAACTGACTAGAAAAACGGTTAACGAAATCAGAAAACAAATCGGTTTGGTATTCCAAAATCCCGATGACCAACTGTTTATGCCGCTCATATACGACGATGTCGCTTTTGGCTGCCGCAATTTCGGATTGCCGGAAGAACAGGTTAAAGCTAGGGTAGAAAAAACTCTCAGCCAATTGAACATAAGCCATCTCAAAAATCGCTCCTCGCTAAAGCTGTCTTGCGGCGAAAAACGCATGGCTGCGATAGCTACGGTTTTATCGATGAATCCTTCCGTTTTGATGTTTGACGAACCAACCGCTTACCTTGACCCCAAAGCAAAACGGGCACTTGCAGAAACGCTGAAAAATTTGCAACATGAAAAAATCATCGCAACGCACGACATGGCTTTTGCCGCCGGGGTTTGTAACCGCGTGATTGTACTAAAAGAGGGGCGTATTGTGGCGGAGGGAACTAAAGATTTGCTGTATAATATAGAAGTGATGCGAGGGTGTGAACTGGAAGCGCTTTCAAATGCAGGATGAATCACTTTTACTACATTCCCATATTGCAACCATGCATCAGAATTTTGAAAACATTATAACGAATAGACTCGCAGAAAAACAGAAGCTAGGGCTTTTGCGCTCGTTGAGCAAGCCGGCAGGTATTGATTTTACAAGCAACGATTATTTAGGCTTGGTAAACCATTTTGAAATAGCAAAAGCCGCTACGGACGCATACTTTAAATATGGAGCCGGCAGTAAAGGATCACGTCTTTTGGGAGGCAACAGTGAATTTTTCGAAGAAGTTGAAAAGTGGTTTGCAGACTGGAAAGGCTCGGAAGCAGCTTTAATTTTCAACTGTGGATACAGCGCAAATTTAGGCGTAATTTCGGCTTTTTGCGACTCAAAAACCCATCTGTTTTGCGACCGCCTAAACCATGCCAGTATTCTGGACGGCTATGCAATGAGCAGCGGAAAACTGCACCGTTTTAAACACAACTGCCCTGCGGATTTGGAAAAAGCCCTGCAAGCGGTTAACGCAGACGGCTTAAAATTGATAGCGGTTGAAGCCGTTTACAGCATGGACGGCGATATTGCGCCGCTCAAGGAATATGCTGACCTTGCGGAAAAATACGGAGCCATGCTCTATGTTGATGAAGCCCACAGCGATGGAATCTTGGGACCAGACGGCAAGGGCCTGATTGCACAGCTCGGTTTGGAAAAAAAGGTTCATTTGTCGCTTTCGACATTCGGTAAGGCTTACGGAACTATGGGAGCCTGCGTTTTCGGCTCTAAGTTTCTGATTGACTATTTGCTCAACTACGCCCGCAGTTTTGTCTATTCCACGGCGATTGCGCCGGGGGCTGTTGCTGCTATGCAAAAGGCGGTGCAGGTAGCCGCAAGGGAGAATTTTCGCAGAGAAAGCGTGTTGAAAATGTCTGCGAATTTCAGGCAAAAAATTCTCAAAGCCGGTTTTAACTGCCTGCAAAGCGAAACCCATATTGTGCCCATAGTGCTGAAAAGCGTGGAAAAAACGCAAAAATGCAGGGATTTTTTGATTGAAAAAGGTTTTTACACCGCTTGCATCCGCCCCCCGACCGTGCCAAGCGGCACAGCAAGGCTCAGAATAAATATAAATGCCGCTCACAGGGAAAAAGATATCGACAGTTTGGCGGAGGCGTTAATTTACTATATTCATTCTTCATGAACAGATTTTACCAGTTAATATTGTGCTTTGCCCTGCTTGCACTGACGGCTTGTAGCGAAAATTTGTTCGGTAGCCCCGGTAACAGTAATTGCGGCACGGATATAAAATGTTTGCAAATGGATGCGGAAAACGCATTCAGAAGCAACGATTATCGCAGGGCATATAGCATTTATAGCCAAATAGTAAGTCTGGATTCAACAGTGTCTGCTGGTTATTTTGGAATGGCAAAGGCAAGCCTGTGGATGAGCGATGTTAATCCTTTTGAAGTGTTCGTTCACGTTAAAAAAGGGGAGGGAGAAATAGCTTTTATGGACGAAATTCCGGCTGACCAAAACAGATTTTTCCAGGGAATGAAAAGAGCCGGGCCGGCGCTGCGCGAACTGGAAAGGCGCGACACCCTTACCGCCCTTTATGAATTTTACAAAAGAGGCCTTGGCGGTTTTGATAGCATGTTTACCGTAATTATAAAAGAGGAAGATGAACCGGACCGAACTGAAAGCTGGCCTTTGGAAAAAAGGGTTAAGGAATTCAAAAGTGAATACTGCAACACTCCAACCGGAGATTGTTTTGACAAAAATAATAAACATTTTCCTTTGAGCGATAGGGTATTCCGATACAATGCCTATAACGGAGGTATGGTAATCACCACCGTATCGGAAAAAATTTTAAATATTATGGATACAAACAAAGATGGCTGCATAGCAAAAAAATGCCCGAAAGAAGTTGAGGAGCAAGGTGGCTGCGGCACTTACAATACGAATTTTCAGAAATGGAAAGAGTGGGGTTGCTCAACAACGCTAGACGGGAAAAATTATCGTTTTGATTTAACCATAAATTTGGCTCTCAATGAAGATGGAAATTTTGAAATAAATTTCAATCAAATTTTAGACGAAATGGATTTAGAGGATTTTTATGCAGATTTGGAAAAAAACCGGGATGCGGAATTGCCGGAGGACGTATTGTACCTTAATGAAAAAATGAATGAATTTAACGGTGATATGAGCGACATAGCCGATATGATGGATAAATTTAAAACAAATATGGGCACTGAAGAAGTGCCGTTTAATTGGGAAGCGGATATAGGTGCTTATAAGGACTATTCCACGTTTTACAAAATAGGAACCAATATTGATGAAGACGGCGATGGCTGCATAGGAGAGGATATTTTGGATGGGCGGGATAATGATGGGGATGGACTTAAAAACGGCAATGCCAGATTAGTACCGATTGATTGGAATAATCCTCAAAAGTTTAGCTTGGATGGCGTAGATAACAGCATGGCTGGGGTATCCAGTTGGAACCTGCCTAAAAAATATCATAAGGATGATGATAATTTTAAACATATTTGCAGAGACAAGGCTCTCACCGATTGCTTTAGACCAGAACCGGATGAAGAAGACTCTATAACTGTAATAAACTTTACTCAAGAAATGTCGGGTTACTGGACCTCGAATAATCTTGAACTTAAACTCGCCGTAGCGCGGGATACCGTATGCGGCCAGTTGAATTACAGCCTTCAAGACAGGGTAAACCTCATAGGCGGTTGCTGGCCGAACTACGACGAAGATAAATTTATCAAGTATTGGCTAAAAAGAGAATATGCGCGTCCGGATGACCGCGAGAAACGTGTTCATGCTTATTGTAAATCATGCGAAGGCAGCGCGTGTACAAAAACAAAACCAAAAAAATAAGGATGGAGTTAAAATTGCATAAAACCCAATTGCTAAACACATTGATTTTTCTGTTTTGCAGTTTTATCCTTGCCGATGCCGCAAAGGGGCCACAGTACAATTCGCTTAGAGTGCGAGGCATGGGCGGAGCCTTTGTAGCTGTTGCCGATGACAAGGATGCTCTTTATTACAACCCGGCGGGGCTGAACTTGATAAACCGTTTTGGAAATTTTGAAAAAAATCCCGATATGGGTTATTTGCCCAGACAGCGCTTTGAGCTAAAGCTATTCGGCCTAACTATTCAAACTCCCGCAGAGGAAATTAAGGGATTGCAGAATGTCTGCGGAACATCAAGGAAACTTACGGTCAGCAATGCCATAAAAAGAGCGATGGTTTTTGATATAGGTTATTTTGACATCAGAGATATTGAGTGGTGCCCGACGTTTGTGGATGTATTTCCCAATGATTTAGGTGATATTCCGGACTCTTTAAGTACTCACCCGGAGTTGCTGGACAGTTTGGCTAGGTTTGACCGTCGTCCTATTGAAATAGGCACACAAATTAATGTTTTGGAATTTGCCATGCACAACTTCGGTTTTTCTCTGTGGTTAAATTCGATTGTCGCTCCATATACGGAATCCGGCGTTATGATACCTTATTTTGCTTACGAACCCGTGCAGGTTGATTTTGCAATGCAAACAGCATTCGCTTTTTCTCCTGTGGATAAATGGTCTGTTGGAATGGGAGCAAAGGCGGTGAAAAGGTATAAGGAACCTGCTTTTGAGTTTTACCCTTTAACTTACAAGGAATATTTGGACACTTTGTCTAATCGTTGGGAAGATGCAGGTGAAAGGTTGATGGATTTTGGATATGAAAATATAAATTTTGCCCTTGATTTTGGCGTTCTCTACCAAATCACCCGTGAAGTGAGGCTGGGAACTTCGCTTCGCAATGTATTTTTCAGCAAGCTCGCGGGAGAATCGATAACTCCGAATTTGTCTTTTGGAGTGGCTGCAAGCCCCATGATTTTGCAGAGCAACGATTGGTTGGGGCGCAAGGTGAACTTTGCGCTGGATTATGCGGATGTTTTAAACCCCAATTTAACCGATATGCCATTATCTCATTTAAATTTCGGCGCAGAAATAGAACAGGTGGCTATACCGTCTCCAACCAGGAATATGCCTATTTTGTGGCGCGTTATGTATGGTGCTTTGGGCGGCGTGACTCTCGGCACGATTGGTTATTTTATAGGCCGCTATTTTATGCAGGAAGAAATAGGCAGTGTGCTTGGCCTGGGGATAGGTACGATGGTCGGCGCAGATTTTGGCGGCGGTGAAGATTTCTTGCGCGGTTCTTTGGGTTGCGGTTTTGAAGGCGGTTACTGGGCCTTTACCGGGGCATTGAAAATTTCAATGATGGAGCTTAGGTTCACTTCTTACGGGGAAGAAAGAGGTTCCAAAACAGGGCAGAACGAACAGAGAATTTGGGCAGGTGAATTTAACCTGGGCTTTTGAGATGTCTAGCGTTTTTGGAAAATTATTTACGGTTAGCACGTGGGGTGAGTCGCACGGCAGGGCTATCGGCGCGATTATAGACGGCTGCCCCGCCGGGTTGGAAATCAGCGAAGAATATATCCAAGTTTTTTTAGACCGCCGCCGCCCCGGGCAAAGCGCATTAACAACCCAGAGAAAAGAGAGCGATGCCGTTAAAATCCTGAGCGGAGTATTCGAGGGCAAAACCACAGGTACCCCCATATCCCTAATCATAGAAAACGCAGACCAGCACAGCGCAGACTACGAACAAATAAAGGATTGGTATAGGCCCGGCCACGCAGACGAAGTATATGACAGCAAATACGGTTTCAGGGATTACCGAGGCGGCGGCAGAAGTTCCGCAAGAGAAACGGCAGCAAGAGTAGCAGCAGGTTCCATAGCCAGAAAATTTTTAAACGAAAAATACGAAACGGAATTCACAGCGTGGGTCAGCACCGTAGGGGCATCCCCTTGCGGGTACCCCCACCCGGAATTGTCCGCAAAATTGTCCCCAGAAATGGAAAATGAAATAGAAAAAGCAAGAGCGAACCAAGACAGCATAGGTGCCGTAATAAATTTAACCATAAAAAAACCGCCAAAAAACCTAGGCGAACCCATCTTCGACCGCACAGAGGCGTTGCTCGCTATGGCTATGATGAGCATCCCGGCGACAAAGGGTTTTGAAATAGGGGAGGGTTTCAATGCCGCAAAAATGTTGGGTAGCGAGCACAACAAACTTGGCGAGAACCACGCCGGCGGAGTTTATGGCGGAATAACGAGCGGAGAAGATATTTTTTGCAGAGTTGCGTTTAAGCCAACTCCCTCAATTTCGCAAACGCAAAAGGCCAAAAACAAAAACGGAGAAATCGGCGAAATATCCGTAAAAGGCCGCCACGACCCATGCGTAGCCGTACGCGCCCCGGTAATTGTGGAAAGCATGGCAGCATTGGTTTTAATGGATTTATGGTTATGTCAGAACAAATAGAAGAAGAACAGCAGGTTGCAGCACTCCCTCCCATTGAAAGCGTGGAGGAACTCTCCTGCATAATACAGGCGTTGGTTTTTGCCTCAACGGAGGTTGTGACCTTAAAAAAATTAAAAGACGTATTGGGTGATTTTTTAGAACAGAGCCAGGTTTCCGGTGCGCTCAGACATGCAAATGAGCAACTGCTAAAGATAAAATCTCCTTTTGAAATTGTGGAAGTTGCCGGCGGTTATCGCTTTAGAACAAAAAACGCATATTACCCTTATGTCCGTAAACTTTTCCCGGATAGCAATCCCCGCCGCCTCTCTTTTGCCGCGCTGGAAACCCTCGCAATTATAGCCTACAAACAACCCATAACAAAAGCCGGAATAGAAGCGGTTCGCGGAGTTTTTTGCGATGGCCCCATTCACAGCCTTTTGGACAAAAAATTCATAGCTTTGGGGCATCGCGCAGACACCGTAGGCAACCCATATACCTACATAACCACAGCGGAATTTTTGAAATATTTCGGCATAAATCGCATTCCGGACGACCTCCCTCGTCTCACGGAATTCAGCGATATTCTGAACAGCGATTTTTTAATCCCCCAATACCCCTTGCAAAAACAAACCCAGCCCGAACCGGTTCCTCCCCAAGAATCAATTGAGCAGTTGGAAATACCGTTGGAAGAAGCATGACCCCCCTGATGCGTCAATACAACGATGTAAAAGCGGCAAACCCCGGCTGCATACTCTTTTTTAGAATGGGCGATTTTTATGAACTCTTTGAAGACGATGCCATTATAGCCTCAAAGGTTTTGGGCTTGACTCTCACAACACGAAACAACGGCGGCGCAAAGGAATCCCCGCTTTGCGGATTTCCCCACCACGCCGCAGAGCGATACATACCGAAAATGCTCGCCGCAGGCTATCGCATTGCGGTTTGCGAACAAATGGAAGACCCAAAACTCGCAAAAGGCATAGTCAAGAGGGAAGTGATAGAGGTTATTTCCGCCGGAACGAGTTTTTCCGAAAACAATCTGGATGCAAAACAAGCATCTTATATATGCGCTTTTTTAAAGAGCAAAAACGGAGCTGCTCTTGCCATAGCGGATATCAGCACCGGTTATTTTGCGGTTGGGGAGTCTGCGGTGGCCAATGTGGAAAGCGAAATAGAAAGGCGAAATCCCAAGGAAATTTTGGCGCAAAACGGAGAAATTCCGGAGGGCGTTCTAAACATCGTGCGCAGAAACAGAATCATGCTCACGGAAATTCCGCAGCGGCAATTTGAGCTTGATTTTTGCAAAAACGTTTTGGAAGGGCATTTTGGCAATTTTGTTCTGCAAAATGATTTTTTGATGAGGGCGGCAGGCGCCCTTCTTTTTTATCTTTTGGAGCAAAAAAAATCGGGTTTAAGCCACATAATAAAAATAAACTCCATACCCTGGAGCGACTACATGGCTTTAGACCCTGCTACGCAGCGCAACTTGGAACTCACGGCTCCGCTTCATCCCGAAGATTCAAATTCAACCCTGCTCTCCGTTATGGATTTTACAAAAACAGCGATGGGCGGCAGATGTTTAAGGGAGTGGATTTCTCATCCGTTGGTTTCCATTGAGAGCATTTCCGGCAGGCTTTCTTGCGTTGAGGAACTGGTTGGCAATCCTCTGTTTTTGGACGATATAGCGGAGGCGATGAAACCCATTCTGGATATGGAACGGGCTATGGGGCGAGTTGGAAGCGGAAGGGCTAATGCCCGCGATGTGCAGAGCCTCGGAAAATCTCTTTTGCAGGCGGAATTGATAATCGGGAATTTGCAGAAATTGAAAGGAAAAAAATTCGCTGAAATTGCGGATAATTTAAAACCGGCAAAAGGCAAAGGGCAAGAAATCTGCGCATTGTTGAAAGACGAATTGCCGCTGACGGTAAAAGAAGGAAATCTCATTCGCCAGGGAGCGAGCGAAGAAATTGAGAATTTCAGAGAGGAAATTAAGGAAAAAAAGGATTGGATAGCAAATTTGGAAACCCGCGAAAAGGAGCGGCTCGGCATCCCTTCTCTCAAAGTCGGCTATAACAAGGTTTTTGGCTATTACATAGAAATAACATCCAGCCATGCGCACAAAAAAGTTCCAGAGGAATATATCCGCAAACAGACCTTGACTACGGGAGAACGTTACATAACGCCGGAGATGAAGGATGTGGAGTCCTTTATTCTGAATGCGGAGAGCCAGCTTTTTGAAAAAGAGTACAGGGTGTTTTGCAAACTGCGGGACAAGGTGCACGAGTGGCGAGCGGATTTGCAAATAATAGCAAATGCCGTGGCGGAACTCGACAGCCTTTCTTCTTTTGCCCTTGCAGCGCGCAGGTACGGGCTTGCAAAACCCATAGTGAATAGCGGCGACAGGATAAAGATAACAGGCGGCAGGCACCCCGTAATTTCCACGCAGCCGGACATCAAATTCATCCCGAATGAAATTGATATTTCAAACAGCGAAACCCGCTTTATGCTCATAACAGGCCCGAACATGGCGGGTAAATCCACATATTTGCGGCAAACCGCCCTAATCACCCTGCTGGCCCAAATAGGCTCTTATGTCCCGGCAGACTTGGCGGAAATAGGCATTGTGGACAAAATTTTCACAAGAGTCGGGGCAAGCGACAGGCTGGCGAGGGGGCTTTCAACCTTTATGCTGGAGATGACCGAGACTGCTAACATCCTGCAAAACGCCACCCCGAAAAGCCTGATTCTTTTAGATGAAATAGGGCGGGGCACCAGCACCTTTGACGGCCTTTCCATAGCCTGGGCCATCACCGAATATCTGCACGACACCCCGGACAAGGCGGCAAAGACCATTTTTGCAACCCACTACCACGAACTGACAAATCTCATAGAAAACCTGAAACACGCAAAAAATTTTCAGATTTCTGTAAAGGAGAGCAACGGAAAGCTTTTATTCCTGAGAAAAATTCTGGAAGGTGCCTGTGATTCCAGTTATGGCATTCATGTCGCGGAGATGGCGGGCGTTCCGGAAGATGTCGTTCGCCGCGCAAAGCGAATTTTGCTCCGGCTTGAAAAAGAAAAAATAGACCCAAGCGACAGCGCAAACAGACCCAAAGAGATGCAGCTATCCCTATTTGAACCGCCCCCGGTGGACGAAAACACCGAACTTTTGCTGAAAGAACTGAAAGCGGCAAACCCGGACGAGATGACTCCTATCCAGGCTTTGCAGTTTTTGGGGAAGATAAAGGAAAATTATATAATCTAAAAAACGAATTAGATTGCTTTTTTAAGGAAAATGTATCATAAATTTAAAAAAAATGTATCATTTATAAAAAAATAATGTATATTACAGATGTATGCCAAGCATTTTTGCATATTCCGATTATCGTGTTTTTATGCGCGATGCCTTTATTGAAAAAAAGGCTTCCAGCCGTTTTTCGTGGCGGGAATTTGCAAAAAGAGCCGGTTATGCCTCCCCAGTTTTCCTGAAACTTGTCGCAGAAAAAAAAAGCTCTCTTAGCGCAGAAGGCATAGAAAGAGTGGGTCTGGCACTGGGTTTAACCGATAAAGAGCAGGAATTTTTCAGGCTTTTGGTCTCTTTTACCCACGAAACAAGCAATATAAAAAAACAAAAGCTGTTTAACAGTATGCGGAGCATAGCCGCTCTTTGCAAAAGCCAAATTGTAGAAGCGAATTTGTATGATTACTATAAGGAATGGTACCATTCTGTGATACGGGAATTGGCTCCGAATGTATCATCGGAAAGCGAAATTTCAAAATTATTGGTTCCGAAAATTCCCCTGCCGCAGGTAAAGGCTTCCATCGCTCTTTTGCTTAAATTAGGTCTGTTGGAAAAAGATTCCGACGGCAAATACCGCCAAACGAGCAAGCACATCACAACCGGCGAAAACATAAGTTCAATGGCGGTTCGCAAACATCACGAAAACATGGGGGCTCTAGCGGTTGCGGCTTTGGAATCCGTTTCAAAGGATGAACGGGATATTTCCGGCATAACAATGGGCCTGTCAAAAGAGGGTTTTGAAGCAATAAAAGCGGAATTGGCGAATTTCAGACGTAGAATAAAGGAAATAACAGAGCAGAGCGGAAGCGAAGAAGAATCTGTTTACAGAATAAATTTACAGCTATTTCCGCTTTCAAAAACAGCTCGTAAAGCAAAGGAGGCTAAATGAAAGCTTTTGTGTTAATCTTGACAATGGCTCTGTTTGTGCTATCCTGTTCTGCAAAAAAGGCCGTATCTGATGTTGCCGGCGGTACAAGTGAAGAAACCAATACCCTGGCATCCAGCGGAGTATCTTCTGTTATAGGCAAAGACGGACAAAATAAAACCGCGCTTTTGTTTAAAAATTCAAACAGCTATATAGCTTCGGCAGAATATGGCGGGAAATTTTCAGTGGCTGTAGCCTTTGATATCAGCGCATGGTTCAAAATAGACAGTTTGCCGCAAAAATCCGCTTTGCCAAACAATTTGATAGGCAAATTCAGCGCAGACTCCGCCGCTTTGCCATCGGAATTCAGCCTGGCTCTTTTGAATGGCGCATGTGGAACGGAAATTCCTGTTTTCGCATTTTTTTTAACGGACGAAACTTCATCCGTTGCCTGCGAACATGCTGTTTTATCCAAAAAACCGGTTAAGGTCGGTTCATGGACTTTTGTGGAGGCAAAATGGGACGGCCGTTATTTAACGCTTTACCAAGACGGTGTTGCTGTAGTTAAGGAAGAGAGAATTTTTGCAGTCTTGCCATACTCAAGATTGCCTGTTTATCTGGGCAAATCCAAAGTTTCCTTTGCCATTGACGGACTTTCATTAAACGCGGAGGCGTTATGACCATAGATGAAAACATAAACGAAACGGAAGAAGCTGTGTGCGTAGCAAACAATTCAGGCCGCATATTAACGGCTAATAAAAGTTTCTGCAAAATGTTCGGCTTTGATCAAAATGAGGTTAAATGGCACTATTTGTGCGATTTATATCGCCATAAAAGCGAATTTAACAGCGTTCTGAAAGAACCTCCCGAAAAGGAAGATGTTTTGCAAACCAGAATGCGCAACCGCTCTGGCCGCAGTTTTCCTTGCATTCTTATACGCCGAGCCACGAAGTCTGCGGAAGGCATCCCGCTACTGATGCATTATATACAGAGAGCGTGAATTTGCCACGTTTTTTGCAGAACGGCTGAACGCCGGTAAGTCATTAGGCATAGCAAAGGATATTTGAAATAAAACGGAAAACTATGCAAAAAACACAAACCAAAACGAAGAAAATAAAATCTTTTAACATCGGGTTTTGCCTGCTTTGCGGCAGGGCATAAAGGGCATAACCTCTGCATTTCATGGCGTTGTAAACGCAGTCTGCGCGGTCAAAACTGCGCAACAGAAGCTGCCCGGCAAAACTACCCATATCTTTCATTTTAATTCCCTTTCCGTTTGCGCTTCTTAAAGAATAAGCTATATACATCGAATACGCTTCTTCCAGCAACACACTTATGTAACGGTATGTCATTTCGAATATAGTGACAAATATACCGGGTATCCTCAATCTGCGCATGGAATTTGCAATCTCGGAAAAAGGCGTAACGGAAACGAGGAGCAAAACCGCCATAACGCACAGATAAGTTCTTAGTACTATGGCAAAAAAAGAAACAAAGCTCCGGTCAAAAATCATATTGCTTACTCCGGCAAAAAGGCAAAAAGGAAGCGCAATCATAAATCTCTTAAACAGCATTGAGTATGGGGTTTTGGAAAGAGCCATCAGGAGCGTGGGGTAAAAAATGTATGGAATCAATTGCCATAAATCATATCTGTCAAAGGAAATAACCGTAATTATAAAAACCCCTGTAGCGAGCAATTTCACTGTATGGTGAAGTTTGTGAATATACGTATTGCCGCCGGATAATTGTTCAAGCTTGTTCAATTCCTGTATTTTATTCTTCATTATCTCCGGCTACCTTTTGAACCGCCCATTCAAGACCATCCGGATTTGAGGAAGCAAACTGAGATAAAACGCTGCCGACAAACAGCGCTATAACAGCAAATACTATAATAACCTTTCTGTGAACATTGCTTTTGACGTCTTCTCTGTCCAAAACGAATTCCATAATTTCCGGACGCATTCTATAAACAAAGCCGAGAATAGCGGCAGTTACAAAACCTTCTACAAAACCTATTGCCAAGTGAATCGGTTGCATTAAAAGCACAAAGGCAGAAAACGGAAGCTCGGCAATGTTGGAGAAATGGGTCTCAAGCACCACGCAAAATGCGCCGAGCTGCAACCCGATAACAGTCGCGGAGATAGATGCTAAGGTTATTCTGCCAAGCGTGATGTCTTTTTTAATAAAGGGCCTGAAAATTAGCGGATAAACAATCAGGCACGGGACAACTCCTATATTAAAGATATTGCAGCCAAGGGCGAGCAAACCTCCGTCCGCAAAAAACAGGCATTGAATTATCAGCACCACAGACATGGAAAGAAGAGCGGGGAATGCTCCGATTATGGCTGCAAGTAAAATACCTCCGGTTATGTGCCCGCTTGAACCGGTTGCGGGTATTGTAAAATTGAGCATTTGCGCGGTAAAAATAAATGCTCCCATAACACCCATCATGGGAACTTTTTTTTCGCATGAGACTTCTTTTTTTATGGAATATGCTATAGCTGCTGCGCTAACCGAGTAAAGGATTAACCCAACAGCAGGCGATAACAATGCATCCGTCATGTGCATACCGCAATTTAGAAAATTACTAAATTACACTCAACTAGTTAATATGGAGGTTTAAATGAGTACTCAAAAATGGTTGAAATGGACAACTATTAAGCCTGTAAATATGCAGGTTTTGAACGATTTTATGTGCGCAGACCCGTTTTCAATCCTGGGGTTGCACCCCATAAGCAAGGGAAGCAAAATGAGCGTTAGGGTTTATTTGCCCGGAGCCAAAGTTATTTCAGGAGAGTCATTGGATAAATCCCGCAAATTTAACTTGGAAAAACTTGGCAATTCTGGCTTTTTTGAAGCGCAGATAGAGGAAAAATACCAGCATTTTTTATATAGGCTTAACATAGAACTGGAAGACGGTTCAAAATATTCCGTTCTCGATCCTTACGCATTTCCGCCTGTACTTACGGATTTCGACTTGCACTTAATGCAAACCGGCGTTCATTACGAACTTTATCGTAAACTTGGCGCAAACCTTGCAGAGGTAGAAGGAATTAAGGGAGTTCTGTTCTCCGTGTGGGCGCCAAATGCCCGCTCTGCCGCGGTTATAGGCAACTTCAATTCCTGGGATGGCCGCAGGCACCAAATGCGCATTCGCGGGAATAGCGGAATTTGGGAAATATTCATTCCGGAAATAGGAGAAGGCGAACTCTACCGCTTTGAATTGCATTCCAAAGAAGGCAACATGTACCAGAAAGCCGACCCTCTCGCGAAGTTCAGCGAACTTCGCCCCAACACCGCTTCCGTGGTCACTCATTTGGATGGCTACCAGTGGGGCGACGACCTTTATATGCGAACTCACAGCGCGACGCAGTTTTTTGGCGGCCCGGTGAACATTTACGAGGTTCATCCCGGCTCCTGGAAACGGGACCCTTATAATCCGAACCGCTTTTTGAACTGGGATGAGCTTGCGGAAACCTTGATTCCTTATGTTGTGGAAATGGGTTATACGCACATTGAGTTCATGCCGGTTATGGAGCATCCCCTTGACCAATCCTGGGGCTATCAAGTCACCGGATATTATGCCCCCACCAGCAGATATGGCTCTCCCGACCAGTTCCGCCATTTTGTGGATAAATGCCACCAGAGCAACATAGGCGTTATTTTGGATTGGGTACCGGCTCACTTTCCCAAAGACGGCCATTCGCTTGGGCGTTTTGACGGCAGCGCGTGTTATGAGCATTCTGATCCAAGGCAGGGCGAACATCCGCACTGGGGAACCTATATTTTTAACTATGGACGCAGAGAAGTAGCGAACTTTTTGATTTCAAACGCGATGTACTGGCTGCGCGAATTCCACGCTGACGGTTTGCGCGTGGATGCCGTTGCAAGTATGATTTATCTGGATTACGGCAGGAGCCACGGCGAGTGGATTCCCAACAGAGACGGCGGCAATATAAACTACGATACAATTGAATTCTTAAAGCATTTGAACAGCATAATGGGCAAACACGCCCCACATGCGATTTTCATCGCAGAAGAATCCACGAGTTTTCCAAGCATAACCCGCCCGCCGGAACTCGGCGGTCTTGGCTTCCACTACAAATGGAATATGGGCTGGATGAACGATTTTTTAACCTACATAAGCAAGG
>Ga0182466_11607_pt1 | contig 15291 bp, 9 predicted proteins | sample TergutMp193P3_FD_120795 | JGI IMG/M metagenome (GOLD analysis project Ga0182466, IMG submission 120795) | reverse complement strand
TTTGACAGGATATTTGAGATTGCGAGAATTTCTAATTTTACTGCGAAGGAACTTTCTGAATATGAGGCTAGTCGTATGAATATGCTTGATTACAATGCGTCAATGAAGTTTGCCAGGAAGGAAGGCTTGGCCAGAGGTGAGGCTATTGGCGTGGCTAGAGGCAAAGCTAAGGGCAAGGCTATGGGTATTGCTATTGGCGAAGCTAGGGGCATTGCCATTGGCGAAGCTAAAGGCCGCGAAGAAATCTTTTCCCTTTTGGAAAAAGGCATGTCTTTAACGGCGGTTAAGAAAAAACTCGGCTATAAGAACACTAGGCGGGCTAAAGTCGGGGCTTAGAAAAAACTGCTCCGCCCCAGGAGGAATGAGCGGAGCAGTGAAGTTACTTAGTATTCGTTCATGCAAGTGACTCCGGCTTTTAATATTTGGAGCGAGGTTAGAGAACTACAACTGGCTGTTAGTTGATGACAGAAAGAAGTAGTAGGACTTCGGCAGGCTTGGGCAGTTATAGTCGAACCTCCGTTGACGATTATGGATTGATTTTGCGTCATATAACACCTCACGGGAGCATCAGGTTTAGTGCAATTAATATTTGTATAAGTTCCGATGGGGATAGATGTGCCCCCGGAAGAATTATAAGAATCATCCCACTTACCTGTAGCGATGGTTATTCTCGCCGGATCCGGATTCACCGTTGCGTTTCCGCTACAGGTACTTTCCAGATCTTTTGGATAGTTTCCGCATTTGCCTTTAACACTGTAGTTGCTGTATTGGCCGGCAACATCGAAAATATTGATCCATGTTCCGTTGTTCACATTAGTGCCGTTTTTGCTTACTGTCCAGGCTATGGACGTAAGGCCGGAGGGACATACACTGCTGGGGTCAGTTAGAGTTACTGAGGGTTGGGTGGGTTTTGCCGGTAAAGTTACGGTTTGGCTTGTTGTTCCCGTGCAGCTATTTATAGCAGGAGCATTGCGAACTCTCAAACTGCCGCAATTCGCGTTCTTGGAACTTGTTCCGCAAGCGGCGGTTGTTGCTGTTATGTTGTTGTATTCCTTTGCAGTTGCATTAAGCCAGGGAGTTTCCGAAAACGTTACATTACTGATGTTAATAGGCGTGCCATCGCAGGTTACCGTTGGCACGGAAATCGGGCCGTCCTCAATCGCTCCGTTTTTCAGGAATCTGCCTGCTTGAGAGCTTGCTTCTGTCCAGGAACAGGAAAGCGAGGGTTCCGGGGCTGGAACACACTCGGGTTTGCTGCCTGTCGTAGCAACCTCTATGTCGGCCCAAACGTTGGCAGTTCCAACATAAATATAGTATCCGTCATCAACTTTGCCCGGAAGATTAAGATTGTTGTTGGACTTGTCATAATAACCTTTAGGGAATGACTTGCCGTTAATTTTTAGAACAACATCGTTATCATTATTTATTTTGTTGCCAATTTCTTTAACATAATAGCATCCCTGGGTGGTTTGCCCCCCCCCGCTTGGAGTAGGACGGGTATTCCACTTAACACCGTTTGGCCACTGAGTGTTTGGACAAATATTGCTGAAATTATCAATCACATCGCAGGGTTTCTTGTCCAGCACATCAAAGGCGGGGCAATTATTAGAGAAGGGGGTACCCCCACAGGTTACATTGGCTTTAATTGAACCTGCACTATGAGGACCTGTATCACTATCCTTTAAGTTAATAGAACTTGTAAATGTATGAGTGCTTGAAACGCCACGGGTTTGACTTTGAGTCCCGATTCTGCCCCAACCGGCAGCAGATAATTCGCCGCTCAAAGTCGGATTCTCGCAAATCTTTAAATCGCCGTTGGTAACAACAACTCTTAACTTTGGATAATCCCCTTCATACCAGTTCTTGCTTCCGGTTGAACCGTCTTCCCAGGTACATGCTATATCCGGTTCCAAAGCATCAACTACTTCCAAATTTCCGCATATCGCAGTACCCGTTTTCTCGCCGCAACGAATTGTCGCAGTAACTCCGTAAGTGCCGATTTCGGACAGGGAAACAGATTCGTTTTCCGGAATGGGATTTGGATTCAAGACGGTTCCGTTTTTGCTGTAAGAATAAGAAATTGCACCCTGGGCATTATTATCGCATCCGTAGCCCTGAATGTTGCTGAGCGGTGCAATACCCCCAAACGTAAACGGAATATTCTGTCTTTGTTTTGGAATTGTCTGTTCACATTCCGCAACGGGGTTGGGTATTTCCTTTAGCGTTATTGCAACAGCACTCGTTGCTCTTATGGCGCCACCCATATTGCTTGATACATACATAGGCTTGCTGAGGCAGGCTTCTTCCGGGTTACAAGATACCTCTCTCGGTTCGGAGGAAGAAATCTGATAGACTGCGCCGTGATAAATATCGAATGTACTCACTTGTCCGGGGCTGGAACGTTCGTTTGCCGGAACTGCCGTGCTGGTGGTAGTAAAGGCTAAAGTGCCGCCTGTAACCGTTACCCTGCGTTTTTTCCATGCCAAGTCTGCCTGAAAATGTATATCCGGTACATAGTCCGGCGGTATTTGAACATTTCCCGTAGGGCTTTTGCCCTGTGGCAGTTCACACCCGTATTCTTCGCCGAGTTTATGAATGGTATATACTGCCGATTGACCATCCGCTGCTTCGCAAGTCCAAACTTCATCAACATTTAAAACTTCCGTAGTCCCCACGGAACATATTAATGTTATCCATTCGGTTCCTCTAATGTCGCTGGGGCAACGGACAATATTTTCTTCAATATCATCTCTAAGAATGTTCATTGTCTGTTTGTTTCTGGTAATAAAACTTTCCGTTATGGAACCGAGGTCTATGCCGTCAACTCCTTGAATTTCCAGGCGTACAAATTCATCATTCGGGTTATTGATACACGCTTTGATTGTAGCTATGGTACCGTCAAGAAGTTCTTCATTGCAGCTTATAACCCAAGTGCCTGATTGAGATGGTGGGGCATTGCATTTGCTTGATACATTAATTAGATCAATGTTCCAATTAGTTACAATAGGGTTGGCAACTATGTTTAAAGAGAAGCTTTTGTGGTTTTCCGTGGCTACCACATTAACGGTGCCGCATTTGTCTTCCTCTGCCGGTTCGTTTTTTCTGTCGAACTGCACGGCTGCGCCGCCGGTAATACCCTTAACTACTACATAGAAATCGGAATACATGCTGTTTTCGCCGAATCCGCATCTGAAAAATCCTTCCGTGAGTGTTCCGGTTGGTTTCAATTCACCTATTCCGCCATTAACAGGTACGCAGTTGCGGGGTGGGGGAGTAGAGGCTTGTGCTCCGTTGAGATACATAAAGGTATAGAAACGTTGAAGCGGGTCTTGATCGCTTGGGAAAGCGGTAAAGGCATCTTTTGTTAAACGCACTATGCGTGGCATTACAATGGCGGAATGTTTCAAGTCGGGATTGCCTGTTTCATCAATTTTTTCACGGCTTATGTTTTTGCTCACAAGAGAAACCTTTAAACGGGACGATACCGGCAACCAAAAGCGTTCAAAATCATAACTTGCATTTTCTTCGCCGCCTTCTTCGCCGGGCTGGCCGTGAATTGTATTTTCACGTTCCGTGTCCGTGCAATCTCCCGTACCGCCTCCGCGTCTGCACAGAATACCGGAGCCCATAAGGTCTTGAATGAGTTCCTCATTTGCCATAAGGGAAAAATTGTTATTTACATTTACTATTTTTGCGCAAGTATTGGTTGGAAAATAGATGTTCCCTTCAAGCGGACATTCGTCGCTCCACTCATTCAACCGCTCGATACTTTTCAGGGAGTATATAAAATAATTGTAGGCATGATTACCTCCCTGGCCATCCGGCACGCATTTGTTGCTTCTGAGTTCGTTGCTCACACCTTCCTTGAAGAATACCATCACTTTGGAATCCTTTGTTGTGGCAGGCAAAAATACATAGCTTTGAGTTTCGGGATATATAAAGATGAATTTGCCTTTAAGCGGAGTGCTAAAGGAATAGCTTTCGGTTTGGTTTATCTTTACAATAAGATAACCGTTGTAGAGTTTATCCGAGTTTTTTAATTTTTCGTAACATTCGTTGATAGCCTTTACGGTATCTGCAGGCACGCCGTTATTGGATCTGGGTTCATGCGTAATATTGCTTATACATTGAAAATTACCGGATTTTGTATTGTCTTTGCCGTTTTTTTCATTCAGGAATTTTTCTATGTCGGATAGAGACGAGGAAATGGGATCGTCAACCACGAATTTTGCACCTTCATTCTGGAAACTGCAGTCGCTGGAAGTAGCCGGACGCCAGTTATTATCGCAATATTCCTTTACTGCTATTGCTCCCGGAACTTTACTTGTATTTAAACTGTAATCAGCATTTGGCTTTAAACTTGTAAAAGATCCTACGGGAGTGGTTAGATTATTGCTTTTATAGGTTCGATACACGCCGTTATTTGTGGGGGATACTGCATTTTTGAATGCCAGAATAGAGTTATTATTGTTGCAGGTATTAAAAAGAATCTTTGTTCCGTCACTATTGGTTCCTCTAACACCTGCCGAATCGCTGCTGCTCAAAACACTGCCGCAAACGGAAAAATTATTGCCAGCACCTATACCGTTGGAGTTTATGTAGGCGGTATCTCCAATCACCATATCGCCTTTAACCGGATAGCTTGCGCCTCCTGTGAAAGTCAAAATTCCATTCAGGGTTAAACTGCCGTTTATGTTCACGCCAATGCCCGTGTTTTTCATTGCCATATCACCTTCGCAATATACATTTTCGTATTTGCCCAGGAATGTTGTGCTGTTGCCTATATAAGCGTCGTTTACTTTCACTTTATCGTTGTTTGTATCGTATGTTCCGCCAACGCATAATGTTCCGCCTACTTCAACGCTATTGCCGCTATTTACCAGATTCCCCGTCACTACAAAGTCTTCATCTATTAAAGGAGGGTTTCCCGTCCAGTTTCCGTTTACGGTGGCACCGCTAAAGCGTTTTTCTCCGGAAAAACTGATGCTTCCTCCGTGATAGGGGGGCACCTTGGTTGGCACACCGCTCTTTATGGTTACAATGCTTGGCACTTTTGTTTGATATAAACCGGCCACATCAAAAATAGCCGTTAGTTTTACTTCCGAGTTATCCCTTGCCCGGCCCACGGAAATAAATTTGAATTTATGATAGGGGGCATTTGCGGAACTCGTGTCTATGCCAACCAAATGCACTTCAAAATTTTGCCTTTCCGTTTCCGTATTTGAACGCACCATGCTCAAAACGTTGGTGAGCCGTATTGGTTTAGGTTGTTCAGGATCAAAATATGCAGTCATGAGCGCACCAACATCCGCGCCCTTGCTCGAAAGCCAGGCCTGGGTGGCTTCCACGCCGCTCTCTGCCGCCTGATACGCTTCGGTTTGTTTAAGGCGGGAACCGCTCGCAAAATTTTCCGAACCAATCAACTTGTAAACCACAATACTCGCGGTAGTGGCGGCGAGCATAAACATAAGAACGGCTATCAGCGAGATGCCGCGTTTGAATTCCTGTTTCATCGGTGGGTTACTCCATTGTTTGGAACTGGGATGGGCATTCCGGTTGTATCTTTGGAATAGGTGCCGGCTACCTCGCCGTTTTTGTCAATCTCTAAAAGGAGTTCAAAAGCCTTTACTGATTTTTTATGGCTTAGTTTTCTTGCCGTGTTCGCGTCGTCTTCGGTTGCGTAAATTTCTGCGAAAGTTTGTTCGTAACGTTTTTCTTCATCTGCCTTGACAAAATGGTAGGCACCTGTTTGTTTTTTATAGACCTTGAAATCGGTGAATCTCAACTTGCCTTTATATGCAAGCGGGCTGTAGAATGCGAATGTGAGCGCCACGCAAACATCTTTGTTAGGCTCTTCTCTTAAGGAAAATTCCGCATAGCGCGGCTCTTTTGCAGCTTGCTCGGACTGGGGAGGGTATAAAAGAACATCGGAAGACACACCGCTAATTGTATTGCCGTCGTTATATCTCAATCCGACTGCAATGTGATCTTGGCCCGGCAAAAACTGCGTGCTGTTGGAATCCTTTACTGCAGTTTCATTAGCTCCGCCGGTATTTTCCAAAAAAGGCATTGCAAATTCAACAACGTAGGTATCACCGTTTTTAATCGGAACCTTGATACAATCCTTGAAATCGGTCCTGGTAATTGCCGAGAGATAAACTTCGTTGAATTTGTCGCTTGTGCTTAGGGCTTCGGAATTATTCTTTGCAAAAATTCTTGAAAATTCCGCTATGGTATTTGTGGCGGAGTTTATATAGTGAAATTCAGCAAAATCTGCATTGGCATTTGCCGTGTTGGGGAGTAATTTGAAGGTAGAATCATTGTTTGAGGGAAATACGGTATTTAGCTGGATGTTGTCTATTTCCGTATTGGGTTCGGGTGGAAGGCCGGGTGCAGATGCGTAGAAGGAAAATTTTTTGACATCCTTTGCAATGAGAACAGGCAAGGCGGTGCTTTGAGGACATTCAGCGGATGGAGTGCCGTTGCTGCCATCTATCGTTTTGCACCAGCGACGTAATTCACCATTTTCATTTGCCGCCCAGGAAATTTCCCGGACACCCAAAAATACGCCATCCTCGTCAATGTCGGCTCTGCGGAAAACAAGGGAGTCAAATAATGAGTTGTTTTTTCGGTGGTATAATTTGAAAGAGGAGGAATCATCGTTGGATATATATACCTCCGGTATTTGGGAAATGATATAATCCGCATTTCCGCTGCTTGCAGATGTGCCCCACGCCTTTGCACCCATCTGTGAAATATCCTCGCTCATCAGATTGGCTACCTTGCCTACTTCTTCCGCTGTTTTCACCATGTTCTGGCTGCGAACCCGCATAACGGTGGAATCGCTGAACACACGCCCGGCAACAACTACTATAAAGCCCATAATAGCCATGTAAACGAGGAGTTCTATAAGGGTGAAACCGGATTTACGCATAATCACCTCACCACCTTTGCCATTCTTATGGATTGCGGCGCGCCTTTATATTTCCACGATACCACTGCTTCCAAACTCCGGGAAACAGTATCCGTTTTGTTTTTGTTGATAGCGGTGGTGAAATAGGTAGTATCTCTGGAAGTTTTGATAGTTTCGTCACTTTCTAAAATGGATACTTCCACATTATATTCAGTTTTTGTCTTTATCCCGTCTGTTTTTTTATTCACTTGGGGTTTGCCTTCAAAGTAATAGACATAGTTTGGGTCGCAATATACTACGTGTTGGTTAGGGTTACCGCATTTCATTGTATTTTTTGTTATGGCTTTCATTCCGGTAGCGGAAATGCTGTCCAGAACGTGCTGAGCCACAAAATTAGCCGCATCCCTTGCCCTTACTCTGAGAATAGCCTCCCGGTTACCCTTTTGCAACTGTGTCAAGCCAACTATAAGAAAGCCAAGCACAACAGCGGCAGCAAGAACTTCCATAAGGCCAAAACCGGATTTAAATTTCATAGCGCCTCCCAGCCGGCTGAGGCGCCTCGCCTTATGCAGGCGATGAAATAGTTGTTACTTTTTATTTTTACCGCTGCTGCGCAGTAGCCTTTTGTGTCGCAGGCGGCAAAGTAGCCGGGGGTTGTCATGCCGGAAATTCCTATTTTGAATTCGGATGTCTCACCGTCGTTGAAGTTTGTCAGGGCATCTTCACTTTGCACGCAATTGGGGTTTGCGTTGCCCGGGGTGAATCCTTTGCTCAAGGGTTCGCGGCTTGTCACTTTGTTGTCTATAGAATAGACTATATCGTTGTTTTTCAGGGATATTTCCACGGATTTGCTTTGCCTCTTGCCTTCGGCAAGGGCACGTTCGGCGAAAACTCTCATTGTTTGCGCTGTTTCCTTGGCGCGGTTGGTAAAAATCATTTCCATAAGGCCGGCGTAGGCTAGGGCGGAGAGTATGCCTATGATAACTATGACTGCCATAAGTTCCAGCAAGGTAAAGCCTCCTGTGCAAGCTTTGGTTGCAGGATTATCTACATTCCGATTCAAAGAATCAACTTTAAATGCTGGAGCGGCAGTTAGATAAAATATTCCTCGTTCAGGAATTTTACCCACTTTTTATGCACCTTGAACATACCTTCAAAGCCCGTATCGCTCTCGGAAAAAACAAAGTCCGCATAATGCTTCAGGGTCACATTTATGTTCTTGTGCCCCAGCATTTTTGATACCCTGATAATATCATAGCCGGCACTCAATGATTGGCTTGCGAAGGTATGCCTGAATCTGTGGCAATGGATATTCTTTATCTCCGTTTGCTTGGAGCATTTTATCAGCAGTTTTTGGCTTCTAATGTTGAATTTCCGGGCTTTATTCTCAAAAACATGGCCCCGATTGTAAATCTCAAGCATGGTTTTGCTGATGGGTATTTTCCTGGCTCTGTGCTGGGTTTTTGCGTCTATAACCCCCGAAATTTTTTGCGGAAACACAAAAAGCACCTTTTCCTTGGTATTCCACCACTCCTTGGTCATCAAAGAGACGGCTTTGCTTTCCATTCCGGTCAAGAGCATGAGCAAAATCATGTCGTGGAAATAGGGGTATTTTTTTAGCCATTGCAGGATTTTTTTACATTCTTCAATGGAAAAAGGCGTCACAAAACGCGTATTTTCGCTTGTTTCCGCCACATTTATGCCATCAAAGGCAAAATTCGGCGTTTGCCCAAGGAATCTCTCCGCAAATTTGAGAATAGCCCTGATTCTCAAAAGTTCCTTGTTCACGGTAGAGGCAGACTTTTTGCCCCGCCAAGCGGCATAGCACCTGGCTTTTTCCCTTGTCAAATCATCGTAATAGATGATTTCTTGGCTGGAAAACCAGTTTTTTATGGTGCTGATTTGCCTTTCCACCTGAATTTTCCAATACTCTTTCGCTTTGGCTGTTTTCAGAAAGTCCGTGAGATAATTTTCAAAAATATCACTCCACGGTTTTCTGTCATTGCTCAAATCCGAAATTTTGACGAGAAAATCACCTAAAATCAGTTTCTTTTCCAAAAAACCTCCCCCTCAATTGTCTTTTTCCGGTAAAATAATATATATTTACTTTAATGGACGTTCTTGCGCGCAGGGCTGGTTGTTTGGGAACAACTGGTTTCTGTTCGCTTACCCGGAGGCACACTGTTTTTATGATATCTGCCATTAACAAAGTTCCTAAATCAGCTTGGAAAAATGCCGCTCCAGCAGTTATGCCTGCATGTGGCGGTGTCGGCGGCAAATCCGCGTTTACGCTCATTGAACTTTTGGCAGTGATAGTCATAATAGGTATTCTGTCTGCCCTGGCTTACGCCAGCCTTATGGAAATGATTTTCACCAACCACGCCAAGGAAAACGCCCAAGCCATGAGAACTTTTGCGGAACGGGCATTGGCAGAGGGTAAAAGACAGGGGAAAGAGGTAAAAATATCCTGTCCTAACGATATAATTTATTTAATAGACGACAAAGAGAAAGGAAAGCAACCTTTGAGCAACGGGTTTTCCTGTAATAAAGTAAATGTGGGGTCTCCTCCAATCAATGGCATAAACAACATCAACAATGGCGTAGATTCAAAATTTCGCTTGGGACTTTCCGGCATTAGCGGGGCAGGCTACTTTATCGCTTGCGGGGCAAAAAATTATTGCGCGGCGGCGGTAAAAACCCAAGATAAAAACTTCTTCACAGCCTATATATCAAAAAAAGGCAACTGGGAGGCGTTATGAAATCTAAATCCGGTTTTGGCCTTATGGAAGTTCTTGCTGCTGCTGTTGTGCTTGGCTTTCTTATAGTTGGCTTGACCCGGTTGCAACTGGGTAATAGAGAGGCAATATTCAGGATTAGAGTGCGGGATGCGGCTAATTTTGTGGCGCAGCACGTTTTGGACTCGCTCGGTTCCGTTGGCATAAATTCGCTTGTAGTTAATAAAGATAATAATCTCGTTTTTGAAAAAAAAGACTATGTCTATCGCTTTGAGGGAAAAAATACCGAGGCAGTAAAAGTTGATATTCCCTTTGAAATTGAAGTTGCATTTTTGAAAGACAACGTAAAACCCTCAATAGACAGCACGGATTTTACCAAAGCCTACAGAACAACCCAAAATCAGCCGAGCGATGAAGAAATCAATATGTATGCCAAAAGCCTGGAGGCAACGGTTTCCTGGAACCACAAAAACTCAAGGCAGTCCATAAAAATGGCAAAGGTAGTGAGGTAAATCATGCGCAATAAATCCGCTTTCACCCTCATAGAACTTCTTGTTTACATGGCTATCATGGGTTTTATAATTGTTGTTGCGGGGAAGGTGTTCAGCGATTCCACCGTTATGCGGGTTCGCAGCCAGAATATGCTTAAAAGCGCCGAAGTTAGCGGCAGAATATCGGAATTGCTCAAGGAAGATATTTCCCAGATGGGCGTAAAGGCATGGGGGCAAAGTTCGGCAAGTTCCTACGTTGTAAATGTAAATCCCGAAGTGTACTGGGACAAAAACGGAAACGACTTTTCATCTTACGCTCTTTTTCGCAATGAACCCAAATCCGATAATTATTTTGACAAGTTGGTATTTAAAAAAGCGGAATTTGACGATAAGGGCGTTCTTCTAGGTGTCCGGGAAATCAGCTATTGGGTTGAAAACGGCAATTTATATCGCATTTGCCGTACCATAGACCCTGCCGCTTGCAAAAGCGAAGACACGGATTGCAGCAATAATATTTGCCCTACGGAAGATCCTAAAAGCGTTCTTATAGGTTCAAACTTGAAAAAATTTTTCTTAACTCCTTCAAAGCCCGGAATGTCAAACAACCCCGCAGACAACGATGTCCTTTTACCTCCCCCCGGGGTAACGCCTGTTCCCGATTATACTTTTTCCCCGAGAAATTCCGGCGACAATGTAAAGTCAAGCATAAACATAACGGGTAATTCAAGCACGGAAATAGTAGTATCGTCATTTTCCGCAAGGAATATTGTTGATTCGGAAAGTGCAAAAAATTTTAATCAGGTGTATCTGGTTTTAAGCGGAAAAGAGTGGAATGAATGTGCGGATATGTCTTTAAAGGAAGGCGAAACCTACGTTGTTGAATTTGAAATGCCGTTTTTCAAGGGGGCGGGGGTGGATAATGCAAACGACAGCAACAGCACCCAGTTTTTACCCGGAATGGATCATATTGCAATCGGTTTCAGAAATAAAAACGGAGAAACTCCGCCCGGTGCGCCCTCTGATATTCAGTTTTATCCTCCGCAGTCCAAGGAAGCGGACGATATGAAAAGGCACGCCGAATTTTCCATAAGCAAAGACATAGATAATGCCTGTGTTGCCCTTACATTTGCCTTTTATTCTCCAAAAGCCGGCAAGGGAAAATTGCGTTTCAAGAATTTTGCGGTATTTCGCAAGGCAGACGAGGCCTTTCATTTCCCCAAAGACATAGAATACGGCACGGAAGATTTTGCGGACAAGGTCAAGTTGAAAGAGCAAAAGAGAAATGTAAAGGCTTTTGAACTTGTGATGGAAATTGAGCATAACGGCGAGAAGGTGAGAACATATTCAAGCGAAGACAACGGAATGATAATAACAACCCCCAACAACGGCATAACCGCTCAGGCATCAACACCCCCGTAGGCAAGGAGGAACCATGAAATTCACTAACCGCAAGCACGGTATTTCCCTAATCGCAGTTTTGATGTTCATGCTTGCCGCCACCACGGCGAGCGTTGTTGTTTTTCGCTATCTTGGGGAGGAGAATTTTTTGAGCGGAGCCCGTTTAAAGCAGAGCGAGGCCTATCAGGCGAGCGAGAGCGGTTTGGATGTGGTGCAGAGTTGGCTTACCAACCGTGCCGTAGATGCGGGTGATCTTGTGGGTCAATATGTTTCCAGCAAGAACAGCAGGAAATCCATTCTTATGGCGGGAGGAGAGAAATCAATAGATGTTTTGGGTAAGGTAGGCGGCAGCCGCAGCCAGAATTTCACGATTTATCTGACGGGTGTGGACGAGAACAGCAAACCTATGAAGTTAAAATTTTTGAGTATTGGCGAGGGGAGAGATGGCTCAAAGGTAAGCCAGAGCGCAATTTTTTCCCTGGACGGTCTTTACAAGACATCCATGCTTGCCCCAAGAAACGCCGAATGTACAGTAGATTTTAAGGATGCCGTTTTTGGGAAAGCAGGGGGAGGTAATCAAACTCAAGCGAATTGGAGCAACGCTACCGTAAATAATCCCGATTTTGTAGCAAAGCAAATAAGAACTTCCGGAGATTTTACGGCGACGGGAAATGTAACTTTAACTTCGGGTACATTTTTGGGCTTGGATCCTACAGCACTTGCGAATAATACTAATACATGTCCTGCCGACCTTACAAAAGCAGGAGATTCTTATATCGTTGGTGATTTAACGGGACAGGCCATTACGTCATGCGGCAATATGTATGTTGGCGGAAATGTTGTTACTAATGGTGCAATGACTGTTAAAGGTGATTTGTATGTAGCAGGCGATTTAACATTAAAGGGAAACTTGATTGTTGAGGGAAATTTAACCATAGGAGGCAGTTTTTCAAATACCACCTTTAACATGACAGTGGGAAAAGATTTGCTTGTTTTGCCAAAAAATAACGGCACTCAAACATTCCAACTTTCTACGAATAATTCTGAAATTAAAGGAGATGTCTGGATATCTCCCAATGTGGTTTTTGAAGGCGGTACCAGTCAATTTAAGTTTGCAACTAATCCAGGTTCCAAACTTTATATGGACAAAATTTCAAAAAAAAGCAATACCGAATGTAAGTATAATAACAATGATAATATCTATTTCAGTTCCTCAAAATGTAATGATGCAATACCGCCGAACTCCGGCAATCAAATTACCGGAGCGAATGATTTGGAAAGGTTAAAAAGCAGAATTAATACGACAACAGGAAAGGTTGAAGACCCTTTGGAATTGCCGGAAGATATGAAAATTATATGGCTTGGCAAAGCTAAGAAATTATTGGAAGACGTAAATAAAATAAATCTTGTCGGCAGCGGAGATAATGCCGTTCCTCCACCAAATGGACCCTTGCCGGCTGCTTGCGTTTATTTGTTAAAAAATGAAGGAACTATTCCCGTTAATCATTATTGCCGCTCTATAGATAAAGGTGGTTGCACTGAAGCTGAATTTAGAACTTATCTAAATACTTGTTATAACGAATTGAAAACTAAAGAATGTAACAGCACAAATCCAACATACCTGTATAGGGGAGGCGATGAATGTTACTTGCCGATAAAATTTGCTACAAATCAAAGCATAGTAGATGGCAGCCAAATAATTGAAGGTAATTTCATTTTGATTTTTGACCCCAAACCGAGTGTATTAAAATTGCCTTCTACTACCAAAGAATCAAAAGTCCTTGTTTATTTACCCGAAGGTGCAGGCGAATTTGCCGTAAGCGGCAACACCGATGGCAACTATTTTATTTTTGCAGACAAGGATATAGACAAAACAACGGGTGACGGTCGTATAAAAGGCACAATTTTCATGGCTAATGGCAGCGAAATCGGAGAAATACAGGATTCAAAAATCACATTCAACGAGGAATTGTTTCAAGCCTTGCTTGATGCCGGGATTCTTCAAAGCACTAATGACCCAAGCAACGATAACTGCAAACCGGAAAGCGTCAACGACGATATTTACATTCCGGTATCAAGCCGTCTCTCGGTCAAACTGGAAAACAAGGAAATAAGCAAGGAAACAGCCCCCGAAGAAAATGGCAAATCAGACCTTGAAAAAAGCATACTCGTAATGCCTCGCGTAGTCCGTCTGGCAAAAAACGAAATAAAAGCCCAAGGCGATTTCCGCAAATTCTACACCTATATGTACCTCAACGGCGCAACTTTAGGAGATGAAAGCAAAGAAGAACCCACTTGCAAACTTATGAACAGCAAAAATGCGGTACCACCACAGCTAAACACAACCGGAACCCCCAATGCGGAAGGACTATATGAATGTAAATTCAACAGCGGTAAAGACTGTCGTTCAGGTTTCAACGGCACAAACGTTTGTCATTCGGATTTCTATGTAAGAGTGGCAGGCGATGCCGGAAATCCCGAAATCAGTATAACTCCAGAAAGTGAAACTGTTTCAAAAGACAAAATAGGAACCGAGGCCGCTTGCATAACGGTAAAATTGCAGGCAGAAGAAGCAAACGATGCAGGTTGGCAGGTTAGTGTATTCAGAGAAAATGGCAATAATTTGTGGAATGTCACACCTATAATAAACAACAATAGTCCGTGTACCGGTGATATTATCTCCGGCTGGAACTGCTTTATTCCCGAAGGGAAAACATCTGCGGATATTTTAAAAGTTTGCCCCACAGAAGCCGAGGGAGACGAGCATATAACTCTGAAAATAGCCCACAGCGAGGGAGGAGGCTACAAAATTGACGAAGCTAATAGCAGAAGTACCATAAGCATACTTTCCAACACTTCTCTGGTTCAACGGGACGATCCGAAATTTGAAAATGAAAATGTAGATTGCCCGTTTAAGCCCAATTCTTGGGTTTCCCTTACTTGCCCAGATAAAGCGGTGGTTTTGGAAAATAAACAATGGCGTTGCAAAGCCGATGAAAACGCAGAATGGAGAGTAGATGAAGGTGATGCCTGCGAAGTTACAGGTTCCGATAACAACGCAAAATATGGCACAATACTCGTATCTACCCAAGAAAACAACAACCGTTTTGAGGTTGGCCTTAAATGGAAGTCCCATAAGCTAAGGGTGAGCGGTTTGGATAATGTGGTCAATATAACAACATCAAATCCTGATGTGCCTGCGAATAAAAGAAATTTAACCTGCACCGGAACAACGGGCTGCGATATTTATCACGGCGCAACCTACAAAATTTCCCGCCCCGGCACTCCTGTACAGGCAATTTGCAATGCCGGTTTCTGTCCCAGCTACCCGATATATTTAGGCGTCGCCTCGGGAATTTCTCTATCAGGCAATCTAACTCCCACGGGAGATGTTACTATAGAATTGAGAAACATAGACAATCCTGTGGTGCTAGGCTGTGTATTGAAGGAGCCGCAACAAAAAATCGGTCAAGGTTTCTATATGAACGATATTGTAAATATTATTGCCAGTGACGGCTATGAATGTAATAATGAAATAATCAGGTACAGCATATTGGAAACAACAGAGTATATTGACATTTCCAAAACGCAGGAAGTTTCTTTAAAGAGAGCAGGCTTTTACACTGTCAAGATAAATGTCACTTGCAACGGCCTGACATCCGAAAGAGAGTGCAACGAACAACTACAAGGAGTTTCCCCTAAATCCGATTAAACTCACTGCTCCGCTCATTCCTCCTGGGGCGGAGCAGTTTTT
>Ga0182466_14238_pt1 | contig 15364 bp, 15 predicted proteins | sample TergutMp193P3_FD_120795 | JGI IMG/M metagenome (GOLD analysis project Ga0182466, IMG submission 120795) | reverse complement strand
TTCTCCAAATGGAGCCTATGTAACGAAATTTACCAATGGAAGCACCTATAACAATGTTGAAAGGAAAAACAACGATGTGTCTGTAACTTTCGGTCTAAAATTCATAAGGAGATAGATATTAAATAACTCCGCGAATTTTGCGGAGTTATTTTTGCCGTTTTTGCAAAGATTGCCAAAAAGGGTCATTCTGTAAACTGGAATCCAAATATGCTTTATACTCATCAAAAGACATATCTTTTGTCTCGGCATATATTTTTGCCTGAATGTCATTCTTCATCTTAACGCAGTCAAAATCTTTTTCAATTTTCATATACTATTAACTCCCTCCCAAGCGGAATCTTCTTTTGACCAAAGCTCCGGATTAGCATATTTAGAAAGAGAACCGAAGCCGTCATCTGCAGTTCATTTTACAGAAACATTATCCTCGCTGTTTTCATATAAACTGACTAAAATCACCTTGATAGATGAAGATAATTTTTCGACATACTGAATTGGAACGGAAATTTGCCCATTAACAATTTTTGTTTCAAACTGTATTGTCATGCAGTGAAATATAGACTTTTTGCATTCACCCTGCGTGTTTGCCCCTTTGCAACTTTTTTATATTCCTACCATGATGATACAGGCTCAGAATGAATTCGTAAAAGTGAGAAAAGGCAAACTGGATAAAATGCGTGAGCAGGGGATAAACCCCTATCCGCATAAATTCACTCTAACGCACCACTCGGATGAACTTAGAGAAAAAGCCGAAGAGCTTATAGCAAACGGCGAAAGCGTCTCTTGGGCCGGCCGCATTGTGCGTTACAACCGCAAGGGCAAAATGTGTTTTATGCACCTTAAAGACTCCTGCGGCAAATTTCAGGTTTTGGCGGTTGCCAGCGAACTCAGCGAAATAGAATATGAAATTGTCAAAAGCATGGATATAGGCGACTGGGTTGGAGTATGCGGTATTATAATGAAAACCAACAGCGGCGAATATACACTGCAAGCAAAAAAAATAGAGATTATCTCAAAAGACATCTACCCATTGCCCATTCCAAAGGAAAAACGGGACGAAAGCGGCAATGTGGTGGTTTTTGACGAATTCAAAGACATTGAAACCCGCTACAGAGAACGCTATATAGACCTCGCCTTGAACGACAATGTTCGGGAAGTGTTTCGTAAAAGAGCCGGCATAATACAGTCCATAAGGGGATACTTTCTGGAAAAAGGGTTTTTAGAAGTGGAAACCCCAACACTCCAGCCTATGTACGGCGGTGCAAACGCAAAACCCTTTGCAACCCACCACAACGCTGCCGGAATGTCCCTCTACCTGCGCATAGCCCCCGAACTTTACCTCAAAAGGTGCATAATTGGCGGCTTTGAAAAGGTTTTTGAATTCACCAAAAACTTTCGCAACGAGGGCATGGACAGAAACCACAGCCCAGAATTTACCAGCGTTGAATTCTACGAGGCCTTCAGCGACTATAACGACATGATGGTTCATTTTGAAAATATTTGCGAACGAGCCTGCATAGCCGCAAACGGAACAACCAAAATAGAATACCAAGGAAAAGAGATAGATTTCAAAACTCCGTGGCCACGCCTAACAGTCTATGAGGCAATTCAAAAATACATCGGAATTTCCGTAGAGGAACTCTCCGATGAGCAGTTAAAAAGCGAACTGGAAAAGAGGCATTTGGAACTGGAAGGCACATGGTCAAGAGGCAGGGCTATTATAACTCTTTTTGAGGAGACCTGCGAACACCAGCTCATTCAGCCCACCATAATAAAAGACATGCCCAAAGAGAGTGCGCCGCTTTGCAAAGCGCACCGTGACAACCCGGATTTGGTTGAGCAGTTTGAACCATACATAAACGGCTGGGAAATAGGCAATGCCTACAGCGAGCAAAACGACCCGCTTTTGCAGCGGAAACTTTTGGAGGAGCAGGTTGAGCGGGGTCGTGGCGGCGAGAACGAAACCCACCCCATGGACGAGGATTTTATACATGCCATTGAATGTGGAATGCCACCCACAGGCGGCGCGGGCATTGGCATAGACCGCCTCGTTATGCTTTTGACAAATCAGGCCTCAATAAGGGACGTGCAGCTATTCCCACTGATGAAATAGACGGAATTTATACGCCCCGCCAACTTCTTCCGCTTTATGCCCCGGAGGTAATTCTTCCGGCGTAAGGGGTACAAAAAACCGTTTTGCCAAAATCGGGGAACCAAAGTCTTGGGCAGCTTTCAAAGCGATATCGTAAATATCATCATCATCGCCTAGGGGTACATCCGGCAAAATGCCAAAATTGTGAAATGTTTTTCCATCCGGATAAAAGGATTGAATGCATGTGATATATGCAAGCCCGCCTAAATAGGTTTTGGTGTACATTTGCCCAATTCCCTTTCCATAACTCGCCTCCCCGATAATCTTAATATCCGTTTCATCAGGACGATTGTATTTCACAGCGGCGGCAAAACGTTCTGCGCAACTGGCGGAATAACGGTTCATTAAAATAATCCACTTTATGTCCACGCCCTCACCTTCACTATTTAAATAATCACTCGCAAAATAATGCACCGAATCTATTACATTGCCTCTCTGGCTATCGTAATAATGCTCCTCATCGTAAACCAGTTCGCTATCAAACGGAACCAGTTCCGCCGCCATTGCCGAGCAATGCCCGATGTTGCCGCCCGGATTGCCGCGAAGGTCCATAATCGCTGATTTTGCGCCTTTAATCTCCCGCAAAACATTTTTAAACTCTGCGTATGTTCCATTCGGGTCATTTGACCTTACCTTATATCCCGTAACGCTTATAAACGGAATTCCCTTCAGCGAATCCAAAAACACAGTCGGAGTTTGAACTTCCGCCTTTTTTGCATCATCTAAATCCTCGATTTTTTCCCCGCGCAAAACCTTAAAAGCGGTTATATCATCAAACAGGGAATCGGTTCTTAAATAACGAGCGGCATTTTCGCCGGTCAAAGGGGCATTGTTTGCGAACAGAAGTTTATCACCTTTTTTTAAACCTGCGGAGTTGGCGGGAGAAATGGGGTAAACCGCTGAAACAAGCAAGGTGTCCGGCGAACCCTCTTTTTGAATTATGGTTCTTTCAAAGCCAAAGGAATAATATTTTTTAGTGTTTTCAATTTCCTGTATTTTTTTATCCGACTCTTCCGGCTGGGTATAAAATGTATATCTGGCCCCGCAATTTTCCGTGTTTCTGGATCCGCAAAAATAATCCTTTAAACTTTCATACATCTTGTCCACTTCCATTCCTTCGTAAGCCGAGTAATCCTTTATTCTTTCCGGGTGGTAGAAATACGCTTTTAGCAATAGATAGTTGTGGTAAAGTTCCTGGTCATCCGAATATTGTGCCAATTCGCCACAAGCTATAAGCAAAAAGGAAAAGAACAAAGTTAGAAAACGCATATATATATATAATATAGAAAAACGCCCTTCTAAAAATAATATTCCCAATTCAAGAGTAGCGGGAAAAACGGGAACTGGTTGATTTTTTCTTCTCTGGGCGGGTTCTCGTCTGTGCGGTAGAATGTATAGAACAGATTTTCGTGGTTGGTCAAATTTAGAATTGTAAAACCGAAATTCCATTTGTCTTTTTTGCCCCAATCAATCAATTTTGTATCCAAGCGAAAATAAGGAGTTTGCAGCGTGGTGTTGCGATTGCCTCGCAAGGATATAATTCTATAACCCGGAAACTCCCTGTCCATTTCGTATTCCGCCAAGTAACCCAAATACGGAGTAAAGGGCATTCCGCTTGCCCACTTTAGTTGAAAGGAAGTGCGCAAAAAATAATTTTCCTCAAACCAGTTGAAAGACAAATCCGCCTTTAACGCATAAGGCTGGTGCCAATTTGGAAAATAGGCCTTGTTCGGACCATCTTTGAAAACAGACCATCCCTGATTAAAATTAACGCTGCCGCTGACAAAGCCATCCGGTTTCTGCAAAGAGACCTCATAACCAAAGGAATAACCCTCGCCGGTCATAATCATATCGCCTAGGGATTCTATTCTGCTTGAGGTTGAATCGTCCATGCTCTCTTGGCTGTATATAGTTAAATTGTTCTGCGTTTTATAATAGGCTTCCGTGTTGAAATTAAACATCCCCAAAATATTGGAACGTGAGTAGCCTATTGCGGTAAGTATTGAATTTGACGGTTTTATTTTTCCGTTTACTGCGGTTTTGCGTGATGGATAGTAAAATTCGTTCAATGCCTCTTGGTCGGAAAACATAAGGTTATTTAAATATTGCAAATAATAGCCCGTGTGAAATTCCAGTTTCTGGTTCTCCGCAAATTCCCACGAGGCGGCAAAGCGCGGCTCAACTCCAAAATGTTCCGCAAGCGCATGGTAGTTAAATCTAAACCCGTATTGCAATTCCCAATTTTCCGGCCGCCAAGTATCCTGAGTGTATAGAATATGATGGAATACCTGTGGTTTATCTTCAAATTTTTGCCCAGTCATTTGAATATCCTGCACAAAGGAAATTTCAGAAAATTCCAAATCATAACCAAATGTCGGAGTGTGCCTGTCTATTCCGGAATATGAAAAAGACTGGCGGCTTGCCAGTGTGGAAACGCCGTTTTGCATTGCCAGCAAATCCTCTATTTCAAACTCCTGATGAAATTCGCTGTAAGAAAAACCGCTGTTCCATTTCCATCTATTGTTTACCTGCCACTGGAAATTTATGGGAATCACCGTGTTTCCCCACTCCACAAAAAGCGGCGAAAAATTTAAAATATCCGCACCGGTGTATAAGGCTACATGCAAACTTTTATCATCGCTAAATTCATAATCAAAGGCACCCTGAATATCCGTGAATCTGTAATCCACGGTAAAGTCGGTTACTCCTGCGGCTTTTAGGGCATCCAAAATTTGCTTTATGTAGGTGCTACGTGCCGCCACCACCCATCTGGCATTTCCCTGATGTCCTTCGGTGTGAGCCTGTGCGGCAAAAGTGCTGATTTTTATGGAATTTTTTGAAAACCATTCGTCCAAAGTATCACTGCCGCCCTTCCTGCTGTTTATGGCAGCAACGGAACTCAAGCGGTTACCGTATTCTGCGGGGAAACCGCTTTTGTAAAATTTAACATCATCCACCGCCTCTACCAGAAAAGTTGAGAAAAGCCCAAAGAAATGCGTTGGTGAATAAACAATTCCATTGTCCAGCAAAAATAGATTTTGGTCGCTTGCTCCGCCTCTCACATAAATTTTTGTGCTGAAATCCGAGCTGGCAACAACCCCCGGCAAAGCCTGAATGCTGCGCATAACATCTGCCTCTGCAAGCCCCGGCATTCTCTTTATACTCTTTGCGCTAACAACCGATTCGCCCAATTTTCGCTTAGGCTTTTTACGCAACTGCACCACAACTTTCCTAAGCTCGGTGACTTGTTCGGTCGCCACATCCTGCTGCACGGAATCAGCAACCAATTCCTCGTCACTCTCCACTCTCAACTCTCCACTCTCAACTCCCGAACTTCCATCGTCAAACCAAATCACATTCTCCTTGCCCTGTATTTCCGCAGAAAAAATGGAATCTTGCCCTAGGTATTTTAGTTCGTAGCACTTTTCTAGTTGAGAGTTGAGAGTTGAGAGTTGAGAGTTTATACATATGTTCCATGAAGTGTCTTTTGGCAGTTCCAGTTTGAACTGTTCGTTGAAACGTGCTGTGGTGGTTGCGCCGGTTTCAATTACTTCAATTTGCAAAGAGTCCCTGTCTGCAAAGTCAGGGTCTGATACAATACCGAGAAAAGTGAGAAAAACGGAGAACACTATTCCTTATCGTATGCGGAGATTGGGCCTACTGTCACGGTATTGTAGCCGCCATCCACATACATGATTTCGGAAGTTACTCCGCAAGAGAGGTCGCTCAAAAGGAAATATGCCGCACCGCCAACGTGCTCTGGAATTGTGTTTTCGCGGAGAGGGGCTATTTTGCGGTGGATCTTAAGCAGGTCGGTGAAATCGCTGATGCCTCGCGCTGCGAGTGTGTTCACAGGGCCGGCACTGATGGCATTAACCCTGATTCCCTCCGGGCCAAGGTCATAAGCCAGGTAGCGAACTATGGATTCCAGCGCAGCTTTTGCAACTCCCATTACATTGTAGTTTTGAACAACCTTTTCACTGCCAAGATATGTAAGAGTCAGAATTGAACTGCCCTTGACCATCAAAGGCTTAAAGGCCCTGGTCAAGGAGACAAGGGAATATGCGGAAATATCCATCGCTTGAAAAAACACATCTTTAGGGGTTGGCAAAAACTTGCCTTCTAAATAAGTTTTATCTGCAAAGCCAATTGCATGAACAAAAAAATCGCATTGGCCTACCTCGGTTTTATACTGTTCTGCGACCCTTAAAATATTTTCTTCGTTGGAAACATCGCAGTCATAAAGCTTGCACCCGGAGTAGTTTTGGAGAAGTTTGTCTAAATTGCGTTTTAAGCGTTCACCGTTGTAACTGAATGCCACTTCCGCACCTTCGTCCAAAAGTTTTTTCGCTATGCCCCAGGCAATAGAACGGTCGTTGGCAACGCCAAAAATAATGCCTTTTTTTCCTTTCATTGACATGAGGACTCCTATTTTTAATTCCTGTTCTTCAATATCATCATCGGTTAATCCAAACGCCGGCTCTCGCAAAAATGTCTTTGTTAGAAGGCTCTGGCAATGCTTTAGTTTGAATCCATTTAAATTCTTCCTTACCGCATATTCCAAATTTGCGAATTAAATCCTCTTGAGCTTCTTCGTAAGAGGCAGCCATTCTTAATTTTTCTTCGTCATCTATATGCTCCATTTGTTTCGCCCATTCCTGCCCCATAATAACAAGAGCTTCACTCGCCTTATTGAAATTACGGGCTTTTTTGTAACTGATTTTCAGGTCTGTGGGCTCTTTGAATTGCTCTACAGCCGGTTCAATGTATTCGTCGTCCGGAATTACCACTTCTTCTGCTTGAACAATTTCTTCTTCTTTGCAAGAAACAAGAGCTATGACCCCAAGGAGGCAGAATAAGACTTTACGGGAAAAGACAAAATGACGCATATGGTAAAAATAAAAAATTTTTTGACAAAATACAAGGTTTTTGTGAGAAAAAGTAAAAATAGCAGGTTAAAGGGTGAGAATAGGGGGTGAAAAAGCTAAATAAGATGAATAACCCTCGCTATTCGGCCCCAACGTATGTCTGTAGGCAGGTATATCCAGGTCCAGGGTTTTAACAGTTCTACCTTGGATTCCTTTTCCAAGCTGAAATATACTATAAACGCTTTAGCCTTGATATTTCTCGTGCTTACAAAGCCCCAGTAGCGGCTGTCGGCAGAGTTGTCGCGATTGTCGCCCATCATAAAATAAACCTTGTCCTTTATAGTGTATTCGGAAACGGGTTTGCCGTTTACCATTATTTGCCATTTTAGCTCCAGTTTTGCCGGCTCGCTTAAAGAGTCGGAATTTACGGCCAAGCGAGAGTTCTCAAACTCCACATTTGCTTCCAAATCTTCCAACTGGGAACCGTCAAAGGCATCGTAGCCAACCAAACGACTGCCGAAAAGACTTTTTTGCGGTATATTGGGATTGTGGCGTGTTAAAAACCCTGTGCGGGCAAATTCACGAAAAAAGCTCAGATTCATTTTGCCGTTAATGGTATCCCCTATTCTCAACCCTTGGGGAGTTACGCGGTTTTGTCTGAAAATCTCATTTATCAGCAAATATTTGTGATTTTCTATTGGCACTTGAAATTCTTCAAAAACATAATCTTGCAGTTCCAGCCCGTTTTGGGTTAAAGAGATGCCGAACTCAACCAGGCTATCGGGCATTTCTTGAACCATAAGCGAGCGAACCCACCACAAATCGTGGGTGGAAAGGGTATCAAAACTTATGGTTTCGTCCGGTTCCGGCAATCTTATCTCCTTTAGGTTGTCGCGAGGGGAATTCCCTCTGGACTTCTCGGTAAATTTGCCGAGACCTCCCACCTTTTTTTCAACGCCGTCTAAAAACAGTTTGCCGCCTTTAACGGCAATTCTTTGACCGCTTTTTGCAACGCACCTTTTTATGTAGTCTTTGGGGCCATCCGCATAATGGACGAGCTTGGGGTTGCCGCTTGAGGCTTGGTTATCCCAAAAAAAATTGCCGAACATCAAGGCGTTTGCAATATGGGTGTAGCGTTTGCTATCGTAATCGGGATATTCGGGTTCACCCGGGTAGCGGAAAATCACAATTTCGCCGGTGTCTGGCTCGGAAACAGGGATTTTGCCGTTGGAAAACGGGATGGGAACGCCGTAAACAAACTTTAAACCTAAGAGAAAATCTCCTTCAAAAAGGGTATCTTCCATAGAACCGCTTGGAATTTTGAATGCTTGTATGGCAAAGGCTATCACCACAAGCGCAATAGCTATAGGGATAGCGAATTCTCTTATAAAGGTTTTTAGGAGTTTCATTGAGAGAGAAATTAGAATTTTCTATTTTATTTTTTGTTATGCCGCAAGGTCTTTTCATAGCAGGTACGGGAACGGGTGTGGGGAAATCTTATACTTCTGCGTTTTTGCTTTCTCTTCTCAAAAGTTCGAAAAGGAAAATTTTATATTATAAACCTATTCAATGCGGAAAACCCTCCGACACGGCCTTTATAAAAAAAATGGCAAAACACAAGGCAGTAGCTTGCACCTATAGCTTGAAAACCCCAAGTTCGCCGCATTTTGCCTTTAAAAAGGAAAATGTGAAATTTGATAAAAAAGTGATAAGAAGTTTTTTGGCTGCCGCAAAAAAGCGATATGATTTCATATTTATAGAAGGAGCCGGAGGGGTAAGGGTTCCCATAATACAGAATTTTAACATGGCGGATTTGGCAAAGCTCTCCGGTTTTCCGGTTTTGCTCGTGACGCAGCCGGGGCTTGGCACTATAAATCACACATTGCTTTCAATAGATTATCTGAAATCAAAAAACATCGAAATCAGCGGTTTTATATTCTCTTGGGGAGATGGTGTGGATTTTAACGATGAAATTGTTTTGGATAATGCCAAAACAATAGAGAATATTTCCAAGGTTCCGTTTTGCGGAGCTATACCCAAGCTGGGGTAAAAAGTCCATTTATCCTGCCAAAACTCCGTTTAGTCCTTGCAAACCCAAAAAATGCTTGAGAAAGGGTGTTTATTTATTTATTTTTGTGCCTTATGAGAAAAATAGCGTGTTTTTTGGCACTTGTCGCAGGCATTGCAACCGCTGCGGGCACTCCTCTTAGCCTAAAGCAGGCTTTAAGCGAAGGTTTAAAAGGAAATTTAGACATTCAAAGGTCAGAGCTTGGCTCTGAAGGCATAGATGCACAGATAAGCGCCGCTTTTCGCAGCTATTTGCCGCAACTAACCGCAAACGGCACGGTAACACGTCTTTGGGCAAATGAACCCACCAAAATTATGAACTACTCGGCATGGATTCGGGCAATCAATAGTGGAGGCACAACTCCATTAACTCTCGATAACATGATGATGGATTATCCGATAAACTGGAATGTCTCAGGTAATCTGCAATTAACCCAGTTCCTCTATGTTCCCCAAGCCCTTACGGGAATTTCAATGGCAAAAAAGGGCAAGGAAATAGATGCTCTTGGCAAACTTGAACTTAGAGAGGGCATAATTTACGGAATAACAATGCAGTATTGGGCTATAGTTTATATGGAAGAGAATTTGGATGTTATGCAGAAGTCAAAGGATAATTTAAGCAAAACCAGAGAAGCCATTGCAGCGATGGTGGAGCAAGGCATAGTCAAAAAGAGTGATTTGAACACAATGGACATAAATCTCGCTTCTTTGGAAACGCAGATTGATAATTTGAAAGTTCAAATTCAAACTCAAAAAGACGCCCTTTTGCAGATTATGGGACGCACTCCGGGCGAAGGAATTGAATTGACTGACCGCCTCAGCACAGATTTCAGAAATACCGGCGACATAAGCGGAGACCCTTTGCAGAGTTCAATAACATTGAGAAGAATGGAGCAGCAGGTAAAACTTCAGGAGATGCAGATAGATTTGACGAGGCAGGAAATTTATCCCAATGTCTTAGCTTTTGCGAGTTATGGCACACAGGCAAACAGTGAAAAATTTGATTTTCTCGACAAGCCCAAAGACAAGTTCACAGACAATGGTACCGTAGGGTTAAGCGTAACGGTTCCGCTTTTTGACGGGATGTCCAACAGCGCAAAACGCTCTAACGCCCGTATTCAAAAGAGGCAACTTGAAATAGACATGGAAAAGCAGAAACTCGCATTGCAAGCAACTTACGAGAGTGCAAGAGCCACTCTTTTCAACGCTAAAAATCTGGTTGAGCGCAACAAGGAAAATGTAAAGCTCTCCGAGGAAAATTATCTGATGAAAGAACTTGAATACAAGGAGCAGGTTGCGCCTATAACGGATTTGCTTACCGCAGACAACAATATGCAAACGGCTCGTTCCAATTTGGTGAACGCTCTTTACACGGAAAAAACAGCGGAGTTGGCATTGGAACAGGTGTTAGGGGTTTTGCGCCAGAGGGCGGGGGAGTAATTTCTTGTTTTTCCCTTATTTTTGGGAAATGCAGATTGTTTCTGGCAGAGTAGGGCATTTGAATGTTCATTACGAAGTACCGATTCCAAACAGGCTGCCGGAGGAAATGGAGAAATTTTTGAAATGGCTTAACAGCGAAAATAAAATCCATCCGATTTTAAAGTCAGCGGTTGCGCACTTTTGGTTTGTTACTATACATCCGTTTGATGACGGCAACGGAAGGATTGGCCGTGCCATATCGGATATGCTGCTTGCCCGTTCAGATAACAATTCACAGAGATTTTACAGTATGTCTGCGCAAATTTTAAAGGAAAGAAAAAGATATTATGATGTTCTGGAAAAAGTTCGGCATGGGAGCGGCGATATAACGCTGTGGCTTTTATGGTTTTTGGAGTGTTTGAAAAAAGCTCTGCTTGAAGCGGAAAAAATAACACATTCCGTGTTGTTTAAGGCAAATTTTTGGGACAGGCACAAAGACACACCGCTAAACAGCCGGCAAAGATTGATGTTGAACAAACTGCTGGACTGTTTTGAAGGAAAACTGAAATCCTCAAAATGGGCAAAAATGGCAAAATGCTCCTTAGATACTGCACTCAGAGATATAAAGGATTTGTTGAGCAAGGGAATTTTGAAGCAGGATGCACAGGGGGGCAGAAGTACGATTTATGTGATTATTTTTGATAGTTTAGCGAGAGAGTAATCGCATTTTTTATCGTTTTGCAGAAAAAAATGTATATTAATATAGAAGTGTTTAAATAAACACTATGTGAGTTATTTGGGAAATTGAGTTAACAATTAACAGAATAGGAATTTATGATTGATTGCAAAGCTGTTGAAAACATATTGGAAGAATTGACACAAGAACCGGCTGTTTCCTGGCGGGTGGTTGGTGAAAAATTTAAAACAGCGGAAAACGGCATTCGCAATGAAACTTTGAAAATTATAGCATCGGTAGTGATTAGCGGAATAACCGAAAGAACGGAATTCCATGAAATTATTGCAAAAATCTTGAAAAAAGTCAGCGGTGTTGTGTTGCTGCCGGGTATGCTGCCCTGCGAACCTGTAAATTGGGTTGATAAAACGAGCGAGGAGAGTTACAGCGATGATTCAATTGCTGCGCAAGTGGAATTTTCTGCGGTTGCCCCGTTAAGCATTATTTCTGTAACCGAAGATAGCGGGGTTGCAAGCGAATCTATAAGGGAGAATATAAGATTGGCATTCAAAGAATTGTTCAGCGAAAAATTCGGCTGGCATTATATTCCAACTGCTGCCGACTGGCAATTTGAGGGCAATACGGAATTTAAATGTTTTTGGAAAAACGAAAGCGAAGCGAAAGACGAGAGCATACACAGCTACTTGCGCCGCGAGGATATTTTAATTGTTGAAGCGAGCTTGCCGGAACTCAAGGAAAGCTGGCAGGAAGATACTTCTGCGATACTTGAAAAATTCAATTACGACAATATAAATCAGGCTGCATTGGCAGCCCGTTTGCCCGATTTTGCAAGCGGAAGGCTGGGTTTTGTACGGATTGGAAATGCTGTGATAACCTCCGGTTTTTACGGCGTAAGTTTGGTTAAGGCGGAAATAAGCGTGCAATACATGATAGGAGGCAAACAATGAGTTACGCATTATTTGGGAATAAGCAAATAGGCTTGAAGCAGGAAACGCAGTCTGGGGTTCAGGAAACCGAACTGGGTCCGGAATGCTATGGGTTGCAGGTCACGGAAATAACTGCGGCAGTTGAGCCGGAAGTTATTGAACAGGAAGCGTTCAAAGGCAGCCTTTCGGCTAGCCCGGCTAGAATCGGCAAGATTCCGGCGAACGTTTCTCTTGCCGGGGAACTGAAAAACAGCGGCGAAACCGGTAAACCGCCGAAAATAGATGCCGTTTTGCAAGCGGCAAGATTTGCAAGGCGCAATGTGTTTTGCATTGGCATATCCGGCGAAACGGGCTTGGATAAATTGATAACCGGCAAAACCGTGATTAAAAGTTCCACCGAAAACGTGAAAGGTTTAGTAGTGGGAATTGATACTGAAAATCATAAATTATATTATGCTGCAATAAGCGGAAATTTTGCGGTTGACGAAATTCATTCCCTTGATTCTCAATTTACTGCCCAAATAATCAGTGAGCCTGTATCAGCAGGGTATCTTTACAACCCCAGTTCAGGCGAAAATTCCGAGGGGACTTACACGCTTTCCGTTTCCGATGGCGGGTTGAAAAAAGAGATTTACGGAGCGGCTTGTACATTCACCATGGAAACATCTGCGAGCAGCTATCCTTCTTGGACAGCCGCCTTTACCGGCATTGCAAACAAAAGCACTTGGGGGAGCAAAGCCGGAACTGCGCCCGAAGGCATTGAGTGGGAAAATCATTTGCCGGCAATAGTGGTTGAAAGCAATATTAAAATCGGAACGGACTATGCTCCGATTACGCAGTCAATACAGATTGATTTGGGCAATGAGGTAACACTTATAGAGGACCAAAACAGCCCGACCTGGTTTAAACACGCCCTTGTGGTTAAACGTGCCGGAACAGCTACGGTAAACCTTTCTGTTGCGGATTTGGAACAGTCCGGGGGGCTTTACCAGAAATTGTTTATGGGTGAAATTGCGGCGATGAGCTTTAAGATTGGCGAGGGTGCGGGGAATCAGATAAACGTTCTTTTGCCCGCCGTGCAATACACGGGGATTAGCGAAAGCGATAACAATTCGTTGCTTGCCCAGGCTTTAACTCTAAAGCTCACCGGTGAGGATGATGAAATTTTACTTTGGTTCAGGTAGGAGCGATATGATTTACAATAGCAGAAAGGCAAGAGAGATTGATGTGAACGGCGTTAAGTTCCTTGTAAAGCCGTTTACGGTGCTGCAGCAGGCGGAATTTGCGGAAATTCTCAATAGCGATGACGGTGATAAAAATCATTTGCATGCCATTTATAACAGTATGGAATATTTGCTGAACAATATTGTGGAAAACATAGTTGGGTTAAAGGATTATGAGGGCAGCGAAGTTGACTTTAAAAGCGTAAATAAAAGGGAACTTGCTGAGGGTTTGAAGATTGAGGACATTATTGATGTGACAAACGCAATAAGTGAGGTTAACCGGCTTTTGGATGCCGATAAAAAAAAATTATTGTCGCAAGCGGAATCTGGCACGGGTTCTTGAAAGGCGAGGATAAGGGGTTTGAAGTATGCGGAAAAATGGTACAAACAACGGCAAACAGCTACATCTTTACGGATGCGAGCAGGGATTTCCGTTTGTTGCTGAATTGCCTTTACGCATACGACAAGCACGGGCTTTTGCCTTTTCCGGGAACTTTGCTGGAGCAGCCCGCCGTGTTTGGGGAGGCGGTAGAGGCTTGGAGTGCGGCTCCTTCTATTTTTGCGGAGCAGAAAAGGAAGGTGAGGAATTTGTTGAAAAGCATGGGGGCTTATAATGATAAGAGGAAATAGGGTTATCACGTTTGCCGCAGTTGTTTTGACCGCAGCTTTTCTTTTTTCTTGTTCTTCCGGTGGCGATGGAGTTACTGAAATTACAAGTTCTTCGTATCAATATCAATCTTCTTCAAGTCAGTATCAATCTTCTTCAAGCGTTTGGAACGGAGAAACTTTTACAGACCCAAGAGACGGGAATGTATATAGAATAAAAAACATAGGCGATGGCGACATTTGGTTCTTACAGAATTTAGCTCTTAATGGAAAAACCTATTTTCATTGGAATGAAGTTACTGAGGCTTGTCCAAGCGGATGGCACTTGCCCAGTGATGCTGAATGGGAAAATCTTAACAGAATTTGGTTTAGTAACGGAAACAAGGAGGATTTTACAGCTATTGATGATTATAAGGTTTGGTTGGATGCTTCGAGTTATCCTGATGAGTATAGTAATTTATACGTATGGACTATAGACGGCGACAACCTTTATAAGGATAATAAGAATAAAGACCTAATATTTTCTGTTCGTTGCGTTACTAATGTTATTACGCGCGAACCATTGACAGATGCAAGAGATAACAATACATACAAAATCGTAAAAATTGGCACTCAAATTTGGATGGCAGAAAATTTGAAATACAATGCAGATAGGAGTAAATGCTACGATGATGAAGTGAACAATTGTGAACTTTACGGTAGACTTTACGATTGGGCAACAGCAATGGATATAAACATAAGCTTTAATGATTCCAAATGGGATGGAAGTGACATACGGCATCAGGGTGTTTGTCCTTTGGGTTGGCATTTGCCTAGTGAAGCTGAATGGGTTGAATTAATGGATTTTGCCGGTGGCTGGAAAGTTGCCGGAAAGAAATTCAAAGCGAAGAGTGGTTGGAACGAGACCTATATAGGAGGCGTTTATTATGGCAATGGCACGGATGATTATGGTTTCTCTGCTTTGCCAAGTAGAAATGGTTCTATTATTGAGTGGCTTAGTACTACAGAAGGCAGTAGTGATTCTATTTGTAATGGTACTTTTTGTTCTTGTGATGGAGCTTTCTGCCTCGCTTATACTATGCAAATAGCTTCATATAGTAATTATGCGCTTCCGTTCCCTAACGAAAAATCGGACCTTAATTCTATTCGTTGCGTAAAAGATTGAATAATATGGTTTAAATAAGGAATTGGATTTATGGTTGAGGTAAAAATATGATTCCGGTTGTAGCAGGCATAGCGGGAAATATTGCGATTAATGTACTAGGTTCGCTTATTGCCGATGAGATAAAGAAAGTCATGAACAAGAAGCCTGATAACTTAGAAGCTTCCACTAAATATTATGATTCTTTGCTAAAAGGCTGGACTGAAAGTTCTAAACAATATTATCAATCCGTTTCCAGAGATTTGAAAAA
>Ga0182466_16286_pt1 | contig 15481 bp, 17 predicted proteins | sample TergutMp193P3_FD_120795 | JGI IMG/M metagenome (GOLD analysis project Ga0182466, IMG submission 120795) | reverse complement strand
GCATGAGCGATGCGGCCAAGGTAATTTCGCAAGGGGCTACGAATGTAAATGAAAACGCCAATGATTTATCAAAGATGGCTGATGATTTGCGGCTGGCTATGGATAAGTTTAAGGTGTGACTTTCTATATTAACTTTCGATGAATAATGCGAAGGAATCCATAACACGGGAGAAAACATGCGTACTTATATAATTGCGGGAAACTGGAAAATGAACAAGACCGTTGCCGAGAGCATCGCTTTGGCAAAGGAAATTGTTGCAAAAACCAAAGGTGTTTCAAAAACGGAAGTAGTCATAGCCCCAACATATCTGGCAGCGGCAAAAGTTGCGGATATTGTCAAGGATAGCAAAGTTAAACTCGCTGTCCAAGACATTCACTGGATGGAGCAAGGAGCTTACACGGGAAAGGTTTCTGTGGATATGGTCAAGGAAATTGGCGCGGAATATGTTATAATAGGACATTCCGAACAAAGGCAGTATTTTCACGAAACGAACGAAACGGTTAACTTAAAGGCCAAAAAGGTTTTGAGCAAGGGTCTAAAGCCCATTATTTGCATAGGCGAGACCCTGGAGGAGAGGAACGGCAGCAAACTGGAAAGTGTTTTAACTGCGCAGGTTAACGGCGCATATAAAGATATTTCCAAAGAAGATGCCCTTAAAACCGTTATCGCTTACGAACCGGTTTGGGCCATAGGCACAGGTGTTGTGGCAACGGACGAGCAGGCGCAGGAGACTCAAAAATATGTTCGTTCCTTGGTTGCGAAACTGTATGGCGAATCTGTAGCTGAGGCTATCCGCATTCAATATGGCGGAAGCATGAAACCGGACAATGCTACTGGCCTTTTGGCTCAAAAAGACATTGATGGCGGATTAATCGGCGGTGCGTCCTTGAAAGCCGACTCGTTTTTTTCTATAATTGACTCAGCGGAGAAAAGTTAAAATGGGCACTGTATTTTGGATTCTGATTGTTGCACATGTAGCTTTGTGTATTTTGCTCATATTGCTTGTTCTTGTGCAAAATGATAAAATGGGTGGTTTGGCCGGACTCGGCGGAATGACTGCGCAATCGGCGTTTTCAACGGCAGGCGCAGCAACATTTATTCAAAAGTTAACCCGTTATGTGGCTCTGCTTTTGTTTGCCGTAGTGCTTACTTTGAGCGTTATGGCTACAAAACAGGATGTTGGCTTGCAAAGTTCGGCTTTGCAGAAAAATGTTCTAAGCACAGGGCAGGGTGCAGTTTTGGACGGCAATTTTAATTTTCCCATTGAAGGCGGTGCAACCCCGCCGCCGGAAGAATAACACCATTTAATTTAGCGGTTGTGGCGGAATTGGTAGACGCATCAGCTTGAGGTGCTGACTCCTGAGAGGGAATGAAGGTTCAAGTCCTTTCAACCGCATAAGTAATGATACAAGAAAATTCCAAACCCGTCAGGGTTCGCTTTGCGCCAAGCCCAACAGGTTATCTGCATGTCGGGGGTGCACGTACTGCTATTTATAATTACCTTTTTGCAAAAACTGTCGGTGGAACCTTTTACCTGCGAATAGAAGATACCGACCGCAAAAGATATAACGAGGAGGCTTTGAATGATTTGTTGCGAGATTTGAAGTGGCTAAGTTTGGATTGGGATGAAGGTCCTTATTTTCAGAGCAAGCGTCTGGAAATTTACAGCAAAGCAGCACAACAACTCATAGACGGCGGCAATGCCTACCACTGTTTTTGCACGGAAGATCGCTTACAAACCCTGGAACACGGCTATGACCGCCATTGCAGAGATTTACCCCTAAGCGAAGCAAAAAAAAGAATTGAAGCCGGCGAAAAATTTGTGATAAGATTCAAATCCCCGCCGGATGGCATAACAAAATTCAGCGATTTAATCAGAGGTGAAATTGAAACCCCGAACAAAGATTTAGACGACCTTGTTCTTTTGAAAAGGGACAAATTCCCAACCTATCATCTGGCAAGCGTTGTTGATGACCATTATATGCAGACAAGCCACGTGTTGAGGGGCGATGAATGGATAAGCAGCACTCCAAAGCACGTTTTGCTGTATAATGCATTTGACTGGGAAGTTCCGTTTTTTTGCCACTTGCCCGTAATTTTGGCACCGGGGGGCGGGAAACTGTCCAAACGTAAAGGCGCAGCATCCGTTGGAGATTTCAGGGACTTGGGTTATTTGCCGCATACTCTTGTGAATTTTCTTTCTCTTCTCGGCTGGAGCCCCGGTGACGACAGAGAAGTGATGAGTTTAAATGAGATGATAGAAGCGTTTTCCCTAGAGCGCATCCACCCTAAGGCAGTGGCTTTTGACGAAAAAAAACTGGAATGGATGAACGGTATGCACATAAGGTCGCTTCCCGATTCCTACTTTGCGGAAGAATTAAAAAAACTTTACCCATCCGAACAAAACGAAAGTAAATTCCTAAAAGTTACCGCCCTGTTAAAACCCCGCTTAAAATTTACAACAGAACTTCCCGCAATGTCCGAATACTTTTTTGAACGCCCTGCAAAATGCAAAGACGAAAAGGCTTATGCAAAGTACTGGACAGAGCAAAGCCCAGAACATATAGATTTAGTTTTAGAAGAACTTGAAAAAATTTCAAATAAAGAATTCAACATAAAAAACATTGAAGCTGCGTTTATGAAAGTTTGCGAGAATAGCGGAATTAAACTGGGAACGCTTGCGCAACCCGTGAGGCTTGCGGTTAGCGGAGTTGGTGCTGGTCCCGGGCTTTGGGAGATTTTGGAATGTCTTGGCAAGGATGAATGTATTTTTAGGTTACGCCGTGTCAACTGATGCTTCGCTTTTTCCCATACACTTTTTTGACTGCGACATATTTTGCGAGAAATGTGCGCAGATAAGAAAATTCAAAATATTTTCTCGGGAAAAATACGACAAAAATTACGGCAAAAACAAAATTCCGCCGAATAAACCCTTGTTTTGCAAATGCGAAGAATGTAGCAATACGGTCATTTACGCCACAAACGAATTCGCAGAATTGCAGGAAGAACCTATGCTTGGGCTTTGCAAGATTTGGGGAATAGGAGACTTGGAAGCAGGTGACCAAATTTTTCACCCTACGGAGAAGTTATGCGTTGTTGAGAACGTAAATAGGGTTTACGGTTCGTTGCCGCAAATAACGCTTAAAAATCAAAATGAAGAAAAAATTGAAATTCAGATTGATTTTCAACCGTCTTTTAATGAAAATAATACTAATGTTTTTTACAGATTGTTCCCGCAAAATTCTGAAAATGCTCGCATTGGAGACAACATTTATCACACGGAAATGAAACTTACCGGAAAAATTATAGGTTTGGAATTTAACGGCAGGCAAAAAACTGTCGTTAAGTTTGAAAACGGGAATATTGAAAAGTGCTGTTATGAAAGCGGTGTTTATTATTTAACGGATGAATCTTTAGAATTAAATGCGAAATGGCGATGCAGGGATTTGCCATATTCGCAAAACTTGCAAATTTATTCACGTTCAAAAGTTTTATATGTAAGTTGTTTTGTTCCGAATTTCGGCACCATATTTGAACTGAACAAAATAATCTCTTCAATTCCGCAAACCCGCTGCTCCATTATGCATATTGTTATGGAAATATCAAATATAAATCCAAACGATATATATATGGAACTGGTGAAAAATTGCATATATATCTGTTATTGCCGTATAGAAGTAGAAAATCAGGATGTTCATATTTCCGGTTTTTATTCCGCTGAAGATACTCCAAAAAATATTCACAGAGCTTTGTCGAAATTTTCCATAAAAAGAATAAATTTGGATATTAAAATACGTTCCGATATAGAAATTGTAAGGACCATAAATGAAAACGGTCGTTTTATCAGAATAAGCAAAATAGAAAAAGATTTTCACATAGACGGCTGGGTTAAAAGCGAAAAGGAAAAGAGAAATATAAAATTAAAGGCGTTTTTTTGTAGTTTTAGTTTTAGAATAAAAAATCATCTTTTGGTTATTAGTTGAGAGTTGAAAGTTGAAAATTAATAGTTTTATAGTTTTGTTTTTTTTCTCTTTTTCATTTTCTGCGAATGCGGAAAAGGTTTTGGAATATGTATATAAAACGGAATACGGCAAGGCGTTTAGCGAAATTTCGGAAGAAGATTCCAGTGCCTGTGTGCTGAATGGGATTATTTATATCAGTCGTTTTGATGATTTAGGCGATACATTGGATTTGGATACTGCTTCGTATATTTTGAAAATATGCAAATCAAATGATTTTTGGGAACCGATTCGCCATTATCAAAATGCTTTGCTGAGTTCCATTTTGGGCAAAACCATAAAAAGTTTTATGCAGGCAAGGACTGCGGCACAAATTTTCGAGAAACGCACAGATACGGATTCAAAGGCTTTTTACGCAATTTATGGATACGCTGTGTCTTTTTCCAAATCAATCAAAAATACTTATCTAGCTGATTTGAAAGCCGGTTTTGAGCAGAGCAAGATGTTTTCCCCTGTTTTTGGAAATTCCCTTATATGGTATCTTTACGAAGAAAAAAAATACGCTGAGGCTTTGGATATAGCTAATGCCTTGCTGAAACGCTATTCTGAACACCCTGTAATTTTGCAAACCAAGGCAGATATGCTTTTCAAGCTGGGTAAAGTTGATGAGGCGGTTACAATATACAAGCAAAGCGAGCAATTTTATGCAGAAAGGGCACCGAACGGCATTCGTTACTGGTGTGCGGTTGCAAATTTGGCAAAGATGACCGGAGATGTTTTTTGGAAGGAAAAGTTGAAGAGCGAGGAATATATTTTGATAAAGCATTGGATACCTAAAGGGATTTGAAAATATCTATTTAATAAAATCGACTAAAGTTTTTCCCAAAATCTGCCGATATTCTTAAAAAAAGGAGTGTATCATGGATGTTAACACTAAACCCGCAACTTCGGCCGTTAAAAGCTACGAGCCGACTGAAAAAACCGGTAAACACGGAAAAACAGGCAAGCAGGAAACTGTTTCTTATGTTCCTGAAAACAAAAAAGACGGTGCATCTGCGCCTGAGGACAAGCTGGATATCAGCGATGCCGCCCAGGACAAAAAAGATGCTGCAAGCGGCAGCGAAGCTAAAGTCGGGAACGGCTTTAAAGATTTCGACATGGATGCTTTTCAGGGCCAAATCCGTTCCAAACTGATGGAATCCATAATGCAGTCGAAAAGCGCCTTGAAAGAAGCTGGCGTTGGATTTGCCAAATACGATGAGAATTCTATCCTCTACAATGTTTCTGGAGATACCGAAGCTGCCAAAGTTCCGGAATACTGGAATGCGGAAAATACCTCGCAGCGAATAGTTGATTTTGCAATGGGTTTTCGCGCGCTGGCTCCAGAGCTTTCCGATGAAGAGTACATAAAACAGGTTCGCGATGCGGTGGAATTGGGTTATAGGCTGGCAAAAAGAGACCTGGGTGATTTACCCGGTCCCTCAGCCAAGCTCTTTAACGACACATACAGTTTAACCATGAAAAAGTTTGACGAGTTAATAGAGCAAGCTCGGAAATGATGTACTCTTCCCCGCCTGTGCTGGAAAAACTGATACAGGAACTCTCAAAACTGCCGAGCATAGGGCGAAAAACCGCCCGCAGGCTCGCTTTTCATTTGGTTTCCGGAGACAGGCAAAAAATGGGAGATTTGGCGAATGCCCTTATAGATGCCGAAAACAAGCTAATTCATTGCAGCCGCTGTTATGGATTCTCCGAGAATGAAATTTGCCAAATATGCGATAACCCGGGCAGGGAAGGAGAATCGCTTTGCGTTGTTGAAAGGGCAAGCGATATTTTACCCTTCGAAAGCAGCGGAGTGTATAAAGGTCTCTATTTTGTTCTTGGCGGGGTTATTTCTCCGCTGGATGGCGTAAAGCCCGAAACTCTGCATATTCCCGAACTTATTGGGCGTATAGAAAAGGAAAATATAAAGGAACTGATTTTAGCCCTGGGTTCAAGCCCTGAGGCGGAAAGCACTTCTCTGTACATAGACCGCCTTCTCGCTAATTCCCCTATTCGCCGCACAAGGCTCGCTCGTGGCATACCGGTGGGCAGCGATTTGGAATTTATAGATGATGTAACTATGTTGAGAGCATTTGAAGAAAGGGTAATTGTCTAAACCTTGATTATCAATTTTCTATATTCTCCGCGATATGGAAGAAGTAGTTGTTACAGGAATGGGCTGCGTTACCGATTTAGGCAACACGCCCGATGAGTTGTGGAATAATCTTTTGGCTGGAAAATCCGGCATTGGGTTTATTGACCGCTTTGATACGGAGAGCTATTCCGTTAAATTTGCAGGGCAGGTGAAGGAGTTTGATGCCTCTCCCTATTACAGCGAGCGCGATCGCAAACGCATTTCAAGAAATATTCAATATGCGGTTCATGCAGCGGAAAGCGCCCTTAAAATGGCAGGCATTGAAGACCCCAAGACGGCTGTTGATGTTGCAAGAGCCGGCATTATAGTCGGTTCCGGCATGGGCGGTATGGAAATCTATTACGAGAGTTCCGTGAATTTGGGCACAAAGGGGCCGCGCAGTGTTTCGCCTTTCTTTGTTCCGCAGGCCATATCCAATATGGTGGCAGGCGAAATAGCCATTCGTACCGGTTGGATGGGGCCAAATTGGAGCCCCGTTTCTGCCTGCGCAACCTCCAATCATTCGTTTATCACCGCAACGGACCAAATCCGCTTAGGCAGGGCGGACATAGTTTTGGCCGGCGGAACGGAAGAAGCGGTTTGCCCTATTGGGTTAGCGGGTTTTGCATCCATGAAGGCTCTTTCCACAAGGAACGAAGAGCCTGAAAAAGCCAGCCGTCCCTTTGATGTGGGGCGCAACGGTTTTGTACTTTCCGAGGGTGCGGGAATTTTGGTTTTGGAATCCCTTAGCCATGCAAAAAAACGCGGTGCGAAAATTTTAGCCCGTCTTTCAGGTTGCGGAATGAGCGGAGACGCCTATCACATGAGCGCTCCCAGGGAAGACGGCGAAGGCGTTAATCTAGCCATTTCTTTGGCGTTAAAAGAGGCCGGTATTGATATTTCGCAAGTCGGTTATGTCAATACGCACGGTACAAGTACGCCGAGAGGCGATGTAGCCGAATGCAAAGCCATTTTCAAAGCCTTTGACGGCAAAATAGACAATGTAAAAATCAACAGTTCAAAATCCATGACCGGTCACATGCTTGGGGCTGCGAGCGGAATGGAAGCTATTGTTGTTATCAAATCCTTAATTGAACAAAAACTTCATCAAACGCTCAACTTGGAAAATCAGGACCCTGAAATTCCATTTGATTGCTGCGCAAAGGGCACAGTTGAACATAAGTTTGAATATGCCCTTTCAAATTCCTTTGGATTTGGCGGTCATAACAGTGTTTTGGTTTTTGGCAGGGTATAATCCAACGGAGTGTAGCTCAGTCTGGTAGAGCGGCAGCTTTGGGAGCTGCATGTCGTCGGTTCGAATCCGGCTACTCCGATACTTATCTATTCAACGCAGCTATTGAAACCTTTTTAACCCCTGCCAAAGTGCAGGCATCTATCACGGAGACCAGTTTTTCCGTTATTGCATTTTTGTCGGTGATTAACACCGCTTCGCGTTCTGGATTTTTTGCCAAAATACCTTTAAGAATATCGCTTAAACCCGCTAAATCAACTTGCCGCTCATCTATGTGAATTGTGCCGTCTCTAGTTATAGCTATTAAAATATTTTCCTTTTCAAGCTGGCTTGCTGTTTGTGCTTGCGGCTTGTTCACTTCAACTCCTGTTTCCCTTGTGAATGTGCTGGTAACCACAAAAAATATCAGCAGAATAAACACCATGTCCATCAGAGGCCCGATATCTATGGTAGCCTCTCTTTTTTGCCTAGGTTTTAAAGCCAGAAAATCTACATTGTCACTTGCCATGTTTTTCTGCCAGCCTGTGGTTTAGTAAAAGCAGGGGGAATGCTATAACAAGTCCGCTTTGTGTTGTTATCAGGGCCTCCGAAATGCCATCCGCCATCAGTACGGGGTTTTGGTTTCCATAAACGGTTATAACCTTAAATGTTTGAACCATTCCCGTTACCGTGCCCAAAAGCCCTAAAAGCGGCGCAACCTTTGCCATAATTCCCGACATGTGCAAAGCCTTATGCACTGGCATTGTTCCGAAAAATCCGCAATACAGGTAATAAAATCCAAAAGCTCCGATCAAAAGAATGGGCAGCATAACAGGCCCGCCCGCAATGGCTACATAGTAAAGCTCATCTATAAAGGCATTAAACACCGGGGTAAGTTAGAAAATCATTGACAAGACCTTCAAAATTTTCTATATTTGTATTCCCATTAAATCAAAAAGGATACCAAAAATGTATTCAATAGTTGAAACAGGCGGTTTCCAGTACCGAGCCGAAGTCGGAAAAACCTTAAAGGTTCCGAGCGTTGCAGAAGCAGCGGTTGGCTCTATTTTGGAACTCAAGTCCGTATTGCTGTTCGCCGATGGCGAATCCATAAGCGTAGGCACCCCTGTCTTGGAAAACGCATCCGTTAAGGTTGAAGTTCTTTCCCACGATAAAGCCGATAAGGTCTTTGCCGTTAAAAAGAAACGCCGCGCCCGCTATGAGCGCCACTTCGGACACCGCCAAGGCTACACAGAGGTGCTTGTAACCGAAATCAAAGCCGCAGGCAAAAGCGTTGCCATAGAGCCGCAGGTATCAGTTCGCCAGCGTGCACGCATAGTTGCACTTGCAAAGCAAAAAGAGCAGGGCAAGCCGCTCACCCGTAAGGAGAAAATTGCGGCAGACATAGCGGCAGGCAGGCAGCCGAAACCGGTTCGCAAAAAGAAATTCCTCAAAACCGCAGCCGCAAAGGAGAATTAAGCTATGGCACACAAAAAAGGTCAAGGTTCTGTTCGAAATGGCCGCGATTCAAAGTCAAAACGTTTAGGCGTTAAAAAGTTCGGCGGCGAAAAAGTTATAGCCGGCAACATTTTGGTTCGCCAGCGCGGCACCAAATTCCACAAAGGCAACAATGTGGGTATAGGCGTAGACCACACGCTCTTTGCCCTGATAGACGGCTTTGTGAAGTTTGAACACGTGGATAAAAAACGCCAAAGAATTAGCGTTTACCCGGAATTGGGAAAGCCTGTGTAGGATGCCTTTCTCCGCCCTTTTGGAATCCCGCATAGAAACCTGCAAAAACCCTGTTTGCTTTGGGTTGGACCCCGTTCTCTCCTTAATCCCTGCCGAGGCAGGCTCGCCGGAAGATAAAATCCGCAAATTTTATTTTGACATTTTAGAGGAATTTTTACGGAGAAACATTACTCCGGCTGTAGCTAAGCCGAACAGCGCATATTACGAATGCGTTAGTATCGGCGCAATGCAGGTTCTGGCAGAAATAATTGCAACCTACCGCAGAGAGGGAATGCTTGTAATTCTGGATGCGAAAAGAGGAGATATAGGAAAATCAAGCGAGGCATATTCAAAAGCCGCCTTTGATGTTTACGGAGCAAATGCCGTGACCGTTAACCCCCTGATGGGCAGTGATTCTGTTAAACCTTTTTTAAGAGAAGAAAACGGAATTTATGTTTTGCTCCGCACTTCAAATAAAGGCTCCGGGGACTTTCAGACTCCGGAACTTGTGAAAACCGTTGCAAAAAAAATTCTTGAATGGGATAACGGCGGAGTGGGCGCAGTTGTAGGTGCAACGAATACATGCGATATAGCGGAAATTGCAAATTTTTTTTCAAAGCAAAAAAAGGAAATCCCGTTTTTAATTCCGGGTGTTTCCATTCCGGGTGTTCCGGGCGGCCAAGGCGGGGATGCAAGGGAGGTTATAAATGCGCTTCGCGAAGGCGGTTTCAAAAGAAATATTCATGTTTTAAACAGTTCCAGCGGGCTTAGCTATGCGTGGCAGGCAAGCGGAAAGCCGGGTGATTATGCAAGTGCGTGCGCAGATGCGCTGGAGAGATTGGCAGAAACTTTGTAGATTACCAAAACGAGGCAAAAATGAATTTTGGCGAATTTGTTAAAGAGAATTCTAAGCGGTATTTTATAACTGCGGTTCTTTTTTTCTTTTTTTCTGTTTCCCACGCATCTTTTCCTTTTGTAGGCGAAACTCTGGACTACGAAATAAGCTGGGGATTTATAACAGCCGGCAATGCAAGGTTGCTTATTGAAGAAACAGCAAATGCAAACGAACTGAAAATAGTCTCAAGAGCCTGGAACCATAGCTTGTTTAAAATTCTCTCTGTTAACGATACCGTAAGGTCCACAGTTAGCGCAGACAGCCTGCTACCGAGAGTCTTCAATCAAAAAATCAGCGAGGGTTCATATATGAGAAATGCCCTCACGATTTATGATTTTGAAACAAAAAGAGCCGCAATAAAAGATACCGCATATAAATCTTCGGGGATTATACACGGAATAGATACGGTAATTACGCTTAACGGCAATGAACGGTGCATACTTTCCGCATTTTATTTGGCGAGAACCTTCAAGTTCGAGCCGGGGGATACGGTTTATTTCGATGCTATAGGCGGAATAAAAAAGTATAAACTCAAAGTTATATGTCACAAAAGAGAAACGATAAACACCGCTTTGGGTAAAAAGAAATGTATGGTTATAGAGCCCGTTATACAAGGAGACGGCTTATTCAAAGCCAAGGGCAAGCTCACAATTTGGATAACAGACGATGAAGAACGGCTCCCGGTGCTTATGAAGAGCGAAATTGCGATTGGTTCTGTAAAGGCATCTCTGATTGGCGTAAAACGGTAATTTCGTATTTTCTATATTTACTCCCGTTTCAATTTATAGGATTAGTATGAGCAAAAGCATATATGTAGGTAACCTCCCATTCGCATTCGGCAACGAGCAACTGAGCGAGTTATTCACTGAGTTTGGCGAGGTTAAAAGCGCCAGAGTTATCATTGACCGCGATTCCAACCGCAGCAAAGGTTTTGGTTTTGTGGAAATGGATGATGAGGCGGCGGAAAAAGCCATTCAGGCTTTAAACGGAAAAAACGTGGGCAGCAGACCGCTCCGTGTTAACGAGTCGCAGCCACGTGAACAGCGCCCTCAGCGTCAAGGTGGTCACAGGTAATTTACATTTCTCTCACAGGAGCAATACCTAACAGATCTAGAACGTTTTCCAGAACTTGCTGGCTGCAATAAACCAGGAATAAACGGGAATTTTCTTCTGCGCTCCCAAGAACTCTATTATTATGGACAAATTTATGAGCCGCCTCTGCAAGTTCCAATGAATATTGAGCTAGAATATAAGGTTCCTTGTTTTCACAAGCGGAGTCTATTTTTTCTCCTTTGCGATAGAGTGTTTTTATCAAATCGCAAGAGCTTTGGTCAGAAAGTTCTTCGCTTTTGAATGTGAGTTCCAAGGCATTTTTACCGCTTTTTCTCAAAATGCTGCAAAGGCGAACATGCGCATTTTGAATATATGGCCCGGTAGCTCCCTCAAAACTGAGGGCTGCATCCCAGTCAAACTTAACGTCCATCAGACGGCGATTTTTTAAGTCGTTAAAGACTATGGCTCCAATGCCTATCTTTGTTGCCGTCTCTTCTTTACCCGCTAGTCCCGGATTCTTTTCGTTTATCACTTCCAGAATTTTTGCAGAAGCCGCCTCTATAACATTTCTTAAAAGGCTTGCGGTACCGGTTCTCGTTTTACCTTTTTCCCATTTGCCTTCTTCGTTTTTGTGGAGAATTAAGCCAAAGGGAATATGCTCACAGTCCTTGCTCCACCCATAGCCCATTTTGTTAAGCACGGCGAACACCTGCTTAAAGTGCAAAGCCTGCCCGTTATCCACCACATAAAGGCATTTGTCAAAATTGAATTTCTTTTTGCGATAAATAGCTGCCGCCAAATCCCGAGTTGCATAAAGGGTACTGCCATCGCTTTTTTTAATGAGGCAAGGTGGCAAATCCAATTCCTCTAAAGGCACAACATCGCGCTCCTGGCTGTTTACCAGTAAATTCTTCTCTTCCAATTCTTCGACAATAGAGGGAATTTTATCCTCAAAAAAAGATTCACCTATGTAATGGTCAAAATCAACTCCCATTATTTGATAAATACGCGTGAGTTCTTTCAGGGTTGCGTCTTTAAAAGCCGACCACAGTTTACGGCAAAATTCATCGCCTCTTTCCAATTTTGCAAAAGCGTCTCGCGCCTGATTTTCCAACTCCGGCTCTTCTTTGCTCATTTTTGAAAATGAGGCGTAGAGTTTGTTGAGTTCCTTGACGGTTAAACCGGAAAGCGTTTGTTCGTCTGTGGATAAATTTTCCCTTAAATACATCACAATCAGTTTGCCGAATTGCGTTCCCCAGTCGCCGAGGTGGTTTACTCGCTCAACCTTGTAGCCGTTTGCTTTGTGGATTTTTGCGAGGCTGTTGCCGAGCATGGTGCTGCGCAAGTGGTGAAAGGCGAGTTCTTTCCCGATGTTCGGGGAGCTGTAATCTATGACAACGGTTTTGTTTTTCGGCTCGGCAAATCCGAATTCCAAACCTTTTTCCTTTATGCCATTTAAAACGCTTTCTATTATCAATTTTTTGTCTGCATAAAAATTCCAGTAGCCATTGAGGGCATCAGTTTTTTCAAAGCCTTGCGGTGCAGGGAAATTTGCGGCTAATTCTTCGGCAATTATTTTTGGTGCTTTATGCATTTTTTTTGCGAGCGTAAAACAAGGCAGGCTCCAATCGCCGCAGGCGGGGTCAGGAGGAATAGTGAGCATGGAAAGAGCTTCTGTTTTTGCCCAATAACCGGTTTGCTCGGCAAGTTCTGCGATTTGAACTTCAAAAGAAAACATGGAAGGAAAGTAGAAATCTGATGAAAATATTTTCCTAACTTTAATTTATGTATTTTTCAGGAATTATTGTTGGTTTAGGAACCTTTTTCATTATCGGAATTCTTCATCCGGTGGTAATTAAAAGCGAATATCATTTTGGAAAAAGATGCTGGCCGATTTTTGCAATTTTCGCCACAATTTGTTGCATCGCTTCTTTGTTCATAAGCAACTTCGCAATATCTGTTTTGCTGGCAGTTCTTGGCTTTTCGTTATTTTGGAGTATCCATGAGCTTTTTGAGCAGGAGAAACGAGTTAAAAATGGTTGGTATCCGGCTAATCCTAGGCGGAAGAAGGAACATTAAATGATGCATTATTTCGCAAACGATATTATCGCTTTTGCAAGCCTATCGGCGATTTCGTTTTGCCCTTTTTCTGTAGCCAGAAATGTGCCGTCCGTTGGATTTGTGATAAAACCGAGTTCTGCCAAAACCGCCGGCATATAGGCGCCTACTAGGACCATGAATCCGGCTTGTCCAGCCCCCGTTTGCAATTTTCTTATGGAACCGCCGTCAAAGGCTTCCACCAAATGCCCGGCTAACAACGCACTTTTTTCCGCATACAAAGCGAGCTGATTATCCAAAACAATCCATTCAGCCGGGGAAATTTCAGTTTTGCCCTTTTTGCCGGATTCCAATGCTATTGCTTGGTTTTCTCTGCGGGCTATTGCTTTATCTTCTTCGGAACCGCCGGCACGTAGTATATAAAATTTAAATCCTTCCGTTCTTTGCTGTTTTTCCTTACCCTCTATGGCATTGCAGTGCAAGCTTATGAACAAATCTCCAGCCCAATCGCTCGCCATTTTAGGACGTTTTTCAAGTTCTATAAATTCGTCTTTGTCTCTTGTAAGTTTAACCGTAAAACCTTTCTCTTCCAATTTTTTCTTCAGTTTCAAACCTACGGTCAGAACAACATCTTTTTCTTTAAGACTTTTATAACCAACGGCTCCGGGATCTTTTCCGCCGTGTCCTGGGTCTATAACTATTGTTTTTATTTTTTTACTTGCGGAATTTGCCGCCTGTGTTGCGGCTTCCTCTTTGGATGCGGAAACTTTTGGCTGATTGGCTGATTGTTTTTTTCTCAACACTATTTGTAAAGTTTTTCCACTGTCCTTTTTAACTAATTCTGGACTTTCGCAGTTATCTTTCAATCTCAGAGTTAGCTGGGCACTCTGCTTGTCTTGAATTGGAATTATCCTATTTATTAGCGCGGATTTTTTTATCAAATCCTGAAATATTACACTGTCTATGGTGGCTCCGGTTATTCGCAAAATATAATTTGGGTACATATAAAAAGATTCCGCAGTAAACGGCTTTGAAAGTTTTAATTCTAAAACTTCACCATTGTTTTTTGTGTCTAAATTTACGCTCCATATATCTTTCAATTCTTTTAATTGCCCTACCGTTATTTTTGCAGAAGCGGAATCGAATTCAAGGGTTTTATTCAACATTCGTTCAAAGACCTGCAATGAAGACGGAAGCGGGAGCCAAAAGGATTGTTTACCGTTAATATTGTTTTGCACAGGGGTTTGAAGCAAAAAACTCGTGTCTTTTATGCTTGCCCATTCATTACCCCAAGCCCATGAAGAAGTTCCGATTTGTAGAATTCCGGCTTCACTATGCCAAATCATTTGCATTTTCAGCTTTTTGCCCAAGTCTATTCCGTTTATATAAGCCACATCGCCTTTTTTTTCAATTTGTAAATCGGCAATGGTATCCTGCGCAAAGGCAAGGCTGGAAAAAAGGAATAAAAAAATGTACGATTTAACTTGCACGAAGGAGAATATAGAAAATTTACTATATTACTATATTATACAATCCCATGAAGACGATAAGAAAGATAATAAAGCCATATTTGCAGGTATTCCTCATACTGCTGTTTTTTGCATTGATGACTGCCTCCTGCTATATCTTTATGAGCAACATAGAGCGCAGCCACCTGAAAAAAGAAACCGAAGCCATCCTGAATCAAATACAATTAAGCGTAAATGCGGAAACGGCTGAGCATGAAGCCTTGATGGACAACCTTTCAAGGACTATCAGCGTGATGATTACGCGCGGCGAAAGCCGTGAATTGATAAATGAATATGTAACGAGCATTACGAAAAGCATGCTGAAAACCGGGCAATTCGCCTATACTCTCATAAACATTTATGTAATTTTTAACGGTCAGATGCATATCGGCGATACATTGACAAACAATTATAAATACGCAAAAACTTTTTCGGATATTGAAAAGGATGGTAAAATAACAACTACCGAACCGTACTATGATAAGGAACTGGACGAGTCCATTGTCACATACTCACGTAGCATTCTCAATGGCGAAAACAAATTGGAGGGGACTATTTACATGCAAATGAAATTAAATAGGGAACGCATTTTAAAGATAGAACTTGCCAAAGGCGGCTTTGGAATGTTGATAAACAACGAATTAAAGCTTCTCGCCCATCAAAATCATAATTTTTTGGGAGAGCATTTATCCAAGATTCCATTTGGAAAATTTATTACAGAAGTAGAAGAGGGAGAAATGAAAACCGTGAAAGGGTTCTATGACTACAGAGGAGTAAGTTCCCTGGCTTTTTTAAAGAGAATAAATGACGATTTTATAGTTGGGGTTGTTACGCCTAAAAACGAATATTACAAGGAACTGAATAAGATA
>Ga0182466_16284_pt1 | contig 15650 bp, 14 predicted proteins | sample TergutMp193P3_FD_120795 | JGI IMG/M metagenome (GOLD analysis project Ga0182466, IMG submission 120795) | reverse complement strand
CCGCAGGAGGCGCATTTGCCGCTGTCTATTCGGATTTTGAAAAGGGAAAATTTATTCATAAATCCAAAAACCGTTCCCACAGGGCAAATCGTATTGCAATAAAGCCGCCCCCTTGCCCACGCCAACACGCCGATAATCACAAAAGTTAGCAGCGCAACGCTCAAAGAAAAAACGCTCAATATCGCTATCTCGGTTTGATAAAAAACATAACTGCCGAAGTTGTTAAAAACAGAAGCCAATATGTTGTTTATAAACATATAAACAGGTTTAAATATATGCACGGCTATTCTGCCATAAGCGCTGTACGGGTCAAGCATTCCCATAACTACGGCAAAACCCATATTGAAAAGAATAAGGCTGATAGCTACTATAGACCAGCGCAATATGGGATTATTTTTTCTATAAACGAATTTTTTGCCCTTGAAGCAACGGCTTATTATATCTTGGAAAATTCCCATCGGGCAAATAAAGGAACAGTAAACCCGCCCGAATAGCAAAGCACAGATTATAAGACCGGCCATAACCGCAATATTGCGAGACAGCCAAGCAGGGATAAACTGTATATGCCCAAGCACATGAACTTCCACAGGCAATATACCGGCAAAATCCAGAAAATAAAAAGTCAGCAAGCCAAAGACCAGAACCGATACAGCAACCCGCAATTTTTTAAGCATAATATTTTTACATTTTTATTCGCTTTACATTCAAGTTATCGATGTCCATAGTTCCTATTTTCAACGCCTGGCCATGCGAGAGATATTTTACATCGTCCAAGGGCATTTCCCGTATTTGATTGAAAAATTTTGCAGCGGCTGTATCCACAGCCACCATATCTTGCGAAATGAACAGAGCTTTGGAAGTGACCACATCCTCTATAGACCTTCCGCGCGGGCCGTTTGTTTTGAGAACTCTGTAAGCGTCAACTACATTCAGTACCGGTTTTTTGTCAAGTGTGCACACATCCGCAATGCACTGCTGCAAGTTTGAAATGTGGAAAATTTTTCTGTTCCAAATAATCCCCATTAAATTTTTCATGGAAATGCTCATATTTGCGCCGCCGTGATGCTTTAATATGGGAACATTAATCCAAACATCGCAGTCCAAAATGGCTTTATGCACCTTCATGTCTTTGAGTTTTTTCCCTTGGGGCAGGGAAATTTCGCTGTAATAGGATTTGTCATCTGCGGGCAGCATTTTTGCCCCTGCGGATTTTGCCGCCGCTTCAATGCCGCTGCTGGCATAGCATTTCTTCCATTCATCGCAGGTGTTGTCAAAAACCGCAACTTCTTTTGCTCCTGCCGCAATGCACTGGCGAACAATTTCCTTTACCAGAAGCGGATTAGTGTTTGCCGCAAGTTCAGGCGTTTTATCCCAGCCTATGTTGGGTTTTACAACCACTTTTTGCCCTTTCTTTACAAACCTGCCTATTCCACCCATTTCATCAATGGCCCTTTTGAACATGGCATCAGGCTCTCCGCCCATGACGGCTACCAGGTCTATAAGCCCTTCTATCCGAGCATTTGGCACGGTTTGAGCAAAAACATCCATACCGCCTTTCATTTTGAGGGTAAAAGCTGCGCCTGCCACTGCCAAGGTTTTCAAAAAATTTCTTCTGTCCATGTTATTTTCCATACTTCATTCTCCATGGAAGCGTTTTTGCCAAATTTACCACAGTGAATTAATATAGATTTTTTCTTTACTATTTTACTATATTACTCCGTATGAACGAGGCAAAACTTCTCACCCTGGCCGCTATAGCAATGTTTTCTGCCTGCGGCTCTCAAGATGCTCCAGATGGAAGCGAAATTCTGCCCCCGCCCGATTATTCGGTTTACCCCAATCTGGATAAAGAACCCAATAATAGGGAATCCGAAGCTCGTAACATAGAGTCCGGCAGCAATAAGATAACTACAGGATTCACTTTTACCGGTTCTTTAGTCAACGATTTCGAAATTGATGATGACGATATCGTAACCAGTATAACTTTAGATATAGACTATTACAAATTTGAATTAAAACAGGGAGATATTATTTCCATAACGGCTTCAAATAAATCTTCTCCCTTTAGTTTTAAATTCTACGGCCCGTGTTATGGAGATAAATCGGAATGCACGGATAAAACCGTTGATGTTGCAAATAAAAGCAATTCCTTGCAAGATACTATTAAAACCGGACACTTGCAACAAGGCGATATTCTTGGCACAATGGTTCCGTTTTACATTAAGGTTTTCAGCTCGCCAAAGGCCTTTGAACCGTACGAACCCAATCCTTATATTATAGCCGTTAAATTATTATTCAGGAAATAATCAATGCCTGCAAGCGCAAACGAATTCCTGCGGTTTCTAATCAAATGCGAAGCGTTGAAATTCGGCAGTTTTCTGACTAAAAGCGGCAGGGTCAGCCCCTATTTTGTGAATATGGGAGAGCTTTGCACTGGAGAAGGAATTTCGCTTTTGTCCGGTTGTTATGCGGAAATTTTTCAAAAACACTTTGCCGGCAAAGCGGATAATCTTTTTGGACCTGCATATAAAGGCATTCCGCTTTGCGTTGCAACCGCAACCGCTTTGCATAAAGAATATGGAGTGGATGTGAGTTTCACCTATAACCGCAAAGAGGCAAAAGACCACGGCGAAGGCGGGGTTCTGGTTGGCGATACCTACCTGGAAAAAAGGCGGGTTGTTATAATAGAAGATGTTATCACGGCAGGCACCTCCATAGAAGAGACTATGAAAATGATGTCCGAAAATCCGAATGCTAAGGTTGTAGGCTTAATAGTAGCACTCGACAGAAAAGAAAAACTCGGGGACGGCAAAAGCGCCTTGCAGCAGGTTAGGGAAAAATACGCAATAGAAGCGCATTCAATAGCCGCCATAGAAGATATTCTGAAATTCGCTCCGGAAGAATATAAGGAAAGCATAAAAGCATACCGTGAAAAATGGGGGGTTGAATGTTAAATAACCCTCAGCTAGCCGTAATCGCTGCATTCCTCCTCTCCTGTTCGCAAAATTTCACCAACTCGCATAAACTGTATAACGGTCAACCGGCTAAAAGCGAAAGCATGGGTTATGTTGAACTCGGCAGCGCTTTTATGCTCACCCGCGCCGACTGGTTTGCGGAAAAATTAAACATACAGGGCGATTCCATTTACAGTAAACTGGAAACCATATCGGATTCCGTTATTCTGGGTGAACTTTCAAAAAACTGGGAACTCTCCGTTATCTCAAAAAAAGACAGGGAAAAATTTTCAAAAGAAACTTTAAAAATGGATAAAACGATTTTTATAAAGACAAAATTTCCCGAACAGGGCACAGAGGTTTTGAACAATAGCGGCGGAGTTCCGAATTTTCTCTTTATAATTCACGAATACACCATTGGCGGCGATTTGGAAGCGGAGAATTTTTACGACTACACAAAAGCGAATGTGGAAATTGCTCAAAAAAAGGAATTTAAGAATCTCTCAATAATAGCCACATTCACGCTCTGGGATAACAAAAAACAGATTCCGCTGAGAAGCGGCATTGCAAACGTGCAAACGCAAATAAAAAACAATTCTATTGACAGGGATTTATTCATAAAGGCAACAAAAGCGGTGGCAGGGGAATGTTTAAAGAAACTATAAATTCAGTGGAGAGTGGAGAGTGGAGAATGGAGAGTGGTTTAAAAAAACTTTTCTTCTTGTTTTTAATTCTCAACTCTCAATTTTCAACTCCTAACTCCTATGCCGCGCCCAACGTTTGGAAAGATGGGGAATTTTTGCTTTGGAGCTACGGTGAAAAACGCATTTCCGCTGCGGATTTTTGTTTTGCGCTCCGCTACGAAAATGAAAAAATAGGGAACCCGAGCTGTTATGAGGCGGGGGGCTGGGAACGCGACACAGTTGTTTCCCTATACGCAAAGTGGTTAAACACTAATTTGGATACCCGCTTGAAAGCCGAGGATTTGCGACCCAGAAATCCGCATGTTGTTGAAAGATTACGCTCCCTGAAAGACAGAAATTTGCTGTTCAGCACGGCTAAGGACAATAAACTGTGGGTTTTGCTTTTTGATGAAACGAGTTCTGCGCCCATAGAAATCACAACTTTCCCTTTGAGTATGGACTCCTCCAAAATAGCCGGGAAAATTGCAAACAACTGGTTTGACGGCACTCCTAAAATAAGGCTTTCGGATTCCGAGCGGGCTGCAAAGCAAAGAGAGCCGGACAAATATTTTGCCGAGCAGCCAATGCACGATTTTTGGATTGGCATCAGTACGGGCTGGAGCAGAGCAAAAGTTCCATTAACTCCGAATTCCTGGTATAAAAATACGCTGGATTCAAAAATTAAAAATTACCGTGATGTAAAAAAGGATTCGATAAGCGTATGGCGTTTTATTGAAGATTCTTCGCCGGTTTACGGAGTCTATATAGGCGGCTCCATATACGATTTTATAGGATTGGAATTTGAATTTCGCCGCTCCAGCCACAAGGCAAAAATTGACGAATCCGACATTATTTACAAGGAACTTTCGCATTGGAAATTTAACCGCTACGAATTTTTGCTTTCACTTGTATTTATGAAGGTTTTTATGCCTATTGCGCAAATTGAAATTGAACCTAATGCCTCGGCAAGCTTTATTTACAGTTTTTTTACGGAAGACATTGCCCTTAAAAACAACGTTACAGGTTCGGATAGTTACGAAAACCGCTTTGAATTTGAAGATTATTACAGCGGCGTAGCGCTAAATTTTGGGCTTAGAACAGCTTTTTTCAAAAACTACGCCGTTAATCTGCGAACCGGCATAGCGAACCGAGGCACTACGGTTACCACCCGAAGAGCAATAGGAAGCTCCACAACAGATGTCTATGCAATGGCAGGTTTGGAATACCATTTCAGGTGGAAGTAGCGGTTAGCAAAATGAGCAGTGTTGTTCCTAAAATCAAACGGTACCATGCAAATGGAATAAAATTTCTGGTTTGAACGAATTTTAAAAGCCACACTACGGAGAGCCATGCGGAAATTGTAGCGATCGTATATGCTATTATGGATTCCGGCGAAAATAAACCCTGAATTTCTCCGGCCTTAATTTCCTTAAACAGTTCGTAACCCCCTGCTGCAAACATGGTTGGAATACCCACTAAAAAAGAAAATTTAACTGCATCCGGGCGTGCAAATCCCACTATAAGCGCTCCCATAATGGCCATCCCGGAACGGGATGCTCCGGGAAAAACAGCAGCGGCTATTTGCCCAAGCGCAACGGCTACAACAACCGCCCAGGTTAAATTTGAATTTAAAGACTTCCTTTTAGCTCCGTATTCCACGACAAAAATAATGAGAGCGCCTATCAAAACCGCAACCGCAACCGGCAAAATGGTCTCCGGCAGCTTTAACCCCAATTTCTTTGCGATAAAACCTCCGGCTCCGGTGAGAAAAAAAGCGGAAAACAGTTTTAATACATAATCCCTATTAGCCGGATCTTTCCAGTTGGTAAAAAAGCCCGCTATGTCCCTCCAAAACACAAGTGCACAAGCGGCTATGGGGCCTATCTGTATCAAAACGTTGAAGGCATCGCTATACCTTCTTTGCAAAAAATGTTCGGCAATCAACATGTGCCCGGTCGAAGAAACAGGCAAAAATTCCGTTAGGCCTTCTATTAAACCTATGATTATTGCATCCAACATGGCAGAAATTTAGAAATTTCAAAATTGCATAAGCACACAGGTGATGTCATCGGCTTGAAACTCGTCACCGCGCCAGTCTGCAAGAGTCTGCGGAAGCAATTTTTCTATGGAACTTTTATTTATAGGAGCATCTTCAAAAAATTTCACAAGCTTTTCAAGTCCAAAAAATTCCTTTGCTGAATTAAATGTTTCGGTTACGCCGTCTGTGTATAAAATTACAGAATCTCCTTTTTCTATAACAAGTTCACAAACTTTTATATAAGGCTCTATATCCGAATCCATCATAAGGGCAAGCCCTCCGGAACGAATACATTCAATAGTTTTATCTTTGGAATGATAATGTAAAATATGTTCATGCCCACAACTGATGTAATGCAGTTTTTTTTGACTCGAATCCCATTCAAAAAGCAGCAATGTTACAAACATTCCCGTATCTATTCTACGAGACAAATAATCATTCAAACCAACTATCAACTTTTTTAAATCGTGTTCTCTCTTATACTGGTTTTGCAAATATGTTTGCATAATAGCAACCAAAATACCGGCAGAAACTCCCTTTCCGCTCACATCTCCTATAACTACAGCCAATTTATTGTCTTTCTCAATAAAATCATAATAGTCGCCGCCCATCTCCTTTGCCGGCTGCATAAAGAAGGAAGTGTCTATTCCCGCTACATGCGGAACCGTATGCGAAAACAAAGAGGATTGAATCACATTACCGGAAATAAGCTCCATAGACATTCTTAAATTCTCGTTTTTTTGCGCTGTTATGCGGCTGGTGTTCAAAATGATGGTAGCAAAATTAGCAAAACTCTTGGCTATGTTAAAATCCGTTTCCGTCAAATAATCGCTTCCGATTTTATTTTCCAAAACGAGAACCCCCAAAAGGTCGGTCTCCTGTAAAAGCGGAATAAGTATTATCGAATGAACCTCTTGAGAAAGATTTCCGAATATGGCATCCATGTCGTCTGAGAAATGGCTCAAAAGTATGCCATTTCCGTTATTGTGTCCACATTTCCAAATTACAGATCTATTGTCCCTTATATGTTGTTTAAATGCTACTTCACGCAGCAAGTCTGCTCTTGTGAATAATTTTTCGCTATACAAACCCAAAGGAAAATAAAGGCCGGAAACGGCTATGCAAGAGAAATATTTTCTGTTGTTTTCCCATTCGTAAATAGCGGCACCCTTGGCAGACAAAAAACGGCACAAACTGTCCAAATAAGAGTTTGCGGCATCTTCTTTATTAGAAAAATCTTTGATTGAGTCGGAAATTTCGCCCATCATATTTCTAAATCTAGCTTGCTCAACGAGAAGTCCTTCTGTTACCGCCTGCAAACCGGAAAGTTCCGTATGCCTCTTTTCCAAACTTATGTAAAAGACCATGGAAATAAAAAGAAATCTGAAAATATAAATATCAAATAAAAGGCTTGGAATTGCAAGAGAAAGCAGTAAATATCTTGATATTTTTGGAACATACGCTGTCAGGTAATACTCCTTGCCAATACAAAGCGCAACGTAAACTGAAAACAGCAATGAACATAAATTCAATAATTCATATCCATAGACATCCTGCCAAAATGTATGCACGGAAATCTGCAGAAGCATATTTCCGAATATCAAAATCAAAAGTCTTGTCAGTCTTTTTTTGTTTATAGAATAAGATAAATCTTTTTGTATTAAAAACAGAAAAAAGAAAGGGTCTATAATTTTAAACATATAGCTGTAAAATGCGAATACATACGAAGGTTTGTATACAAGAAAGATATTAGCAAGGAAATAAGCAAAGAAACCGAAGAATTCAAAAGCCTTCCGCTTATCCTTAAATGAAAATTTTCTCCATTTAATAAATGCCACAACAGCGGGAAAAGCCATCATAAACGGTATAATTAAATAAATTATCTCATGTATCACTTGTTTACCTTATTGAAATCCTGTCTTTGTTTTTCAAAAACATACTGTATTATTTGTTCCTGAACTAAACGGACATCGCCTTCAAAAGCAACACTGTGTATTCTTTCCGCTATCCTTACTACTTTTACGGGTAAATCGTTTATCGGACCCTGTCCGGGAAGCTCAAAATTCAATTTAAGCCTAGAACCGTTTACGAGCCTAACGGGAAGAATCATGCCAAAACCCCCGCCGGACATATCTATTATTTTTCCTGAAAAGATATCTCCCACATGATTGTCCTTTATTTCGGTTACCTCAACAGGAATGCTGACATCTATGCGTACCCAATTCCTTTGCTGCGCACGGTTCAATTTGCTCGTATGGCTCAAAACAAGTTCCTCATCCGAATCTTGCAGCACTTGCACTTTGAAAGTATATTCCGCATCACCTGGCCTGGTTAGACTCATGCGCGCCAAAGTTCCTTTCTGCACCTGAGGACCTTCCGGGTGAGCTACAGACCAATGCCTCTCTTCAGTACTGAATATCTGGCATATTCCCTTATTAGTTATCTGACCGCTTTCCGGAATTTGTATAAGGCATCTTTCGCCTTTATTAAATTGTCTTGTCGATGTAAAAGCAACCTCTTTAGACAAAGGTAAAAAACCAAGTACCCGTCTCAAATTTCTTATATTCTCAAGTTTTTCATCCGGCATGGATTCTATTTTTTCGTTTTCATAAAATTTTTCAAGCGAATTTTCAAATACATTCGGCGACTTTATTATTGAATTGGGATCTTGCAAGCCAGTTTCCTTTGCAATCAACTTCAAGAGAACCTTATCATTCTGATTTAGTTTTAATAATTCCGCATGGTAATCAAATTTCAGCCAATTCAGAGCCATCTTCTCTTTCCTTAACTTGTTTGAGCGATGAATTTCGTAAAGCACCACCGCAATAACAGATACAATTATTATCATTATTAATATGAAAATAGTTTCTATGGAAAAATCTTTAGTAATCGCACGTTCAAGAGAACGAGAAAACAGATCAAAGCGATTTATACTGTCCAAATTCTGCGCCATAGCCACTATATTAAGCACGGCAATTGAAAAGACAAGTTTAAGTAGAAAAAATGGCATTTGGAGATAATGTAGAAAATTACACCGATACCGCCATTTCGCTGATAGCAAGACTTGGGACTTTTACGCTGGAGAAGGAATCATTGTATTCACTGCCAATTCCTACTATGTTTTTCAGTAAGTCGAAAAAATTCGCGGAAATTGTCAGATTGTCTGCGGCGTGCAGGGGAACGCCGTTTTCACACCAAAAACCCTGCGCTCCTATGCTTATTTCTCCGCTAACCGAATTACAGCCGGAAGTTCCTTCTAAATGGTTTATCAAAATGCATTTCGGAAATATCGATAAAATTTCTTTACCGGACAGTTCACCCAAAGAAACAACAGCGTTTATAAAACTAGTCGCCGCCTTACCGGAAAAACCCCTTACGCCATGCCCCGTGCTTTTGCGATTCTCCTTTGAAGCCGATTCCAAATTGTATAAAAAACTCTCGAACTGCCCATTTTCAACAATGCTTAGCGCAGCGGTTGGAATCCCTTCGCTGTCCATGAGCACTGAACCCGGCAAATCCGGCCTCAAAGGCTCGCTTGAAAGGGAAAATTTTTCGTTAGCAATTTTGTCCCCCAAGCACTCTTTTAGTCTGGACAAACCTTTTTGCGCATTTTCCGCATAAAAAGAAGGCAGGTATATGGATAAAATATTTGCAGAAATTCTCTTGGAGAGTATTATAGGTATTTTACCGCTTTTTATCGGCTTGGGAGATAAAAGCTCTCTTGCCCTGCTAACAACTTCTTTTGATATTTGCTCTGCAAATACCATACCGAAATCCCTGCCGCCTTTGCCATACCATCCCATTTTTACAACACCGTTTCGCTCTGCAACCGCACCTGCTCCTATACCGAATTGATTTCTTTTATCCTCGAAAAAAATACCCTTGCTATTTGCAAAAATCGTTGTTGAAGATAAAATTTCCGCACCTAAATCCGGAACATTTTTTATTTCGCTTTCCGCCAAAATCAGTTTTTCAATGCTCAGGCAGGTGTTCAGCAGGTGGTTTACATCTACGCTTTCCAGCTCCGGGTTGTAGGTTGGCAATGCGCCGTTTACAGCCACAGGCTCCGGCAAATCTATATTCATGGATTCCGTGTATTCGCAATTGGAAAGGGCGTCAGCAAGGGTTTGCGATAGGGATTCTTTTGAAAATTTTTCCGTTGAAGCGTAACCCGGTTTTTGATTTTTAAAAATACGAATACCTATTCCACAAGAGTTTGAAATTTCCGTATTTTGCAAAGCCCCGTTGAAAACCGAAATGTCTCGGCTGTCCTGGTTCCCCGCCAGAATGTCAAACTGCTCCGCACCGCTTTTCCCGGCTATTTCGCTCAAATATTCAACTGATTCCTGCATGTTCATAATTTTCAACTCTCCACTCTTAACTAAATTTAGCAATTCGCATTCTCAATAATAACCGAATTTTCACCGTTAATCGTTATCCAGTTAACCAAAATCGAAACCCTGTATCGGGGGTTCAGCATATTCCAGTAAAAATCCAGATTTTCCTGCGCTGTGTTTTTTACGGGCATAAGGCGCGGAAGGCCTATAAACGATTGCAAAGGCTCTTCTTCTCCTTCGTAAGTTGTCAACATCTCGCCTACGTTTGCCGCACAGCATTCCTTTTCAATAAAGATAGATTCACGTTTTGGATTTTCTTTGTCGCTCGCTTTGAGGATTGAAAGAGAGTAAAAACCGTTGGGGTAAAAAACTCCGGATATCCTCGGGGTGTAGTTTGGGGCATCCGGTTCGTAGGTTTTGGTTTTGAGAGCCTCTTCAGTTGTTTTGCCGTTTCTCAAAAATTCGGCTATGGTATCGGTTTGGTTGCCGTTGCTCACTATATGCGCTCCGTTTACAACTCTCAGCGGAGTATATATTATAAGGCTCGGGTCTGTCGTTTTTTTTTCGTCAAAGGCTTTTGTGCTTACGGAACCGTCTTTGTTTTGAAGGAAAATACGGTTTTTGCTGTTTTCGCTTCTACCCATAATCCAGTAAATTTGAACCCGTTCTCCGTTTGTGCCCATTCCCATTATTATTCCCCGCCCCGGATAAGGGTTGTTTCTCAGCCAATCTAAAGATAATTCCTGCATTTTTTACCTCATATCTATTTCATCCGTACCCAAGGGCGCATGGAATTTAAATTCTTTGTCTGAAAATTTTTCCTTGCTCAGATTTTCAATGGAATACCAAATATCGTTGTTTAAATTATCTATTGTGTGCAGGCGAACAGGGGAACAATCCGCAGGAGAGAGCCACACTTCCATAGCATTGAACTGGTCTTTATATTTCTCTGGGTTAAGGCTTAAAACATGAATGCTTTTGTTTTTCCACGATTCCCTTTTTGCGTTCACGGCTTTTGTGTTCAGGTAACGAAAGAGTATTTCGCTGGGCTGTAATTTATTTTCCAAATCTGATATAAGTTTTATGAGCACTTGTTTCTGCAGCGGGTTATGCTGCCACAGATTTACGCCGTCGCTAAAAACCTGCAAATCGTACATTGTCAGGGCAAAGCGGTTGTTGTTCGCTATGAGCAGGGTTCCGCTTTTTTGAATTTCCTTGCCCGTGTCGGCCATTCTGGTGAGCATTTGAAAATTGAATTTAAATTCGGCGTTTTTCCCAAAGTAGTCGGCGGAGCATTTGAGCAGAGAATCGGCTTGGGTTGCAAGCACCGGCATCAGTGCTAAAAGGAACATAATAAAGCTTTTGCATAGCATATCTATGTGCATTGGGATAATATAGTAAACGCAGAATTTCTAATTTTATAATGGGGCAGTTATGATTCACTTGGAAATACATCCTCAAACGCCGCAGGCAAGGCACATAAGAACCATTTCCGAAATGCTGCGGAAAGGTGCCCTGCTGCTCTATCCGACTGATTCCGGTTATGCTGTAGGCTGTTCTGCCGCAAACCAAAAAGCGATAAATAAACTTTACGCATTAAGAAAGCCTACAAAAAAAGCACTTATGACTCTGTTTTTACCGGCTATCTCAAAAGCAACTGATTATGCAAGGATTAATAATTTCGCTTTTCAAATTTTAAAAGCCTACACACCCGGTTCTTATACATTTATTTTACCGGCAGACCCTCAAATCGCGAGAAAATTGGATGTTAATCGTCTGGAAATAGGAATCCGAATTTCTCCGGGCATCTTTGTTAAAAGCCTTTTTGAAAATTTTGAATACCCTTTGTTGAGCACCACCGCAAAAATAGAGGATGACCAGGCATTCACAAAACCGGAAGAATTGCTCCCCGTTTTTCAAAACAGAATAGATGTGTTTGCAGACATGGGCGAGATTTTAATTTCGCCGACAAATGTCATAAGCCTTGTGAATAACGAAATAGAGATAATCAGGGGTGAATTTCCTTCGCCGGATGTATCGTAAAAATCATCGCAATCAATTCCCACGAAAATTTCACCGCAAAACTTTCATCACCGGTTTTCAGCAAAGCCTTTTTAAATTCCTGAACTTCCTCCCGGTTCAAGGCTTTTTTACCTGTGCCAGATACTCCCATACTGCCGAGTATTTTTAAAGCTGTAGTAGGATTTTCAAAACCTTGAGTGTAAAGGCATTCTGCAAAGTCATTGAGTTCAAAACCTGCTTTTTTGAAAATTGCCGTCAATTTATTTAAAGAAAAAAAATTAGCCTTTGTTTCTATTTGCCTGCCAGTCGCTTCAAAATACGCACTGCGCAGTTCGCAAAGCGTTTTTTCACCAAATGCGCCGATACACAAAGTTCCGTTTGGCTTTAACCATTTTTTCGTCCTTGACAAAAATTTTGCAATATCCGTAAACCATTGAATAGCTGCGCTGCAATAGACGGAATCGTACTTTAAATCCGGCTCAAAACTTTCCGCATCGCTTTCGAAAAGACGCCATTTCAAATTCGGAAAACTCGCTTGCAATTTTTCCCTGCAAATCTTCAGCATCTCTTTTGAAATATCCAAACAATCCAAACTTTTCGGAAAAAGACTCGCCAAACCAAGGCTCAAATGCCCTGTTCCGCAACCTACATCCAGCAATACCGGCAAAGTATCGGGCAAATAATCCAAAGAAAGGTCAAGCAACCCTTCGGCAAGTTCCGCCTGCGGTTCGGAAACAGAATCGTATTTGGATGCTTTTAAATTAAAGTTGGACATTACTCTCGCCGCATGCTGTTTAAAGCGCTACCGGCTTTGAACCATTCCCATTGGGTTTTGTTATAGGTATGGCTCAAGGGAATTTTTTCTTCCGTTCCGTTTTCATGGCGCAAAAGAAGCGTGAACTGGCTGTCCGGTTCAAAATTGCAAAGCCCCAAAATTTCCAAAATATCGTTTTCCAAAATTTTATCGTAATCCGCCTTGTTTGCAAAACTGAGCGCAAGTACTCCCTGTTTTTTGAGGTTGGTTTCGTGAATGCGGGCAAAACTCTTTGCTATAACCGCTACAACTCCCAAAAAACGCGGTTCCATAGCGGCATGTTCACGGCTCGAACCCTCACCGTAATTCTCATCTCCTATAACTACGCTCGGAATTTTTGCCGCCTTGTACGCCATTGCCGCATTCGGTACGCTCATCTCTCTACCGTCCTGCTGAAAATGCACCTTATTTTTTTCGCCGTTAAAAGCGTTTGCCGCGCCGATTAAAAGATTGCCGGAAATATTTTCCAAATGTCCGCGGTATTTTAGCCACTCACCGGCTTTTGAAATGTGGTCTGTAGTGCATTTTCCTTTTACCTTGATTAAAAGCCTTGCGTTTAAAATATCCTTTCCGCTCCACGGTTCAAAAGGTTTCAATTTTTGAAGTCTGCTGCTTCCCGGTTCTATTGCAATTTCCACGGAATTGTCTCCTTCGGAAATCTTTACAACATTTGAATCAAAAACAAAACCGTCTATAGGCAGCTCATCACCCCAGGGATGCGCCAGTTTTTGCTTTTCTCCTGTTTCGTTCACCAAAAAATCCGTTTCTGGGTTAAAGAACAAGGAGCCGGAAAGCGAAGCTATAACCGCCATTTCCGGGCTTGACACAAACGCATGTGTTTGCTCATTGCCATCTGCCCTTCCGGAAAAATTGCGGTTAAACGAATGAACAATGCTGTTTTTTTCACCTTTCTCCGCACCATCTCTCTTCCACATTCCAATGCAGGGGCCGCAGGCATTTGCAAAAATCGTTGAGCCAAAATCCACAAAAGAACGCAAAATCCCGTCCCTTTCCGCTGTTGCTCTAACCGCTTCGGAACCAGGATTTATGTAAAGCGGAACTTTTGGTCTTATACCCTTTGCGAGCGCGTCGCGAACTATAAAAACCGCCCTTGAAAGGTCTTCGTAGCTTGAATTTGTGCAACTGCCGATTAAAGCTGCGCTAATTTCGGGAACGCTCCCGAATTCTTCAAGAGATTTTTCCATTTCGGAAATTGCAAATGAACGGTCCGGGCTAAAAGGCCCGTTATAGCGCGGTTTCAGTGTGCTTAAATCAATTTCTATAATTTTGTCAAAATATTTTTCCGGCTCAACCTCAACCTCTGCATCGCAACGCAGATAGGAAACTATTTTTTTAGCAGCATCCGCAATTTCCGCCCTGCCGGTGGCACGCAAATATTTTTCCATGGAAGAATCAAAACCGAACACGCTACAAGTTGCGCCAATCTCTGCGCCCATATTGCAAATAGTGCCTTTCCCTGTGGCAGAAAGTGTTTTTGCACCCTCGCCGAAATATTCTATTACGGAATCCGTTCCTCCAGAAACTTTTAATAGGCCGGCCAATTTCAAAATCACATCCTTTGGGCTTGCAAAACCGCTTAAAGAGCCACGCAGTTTAATGCCTATAATGCGAGGATATTTCAATTCCCAGGGCAGGTTTACCATTGCATCCACGGCATCTGCGCCGCCAACTCCAACAGCGAGCATTCCAAGGCCGCCTGCATTAACGGTGTGGCTGTCCGTTCCTATGAGCAAACCGCCGGGAAAAGCGTAATTTTCCAGCACAACCTGGTGAATAATGCCTGCGCCCGGTTCCCAAAAATCAAATCCGTATTTTTTGCAGACGCTCTCCAAAAAAGTATAAACCTCTTTGTTTTCCTCTTTCGCCCTGGGCAAATCGAAAGCCGCATTTTTACATGCTTGAATTAAATGGTCGGAATGTACGGAAACCGGAACTGCCGAGCTTGCTCTGCCGGCTGTTGAAAATTGCAAAAGGGCCATTTGGGCAGTTGCATCTTGCATGGCTACTCTATCGGGATTAAACTCCGCAAAATCCTTGCCGCGCACATAAACTTTATTTTCACCGCTGTCTATCAAATGGGTGTAGAGAATTTTTTCCGTTAGAGTGAGCGGACGGCCCAAAACACGTCTCGCCGCCAAAACCCTAGACGGGATTTTAGCGTAAATGCCACGAACCAAGTCTGCGTTAAAAAGCATGAAAGGAATATAGAAAAAAATGAGAATTTTACTATATTTTTACTATGTTGGAAAAAATACAGAAAAATAAAAAAGTTGCCATTGTATATAGCATAATGAACGGCAAAGGCGAAACCCTTATGGAAGTTTCGCCGCATGCTCCAGTGTTTTACTTGCACGGCTGCAACAACGAAAATATTGTGCCCGGATTGGAAAACGCTCTGGAAGGCCACAAAGAGGGTGACATTTTTTCCGTTGAACTGCCGTTTGAACTGACTTTTGGGCCTTATGACAAAAGATTTGTTATGGAAGTCGCAAAAGAAGAACTGACACCATTTATAGATGATTTTTGGGTTGGCGGCTATATAGAGAGCTTTGACGAAGAAGAACTGGAAGAGATGTCCGATTCGGAGAGATTTTGGAAAGAAATGGAAGAACAGCACAAACCAGAAGGCTTTGTTATCCGGGAAATTCGTAAAAGTACAGTGGTTCTGGACGGCAATCACCCTTATGCGGGAATGGATTTGATATTCAACGTGAAAGTTGTTTCCGTTGCAGACGCTTCAATCATGGAACTGGAAAACGGCTACCCGAAAGAAGCCGAAGA
>Ga0182466_16283_pt1 | contig 15774 bp, 14 predicted proteins | sample TergutMp193P3_FD_120795 | JGI IMG/M metagenome (GOLD analysis project Ga0182466, IMG submission 120795) | reverse complement strand
AAATCGAGAGAAGAAAATCCATTATATATATAGTCTATTCTCATTCCGCCTGGCCCGCCGTTATTTTTCATTTGAAATTCTATTCTGTTTGTTCCGTCTTGCACAAATTCGGAAAGGTTCAAAATCGCTCCATTGCCGTAATCGCAAGCATTTTTAATCCGTTCTTTTGGAAAATCATTACCGTTTACCTTAATGCCCAATATGCAATCGTCCGGGTAAAATTTATATACAGCTTCCTTGCTGTTTTTAACATCCAGATTAAAAGATATGGAAAAATTTGAATTTTCTTTGATTTTATGTGTTGAAAGCGGAAGCGATTCCAAAGATGTATTTTTATCGGTTATCAATATTACATCGCTGATGCCGGGATTTCCCGGAATTAGCCAAAAACCGGCTAACGCAAGCAAAGGCAGCAAATAAAACAAAGGCTCACGCAGATTTTTTTTGATGGTAGAAAAGATTTTCATTAAATCATTTCCTTTCGAATTTTACCCATCAAAGCTTTGATGAGTTTTGCTTTCAAGCTCCTTAATGCCCAAAAGCATCGCGGCTTTGAGAACGTTCTGATAACCCATGCCCAAAGAAGCATCCAAAGATTCGGCCCGGCGGCGGATTTTCGGCGCAATGTTAATGGCGATAATATTTTCGTTTTTCTTTTTGGCAGACTTCATCGCCAGAAGTTTGCGGCCAGCCTTAAAAGCATCGGAACAACCCAATTCGGAGGCGGTATGAAGTTCGCCATTTTTTTCGGCTTCAAGCATCTCTTCTCCAAAATCATGAGAATCATAATAACCGTAATCAATTTTTTGAGTGTTCGCCATACGCTCTCCTTTCTTTTTTGCTCGCCGTACGCACAGTGACAACGCTTTCGGTTATCGGGTTAAACACGGCAGTTAATATTTTTGTCCCTGATTTTCCTGTGGCAACCAAAAGGGAATCATCTTTTTTGCTATCGGAAAATACCAATTTTGGATCCGCAAACAAGCCAAAAACCGTAGCTTCGCCGATTTTTCGTTCTGCCATTCGCTTTTTTGCATGCTCCGTCAATATCACAGTTCAAATATACAAAAATACTAAAAGAAATATAACGGAGCCTCTAAGCGAAGTTCTATTTTTGTAATTTGTTATTACGCACAAATTACGCATAAATCTATTAAAACTAAACAAATCTCAACCAATCCCATTTGCACGAACTGCGTGAATTAAACACTTTCAAGCTTTGATGTTACGGGTCAGGCTGGCAAAAGCGGCTAAATTCGGCGAAAATAGGCGGAGGTGGGTGGAATAATCCTTACCCTCACAAAATTGAATAAACTATTTCTCTCATTCTTTGTCAAAACCAAAAACAGCGCAGAGGGAATAGATATGGCCAAAAAGCATAAGCAACTCGCAAAAAAACCATAAACACCGCTTAAATAATTGCCAACAACAAAAGGCAGCGGAAGGGAAATTGCGCCAGTAGCAAGGCATCTAACTAGAGACTGGCTAACAAAAGCTCGAATGGAAAAACCGGTCAAACGGCGAAGTGAAAACATTGCGTAAATAACCCTGAAAAAGTTCACCGATATATGCGAACATATATATCCTATCGGTGAAAAATGCAAACCGAAATATGTAAGCGGAAATATCGATATAATCATTAAACTGTCTATAATACGAAATCTTTTATTTTTGCCGGTTGATATTATTCCGTACCAAACAGACATAAATGTGGAGGATAAAATTATATTGACTATGTTCAACTGGCAAAAAATCCCTGCGTAATCAGGAACAACTTTTAGCCAAACGCCCAATACAAAATCTATTTGCAAAACGAGCGGTGCCATAAATATAAAACTTAACAGAAAACAAAATTTGCTTGAACGGATTACTATTGAATAAAAATATTCCATTTCGTTTTTTGCCAGAGATTTTGTTATCTGCGGAGCAATTGCTGCAAAAAAATTGCTTGTGAACTGGCTTGCCGCTCCAACCACTTGCTTGGAAACACCATTTGCGGCATTCAGTAAAACACCGTAAAATCCGTTTATTAAAATCGCCCCGCCTTGTACCGCCAAAACACCGGAAATACACCCTAAAAATTCATAACTGCTAAATTTTAACCTTTCCAAAAGCATTTTCTTGTCCCAATACCATTTGAAATGAGTTTCGGGAAAGTTTCTGCGGCAGTAGATTAGGTAAAAAACAACCATAACGATATAAACGGAAAAAAGTAGAACGGAATAAAATTTCAGTTTATCGTAAGCAGCAAAATTCAGTGAAATTGCAACTGCTAATTTGAATACGGCATCTGCAATCGCTGTGTATGCATATACTTTCATTCGCTCGTGGGCATTTATGGCTACCATATAAGGTAATTGCAAAATACCAATGCAAGCGGTAAAAACAGTGAACTGATAAACAAAATTCGCAGCCTCCATTCTTTCTTCCGGCATAACGAGTTGCGAATTCAAAAACCACAAACCAACCGTTTCACCTAAAATAAAAATGAGCAATGCGATAAAAATATGAATAACCACGCTCAAACTGAAAGTCTTTTTCAAAGCTTCAAAATCGCCTTTGCCCAAATCAAAAGTGAAAAAACGGCTCGTTGCGCTGCCCATTGCATTTTGTATAAAGCTGAACAGAACTATAACCCCGCCAACAACATTGTAAATGCCAAAATCACTGATGCCGAGCTGCGCCAAAACTTCCCTGCCGGTGTAAAGCCCAATAAACAGAAGAAGAATGCTCCTGAAGTAAAGAAACAGCGTGTTTTTCGCTATGCGTTTGTTGTTTTGTGAATGGGAATTTTCCATTTGCAAATCGGAAAATAATATAGAAACATTGTGGTTTTTGCGATAACTTTATAACTGCGGGTAAAAAAATCGTCCTCATTTCTCTAAAATAATATATATTTATTAAGGCCGGCTCACCCAATAAAGGCCGTTCTAACATGGTTGTTTCGTCCGATGCTCACCTCACGGGTTTATGCTTAGGCTTGTTCCTTTGAAAAACCCTAATGGCGGCTAGGTTATCCTTTAAAAAAGTAGAAACGAGACCTTATTCCGGGTGAGTTCGGTTCCTTTTTTCTAAATTCCCCTCATGCCTAATTTTTACGCTACAACGCCTATTTATTACGTAAACGACCGCCCGCACATAGGGCATGCATACACCACGGTTCTAACCGATGTGCTAACCCGCTACCACAAGCTGTTTGGCTTTGATGCTTTTTTTATGACGGGTGTTGACGAACACGGGCAAAAGGTGCAAAAGGCGGCGGCGGCAAAAGGCGTTTCTCCGCAGGAACACGTAGATGAATATAATGTTCACTTTAAAAATCTTTGGGTAAAACTCAATATAGATTACGGGCACTTTATACGCACCACGGATGATTACCATATAAAATTCGTGCAGGATTCCCTGCAATACCTATTTGACAAAGGCGAAATTTATTCAAAGGAATATTCGGGATGGTATTCGGTTGGCGAAGAGAGATTCTTTGAGGAAAGCGAACTGGTTGACGGCAAAGACCCGATCAGCCACCGCCCCGTTGAATGGCTTAACGAAAAAAACTATTTCTTTAAAATGAGCAATTACCAGCAAAGGCTCGTTGACTACATAAACGAAAACCCCTCTTGGATTTTGCCGGATTTCCGCAGAAACGAGGTGCTGGGTTTTTTGAAAAAACCCCTGAACGACTTGTGCATAAGCCGCCCAAAATCCCGCCTCTCCTGGGGCATACCCCTGCCCTTTGACGAAGATTTTGTAACCTACGTCTGGGTAGATGCCCTTGAAAACTACATAAGCGGAGTCAAAGACCGCAAGCACCCGGACGGCTCACCGCTCTGGCCTGCCGACTTTCACATAATAGGCAAGGATATTCTAACTACTCACTGCATTTACTGGCCCACAATAATAATGGCAATGGGCTGGGAACAGCCCAAACACGTTCTGGCGCACGGCTGGTGGCTTATAGACGGCTCTAAAATGAGCAAAACCAGCGGCACAGGCGTTAATCCCATGGACTATGTGGATAGCTATGGAGTTGATGTTTTCAGATATTTTTTAATCCGTGAAATGGTAGTGGGATTGGATGCAACTTTTGGCCACGACAGTTTTGTCCGCAGAATAAATTCCGATTTGGCAAATGATTTGGGCAACGGATTAAACCGCATTCATAAATTGATTTTAACTCATTTTGAGGGTAAAATTCCCGTACCTGCGGAATACGGCGAGCAGGAAAAGGAGCTGGAAAGTTATTCCCAAAAAGCCATTGAGTTTGCAAAGAATAATATAAGCGAGGCAAAACTGAGTTTGGTAGTAGAAGAAATTCTGAACTCGGTTAAGGCACTCAATCGCTACCTGGAAATGACCGCCCCTTGGAAACTCGCAAAAAGCACGGAACAGAAGGACAAGGATAAGTTAGCCACCGTTCTCTATATAGGTGCGGAGGTTTTGAGAATTGCTCTCGCTTTGCTTTTTCCCGTTATGCCGCAAAAAGCGGAGCAGGGCCGTTTAATGCTTGGGGTGCCGGAATTTAACGAGGGTACGCTCAAAATGGGCATTTTGAAAGGCGGTGAAATTTTGGGCAAGGGCGAGGCGTTGTTCCCCAGGATACAGGAAGAAACGTAAAAATGTTTTTTTTCTTTCCGCTTATCCTGCTTCTTCTTTTTTACGCCTGGTGGCGGTTTCGTTTTGTGTTCCCGAGAAAATATCGCTATCCGGGAGCTTTGCTCTTTATACTTTGCTTTATCGCAGTTTTTCTTCAAAGGGTTGTGAGCAATGATTTTATATCCGCACTGCTGGCTGTAACAGGTTCCTTTGCCACGGTGTTTTTGGCGAACTGGATTATTTTTTGCGTATTTTGGGATTTGTACTTGGGTATTAGGCGGCTTTGCGGCAAAAGAAAGCTGGCGAACAAGAGATTAAGAATGCGAAAGGAACCTCTGTTTGCAAGCGCAATAGCCGCTTTAACCTTGGCGTTTTTTTTAATAGGCGGGCCCCTGCATTCCGACTATAAAATAACGACTGTAAAGGAGAACTTGTCAGCAACACCAAAAAAAACATTGCGAATAGCTCTGTTTTCCGACATTCATTTTGATGCTCTTTTTTCCAAAAGCAAATTGGAGCGAATAGTTGATTCTCTGCGCGTTATGCGACCGGATGCAATATTTTTCGTAGGTGATTTATCCGATATTCCGCTTGACAGATTGCGGGCAAAAGGCTATGATTCCCTGTTCAGTCAGATAAATGCTCCGCTCGGCTTTTACGCTGTTACGGGCAACCACGAATCTTTTATGAATCCTAGCGGGCAAACCCTTGACTGGTTGCGAAGTTTTGATAATGTAACTCTCCTTATGGATAGCACCGCTTGCAATGATTTTTTTTGTGTAACCGGCCGTTTGGATCACCAATACGCTAAGCGGCATTCTGTAGGCAGAACTCCGTTAAGGGAACTGATGCCCGCAAACAATGAAATTCCTTGGTTTTTGCTCGATCACCAACCCAAAGGTTTGGACTCAGGAGACATCGATTTAACAAGAAAACCCGATTTTGTCTTTAGCGGACACACCCACGCAGGGCAATTCTTTCCGATGACGGTTATAATTAAATTTATATGGCCTCTGAGTTATGGCTTGGGCAAAATTGACGATATTCCTTGGTTTGTGACGAGTGGCATAGGTCAGTGGGGGCCGCCTGTGCGCGTGGGTTCAAAATCGGAACTGGTTCTGTTTTTGTTTGAATCCGGTAACTGAAAAATTATTTTTCTACATTTTCGCTTGTGTCCAATGAGATTTTGAACTTCAAATTATTCAACGTAATAGACGTCCGCTTTTCGGACTTTGTAGATATATTGCTCATATCCTGCGTTGTATACTGTTTTTTTTGGCTTTTCAAAGGAACACGTGCCGTTCAAATGTTCTTTGGCGTGGTGCTTATTGTTGCGGCATGGTTTCTTTCGATGTTCTTTGATTTGCGAGGTCTTTCGCGATTAATAGGCGGTTTAGGTGCCTTGGGCGTGGTGGCGATAGTAATAGTGTTTCAACCCGAAATTCGCGGCATGTTGACAAGAATAGGGCAAATGACCAATGCTTTCAGCATAAAAACCATATTCTTCAGACCCAGCGGCCTTGAGGAGATAACCGAGAAAATTGTGGATTCCGTTCTGGAGCTGCAAAAAAAAACGTACGGAGCTTTAATTGTGCTTGAAAAAAGAGTCGGTTTAAGATCCTACATCGATTCGGGAGAAGTGATAAACGGCGAATTTTCGAAAAAACTTTTATGCAGCATTTTTTACCCGGGAACCGCTTTGCACGATGGCGCGGTAATCATTTTAAGGGATAAAATTTTAGCGGCGGGATGTGTGCTTCCCATGCCTACGGGAGCCGCTGCAGCCGAGCAATCCGGCGGAATGCGCCACCGGGCGGCCAAAGCTTTGGCAGCCGAAACAGATGCTCTTGTAATAGTTATATCTGAAGAAACCGGCCATATATCCATAGCTTACCGCGGCAGCTTCCGCACAAGGCAGAGCAAAAAAGAACTGGAAGAAGAGATAAAACGCCACTGGAGAGAACTTTATGAAAACTGACACCGATAAAAAGAATGAGGAAAAGAGAAAAGACCGTGTGAGCATTTGGGTTTTGGTAATCGTAATAATTTTGCTGATATTTTTATTTTTAATTTTTCAATGCCAGGTAGAAGAGAAAAACAGAAAATCCGAGGAATTAGCAAAAGAGCAAAAACAGCAGCAATTACTGCTCGCCATAGAAAAGGCGCAGAAAATTGCGGATTCGCTTATCAGGGAAGATTCTTTGAAAAAATCGGCTGGCGATACGGCGGGGGAAGATTCCCCCTCGCCTGCAAAGCGAGCTTTTCCGGCTACCCCCTCTGCGGGGGATACCCCCGCAACGCCCCCTGTAGATACCGTTGCAAAAGGACAGCCGAAAGGGTTTGCCCATACGGATACATTGCCGCCGCAACCGTCTATTCTGCCACCGCCCGGGCGTTATTACAAACCTGTGAATTTGCGCGTTGAATGCGGAGAACCTAGATGCGAAGCGGAAATTTCTGTTGGCGATTCGCTGAATGCGGAGAAAGGCGTGATTGAAAATCACAGTAAAACCGCAACGGTTTATTTCAGGGCTATAGATTCCGCCGGTAATGCCAGCCGCTGGGAATCCGTCACATATGATATGGTCAGCAATAATTTCTGCGCAGAAAATTCCTATCCGGTTCTAGTTAAGGGAAAAACTGTTTGCGTAGATGCTTACGAATTTCCGAACAAGCCGGGCGAAAAGCCTCGCAATATGGTTAGCCAAAACGCCGCCGCCATGCTTTGCGAAAACGCAGGGAAAAGATTGTGCTCCGTAGAGGAATGGCAAACCGCGTGCAGAGGCAATTCGAATTCGCGTTATCCTTATGGAAATGTCTACAACCAAACGAAATGCGCAACGGATTTAAAAACCGCAAAAGAACCGAGTCGTTCTGGTTTTGCGGAACATTGCCGCAGTTATTACGGAATGTACGATATGAGCGGCAACCTATGGGAATGGACGAATACGCCTGCCGAGAGAGAGGGTTTGTTTTTGGTTGCAGGCGGTGCATGGAACACGCAAAATGCGAGCAGTTGCGCAGAAACCAAGTTCAGTTTTTATCCCCAGAATGAATATCCGTTTGTGGGGTTCAGGTGTTGCCTGTAGCAGTAGCAACGCAGACCCTGTTTCTACCCGTATTCTTTGCCTTGTAGAGTGCTTCATCTGCGGCGAAAATAAAATCGTCAATAAAACTGTTTCGTTCAGGTATTTGCGTATTCGCGCCTATGCTTACGGTTACGGCAGTTGACTTTTCGATATTTACACGTATGGATTGGGCCACTTCCAAAGCGCCCTTAAAATCGGTATTGGGCAATAATACTGCAAATTCCTCGCCACCCCAGCGAGCTGCCAAATCGCCCGGACGCTTTATCGTTTGCACAAGTTCTTTTGCAACCGCTTTTAAAACCGCATCGCCTTCCTGGTGCCCGTAAGTATCGTTATACATTTTAAATCTGTCTACATCAAGTATCAAAAAACTCAGAGGCAATTTATCTCTTGTGGCTCTGCGCCATTCCATATTTAGCCGATTGTCAAAATTGCGCCTGTTAGGTATGTTCGTCAATTGGTCTGTCATGCTAATGCGTTCAAGCAGTTTGCGTTGCTCGTCTAGCTCTGCCGTACGCTCTTGTACCAAAATTTCCAGCCGTTTTTCTTCGCTAAGAATCCTATAGTGCAGAACAAGCAAAAGAACAACTACAAATAACAGCAAAACAGATACACCAAGAAGCAATGGTTGCCGTGACTGAGCCACCTTTACCCGGTAATCGTAAGTTTTGCGTGTCCATTTATCGGAGATTTTTTTTACATTCATCTGCTCAAATACCTTGTCTATAATGGAAAGCAGTATTTCTTCATTTTTATTAAGACCTAAAAAAGATTCAAAAGAACGGTCAAATAGAATATTTATCTTGTAGCCCGGAAGCCCCATATAATTTGTTAAAACGAGAAGCAGGTTCTGGCTTGCCATTACCATTTCCACTTCGCCGCGTTCCAAAGCCTCAAATGCATCATTAGAACTTTCATACTCTACGGTATTTGGATGGTTCGGAAACCAGTTTTTAAACAGTTCCTCATGCGCCGTTTCCTTAAACAACCCTATTTTCATGTATAAGACTTCATTTACGCTTACATCTCGTAGTTCTTCTTTTGATATAAGAGCATATTTATCCTGCAAAAGCGGGCTTTTGGGCCATAAAAAGCGATTTTTCCTGTCTTTTGAATAGATTAATTCGGATATCACCGATGCTTTTCCGTCTTCCAGCATTTTCAGCAACTCCGGCCATTCGGTGAGCCGGTCGTTAACCTGTTCAAAGGAGATTCCGGTTAGCACTTTCACTTCTGCCAATACGTCAAAAACTATTCCGTGCCATTTATTTTCATACGTATTGTAAAAACTCATAGGATAGTTATCATATTCCGCCGCGAAAAGCACAATGGGATGCGTACGTATATATTCACGTTCTTTTTCATTAAGAACATACTCAAAAAGTTTATGCTTCATATATTCGTGATGCCCCTTATTATACATTTCTGTAAGATGACGAAGGTTTTCACTCAGCAGCATTTTTTGCACAACCGAGATAATTGGTTTAAGTTCCGGATTTTGCGTACTCATGGAAACCGGATTGTATATTAACGGAAGAAAGTCTTTGGCTACCACATCATCGTAAGCATCAAAAACCGCCTCTGCGGTATTATCATCAAAAAATGCGTCAATTTTACCGTTTTTAAGCAAATTATGAGCTTCATTATAACCAGAGACAAAGAAAATTTCGGTTTTTTCACTGATAAACGGAAAAATTTCGTTCTCCGTGACAGTGCCATCCAAAAAGGCGTAGCGCAACGGGCGTGATTTCACAATTTCCGTGAGAGTTGGGCTGTTCCTTATCTGGAAATATTTTATCGAACGTTGGGCAATGGGATGCGTCATGTAATAGGTTTTGCTGCGTTCATCGTTAGCTGTTATTTCGCCTGTGAAATCTATGCTGCCGTTTTCAAGCCCTGCGACCAAATCACCCCATTCGTAAATCGCCGGTTTAAAGGGTGTTCCGAACAAATGGCTAAGATATTCGCAAAATAGGGCGGCATATCCGTTTATTTTGCCGTTTTGCCCGTAAAAGGCCTCGGTGCTTTTATTCATTCCGTAAACAAAAAAATCTCTTTTTTTCTGAAGTGCTTCTATGGCCAGTATTTCTTCTTGCGTTACACCGGGAATATCCCGAAACGAAGAGTATTTTTGCGGTTCTTCGGCTTGCATTTCTTCATTTTTTCCACAAGATGATACCAATAAAAATACTGCTGCAAAAAATATAAGCATTGTGGAAATATATAAAATAAAAGAGGGTTTGTATTTTTATTAACGCTAAAAAACAGCGTTTTTAGTTATTTTAAGCCATTTTTTTGAAAAAATATTTTTTTTGAGCAACGGTAAAAAAAACTTGACAAGAATCAGAAAAAAATTCTATATTTGTAATAGAATGACATAAACGCCCATAAGGGCAGGGAGTATTATCATGAAAAAAACCTCGCTTCTCAGCGTAGCGCTTTTAGTTGCAGCATCCACATTCCTCGGCTGCTCTAAAACAGACGATGTTTATAATGGCAACATAAATTGGGAGAACGAAAACGGAAGCCTGGAGCTTGTAAACAACACCAATAAGGATATTGTGGTGTTTAAAGGGCAAACTCCGGCAGCAAGCGGCATTTTGGGCGGCATAAGAGCCGGTACACCCAAAACATTCGATATCAGCGATGATTTCCCTGATTATGGCGTTGGTGGTTGGACGATTTTGCGAGGAATCACAAGGGAAGAATTTGAGAAAAATGAAACTAACCTTTCGGCAGCAAAAATAGAATTCTCCGCAATGGCAACCTATAAGGATGGTCAAAAATACCGCGTTAGCATAGAGCGAGACTATATCGGAGATTATGGGTTTGTGCTTTCAAATACGAGCCGTTTGGGCATAGAGATCCGTAAAGACGGTGTGGCAGGCGAAAAGATAGCCTATTTGCCGCCATTGCAGTCAAATCAAATTGTTTATACCTCAACAACAAATGCTGTAACTCTGTACCCTGTTTATGTGTATTACAATAGAGCAAACCAAACAGTCACCACGCTAAATTCTACAAGCGTATTTGAATCAGTTAGTATAGTTCCGCAACCGCTTGCGAATGCAACTCACGTGGCTACCCAGTCTTTTCCAGCTGACCCACTTGCAACATGGGAAACTATTGCAAATGCTTTGACATCTCCTGTTGCATACATAAAGGTTACAAACAATGTGGCAAGCCAGGCGGTTTACTTCACACTTGCTGGCGGTAACAGACTGTATTCGCAAAATGGCTATGATGCTGTTGGTAGCGGTATACCGAATGTGGTGTTTGAAGTAGCAGGTTCTGACATTGAAGGCGGTGCCGAAAGAAATTTTGTTATAACTCTATACAGCGGAGCTGTTCAAGTAAATGTTTTTACCGAAGATGGAAATATTCCGCGTATCCAGAACGGCTACGATTATGAGGTTACCATACGAAGAATCGGTGGAAACGGGCAGGTTGCAACAGATTACAGCGCAATCATACGTACAATAGAAAAACGCGATTTGACCAGCCAGATTGAATCTATTCCTCCTTTTTAGTCTATGGGCGTCGCAAAGAAATCAATGCGACGTAAAACGATGCTGCTGGGTTCGGTAGCATTGTTTTTTGTTTTGTTTTCTTGTTCCGAAAAACTTCCGGACGATAATTATTTTGCGGAAGTTAATTTTTTTAATGAATCAAGTTACAGTGTTAGCGTTCATCAGTCATATTTTGGCGGGTCTCTTTTGGTAAATATGCTCGCATCTGGAGATAATGAATGGGTAAAAGTTCCTCCAAGCGATAATTATGGAGTTGGTTCGATGTTCAGCATAGTGTATTATTGGCCTATGGAAGCAATCGGCGCAGAATTTACCGACGTTTATATAAGTTCCATAGACCCTGATATGCAGATATCCCAGAATATTGAAGCCGGCGGAAGTTACTCCATTTCAATTCCGAATCCGAGTCAGTTGGAGTTTACGGAAAAATTTCTTAAAATTTTAAATGCTTCGGATATGCCTTTTGAGTTGAGTTATTTAAACATCGTCTATATTCAGGCTGGCAATGGAGAATTGTCCGTGCCAAAAGGAAAAACCGGAGTTTATAAAATTGATAGAGACCTTGACTATACTATAGTTCAGGTATTCAAAAGTTATCCCATGCCGAAATTTACTTCAGAAAACGGTTACGTATATAATTTTGAATTTGATGGAGAAGAAGTGAAGGAAATGGGGAAAGAAAAAATAGGTTTCAATTGGTAAATTATGAAAAATTTTTTATTGCTTGCATTTTGTTTTTTTGCCGTACAGATAAATTCCTGTTCGGTGGGAAATATAGAAATCCAGGCAGAAGCTACAAAATTTACGATACAGAATAATTCCATAGTGCCGTTACAGGACGTTATATGGAACGGAGTTTCTTTTGGAGCCATATATGCAGGCGTGCTTGAAACAAGAGAAATCCCAAGCGATGGGCAAAGCAGCTATGTATTTTTTAAAGCGAGCAATGGCCAACAGTATAAGACGGTAGTATCGTTTCCAAGCACAAAATACAGGCACAAAAAAATTACGCTTATCGATGCAACTCCGGTTATAAATGATAATTCAACAGCAATGAGCCGGTTGGGAGATATATTGAAATGATGGCTAAACTGTTTGCAATTTGCCTGGCGGTTTTAACGCTGCAAACGGTTTATGCCGCAGAAAAAAAATCTAACAGGACTTATTCCATTTGGCCGATTTTTTTCGGGGGCGGAACTTTCTTTTTTTCTGGAACCGGCCCGGATGCGCATTACCCCGGCTATTCGTTTTCCGGCGGTTTGTCCGCTTCCTTGTACACTAAATTTGCAACATTTTTCACGGATATTTTATACTCTTACAGAGCTTATGACGGTTTTCCTGAATTGTTGCATTACCGCATAGAAGAAACTTCGGGAGACCTTGCAATATGTGTTGCACCTGGTGCCTTGGAACCTTTTTATATCGGCGGTTATATTCAATTAATTCCCATAAATACTATGATTAGAGTTAGAGAATGGACATTGGATGACTTTAACGGGATTTCCAGAACTCCATCGTTTTACATTATGGGCGGAGCTCGCATGATGGGAAAGCGTCTGGGCGTAGATGCCAGGCTTTTGCTGGGCCCGGGGCCCGGGCAATTTCTAAAAAGAGAATTTGGAGACCATTGGCTGGGTCAAATATCTCTAGGCATTACAGGCGGATTTTAGAATTTTTTCATTTTACCCCTTGACAACTCGTCAAAAAAATTCTATATATGGTTCTAACACGGGCGGTAAATCCTCATCAAACTCTATCGCTCCCCTCCTGATAAGTTCGAGGTGCCCCGTGTTTCCTTTTTATCCCTCTGCTTCTACGGGGAGCTGGCTTTCTGCCGGACGATTCAACGCCTTTATGGAAAGCTTAATTTTGCCTTTTGGATCAACACCCAAACACAGTACGGTAACCTCGTCCCCGATGTGCAAAGCGTCTTCCACCTTTTCCAGGCGATGGTCTGCGATTTCGGAAATGTGGATTAAGCCGTCTCTGCCCGGCAAAATTTCCACAAAAGCTCCAAAGGGTTGGATTGACTTCACCTTTCCCTTGTAGATTTTATTCGGTTCCGGCTCGCTTGTGATTTCCTCAATCATATTTTTTGCCATTGAACCCGCTTTTGCGCTTGGTGCCGCAATTTCCAAATTGCCGTCGTCGCTTATATTTACCTTGCAACCGGTTTGGGACTGGATTTTTTTAATCACCGCACCGCCGGAACCTATAACATCGCGAATTTTGGCCGTAGGAATGCGCATTTGAATCATGGTTGGGGCAAGCCTTGAGAGTTTTGCGCGCGGTTCCGGAATGGTTTCTTTTATTTTGCCGATTATGTGCAAACGACCTTGCCTCGCCTGTTCAAGAGCTTTAGCCATAAGTTCCGGAGTTATGCCCTTTATTTTAATGTCCATCTGGAAAGCGGTAATTCCCGTTTCCGTTCCGGTCACCTTAAAATCCATGTCGCCAAGATGGTCTTCCGTGCCGGTTATGTCGGAGAGTATTTCAATTTTTCCGCCTTCCTTGACCGAACCCTTTTCGGATATTAAACCCATCGCTATTCCCGCAACCGGGCCGCTTATCGGAACTCCGGCATCCATTAGCGAAAGCGAACCGCCGCAAACGGAAGCCATTGAAGAAGAACCGTTGGATTCCAGAATTTCCGATACCACACGGATTGTGTAGGGGAAACCTTCCGGTGTAGGCAATACCGCATTGAGCGACCGTTCCGCCAAATGTCCATGCCCGATTTCACGCCGCGAAGTGCCGAGTTTTTTTACCTCGCCAACGGAAAAAGGAGGGAAATTGTAGTGGAGCATATAACTCTTGGTCACGTCGCCTTGCAGGGTTTCGATGTGCTGTTCGTCGTTTTTTGTGCCTAGCGTACAAGTGACAAGTGCTTGTGTTTCACCGCGCTGAAAAACCGCAGAGCCGTGAGAACGCGGCAATATACCGAGTTGAATTTCGATGTCGCGAATAGCAGTTGTGCTGCGGCCGTCTATGCGCACGCCTTCGTCCAAAATCATTTTGCGCATGGTGTTGCGTTCAATTTCCTTGAATGCCGCCTTTGCGATGGATTTTAAAGAATCGTCTTCACCGACAATTGCAACAACGGCTTCGCTTGCAAGGGCTTTTTCTTCCAGAGCCGCCATTGCAGGGTAGTGTTCGGTTTTTACCATCGGGGTGTGAAGCGTTTTATACAATTCGTCATAGATTGCAGTTTTAACCGCTTCTGCAATTTTAACCGCATTTTCGTTTTCTGTCTTTGGAGTTAGAACCATTTTCGGTTTTGCCAAACGGGCGACTAATTCTGCCTGAACTCTGCACAAGTCCTTAATCGCTTCGTGCCCCGCCTGAATTGCGTCTATCATGATTTGCTCGGAAACTTCGTAAGCTCCGCCCTCAACCATGCACACGCTGTTTTCCGTGCCGCCAACCACCATATCCAGCTCGCAAATATCAAGTTGCAAAAATGTTGGGTTTATAACAGGTTTGCCTTCAACAACGGCAACACGCACAGCGGCAACCTGCTCCTCAAAGGGAAGCTCGGAAAGCCCGATGGCGAGGCTCGCTGCGCTAACGCCAAGAACATCGGCATCAAAATTTTTGTCTGCGCTCAGCACCTGAACTATTACCTGCACCTCACGGGTAAAACCCTCTGGAAACATGGGACGAATCGGACGGTCTATAATCCTCGCCTTGAGAGTCTCTTCGTCACCCGGCTGTGCTTCTCTTTTTCTATAGCCGCCCGGCAAGCGGCCTGCGGCGTAGGCTTTTTCCCTGTATTCAACGGTTAACGGGAAAAAATCCGAATCCTTTTCCGGGCCAAAACACACGGTGGCAAGCACAAAGGCATCACCCATTTTGACAACCGCAGAACCTGAGGCCTGTTTAGCCAAACGGCCTGTTTCAAGAACAAGTTCTCTGCCATCCGGTAATTTAGCGATAACCTCTTCGGCTTTAAGCATATTAAATTCTTGCATAACGCTCCCCAAACGGCTTAATTGCCGCCACGTAAATTGAGTTCTTTGTGCAAGGCACGGTAGCCTTCCAAGTCCTGGCGGGCGTAGTATTTTAGAAGCCTTTTGCGTTTAGACACAAGCATCTGCAATCCGCGCAGGGAATGCACATCTTTGCGATTTTTGCTACAATGCTCTGTTAAGTTAGCTATGCGTTCCGTGAGAATGCCTATTTGAGAGCGTACATTGCCGGAATCGCTGGTATTTTTGCCCAATTTAGCGATAATTTCGGCAGTTTTTTCTTTGGTTATGGTAGCCATTACCTCTTTTCCTTTTTGAAATTTGTGTTTGAAGGAATATAGAAAAAAGTAAAGTAATTGTCAGCGATTTTTTATTTTTGTTTTTTTATGATTTTTCTCTTGGCATTTTCCCTGCTCTCCATAGCCTACCTCGGCTTAATGCTCTATTTATGGACAGGCCTATTAATCAAAAAAAACAACTCTCAACTCTCAACTCTCAACTCTCAACTCTCAACTCTCAACTCTCAACTCTCAACTCTCAACTCTCAACTCTCAACTCTCAACTCTCAACTCTCAACTCTCAACTCTCAACTCT
>Ga0182466_11606_pt1 | contig 15827 bp, 16 predicted proteins | sample TergutMp193P3_FD_120795 | JGI IMG/M metagenome (GOLD analysis project Ga0182466, IMG submission 120795) | reverse complement strand
GGTCGTTTGCAGATTTTCAACAACTGGAGCGAATATTTGGTCAAGGATAAAAGCAAAGTTTGGCTTGGCATGGAATATTTTGCAAACGAGGGCGATGATTTGTGGAATATGAGTGGGGAAAGTTTTGCAAAATTGGCCATAAGCGAGCTTGAGAAAATCGGCATCGCAAAAAAAGACAGCGTTTTGGACAGCGTTGTTCTCAAAGTTCCCAAGGCTTATCCTGCCTATTTCGGAACATACAGCAAATTCGGCGAACTCAAGGCTTGGCTGGACGGTATTGACAATTTATTTTTAATAGGTCGCAACGGAATGCACAAGTATAACAATATGGATCATTCGATGTTGAGTGCAATGGAAGCCGTGAAAGCCATTCGCAGCGGTTCAAAGGATAAGTCTGCGATTTGGAATGTGAACAGCGAAGAGGATTACCATGAGAGTAAGTAGGGGAAATATTTTCTATATTCCCAATCATGCCCAAATGCATCCGTTTTGACTATGCCGCTAAAAGGCTTTTGCGCCAGAAAGCCAATTTCGTGGTGCTGGAAGGTTTTTTGACTGTTTTGCTGAAAACAGATGTAAAAATACAGAGAATGCTTGAAAGCGAAGGTAATCAGGAACACGAAGACGATAAATTCAACAGGGTGGATATGCTCGCCGAGCTTGGCACTGGCGATTTGGCTATAATAGAAATTCAGAATACTAGGATGCATGATTATTTTCAGAGAATACTTTACGGAACATCAAAGGTCGTGACCGAATATATTGGCTTGGGTGACGAGTATTCAAAAATAAGGAAGGTTTATTCCATAAGCATAGTTTACTTTGGCCTTGGCCAAGGCGATGATTACGCCTACCACGGCAAAACCGAGTTCAGAGGCATAAACAAAACCGATGACATTCTTCGTTTGAACAAGAAGCAGCAAGAGCAGTTTTGCCATGAATTTGCGGGTGATTTGTATCCTGAATATTTTTTGCTTAAAGTGGATGATTTTAACAGCACGGCAAAAAGTTCTCTTGAGGAATGGATAAGTTTTTTAAAGACGGGCGAAATCCCCGATAGCTTTACCGCCCCTGGCCTGCTTGAGGCAAAGGAGCGTTTGAGGGAAGGCAATATGACTGATAAAGATCGCCTTCGTTATCGCTCTTATATGGAGGCAATACGTCATGCCCGAAGCGAATTCAGCACGAGTTACCAAGATGGTTTGGATAAGGGTATAGAAAAAGGCAAAGAAGAAACTTTGCGGAAAGCCGTGCGTAAAATGCAGTCTTTAGGCAAGACGGCAGAGGAAATTTCGGAATCATTGGATATTTCTTTAGATAAGGTTAAGATTTACATATAACTGAAAGTTAGCAAAAAGGCAAAATGAAAATCTTTCCTACCATCAAAAAAAATCTGCGAGAATCTTTATTTTTAAATAAAGAAACTATTTTTGCTTGTGTTTTGGCGTTTCCTTTTGTGATTTATGCTTTTGTGGAGTTATGCCTTAGAATAAATTACGAACTTGCAGGGGTATATACCTGGGATACAACGGTTTATTGGGCTGTTGCCAGAGGGATATTAAACGGCATTGCTCCTTGGAGTGAGCTTTTTGATATTAAGCCGCCCGGAATTTTCTTTTTGGGTGCAATTTCTTTTAAAATTTTTGACAATCCTGCTTTAACTAATTATTTTCAAGTATTTGTTTTGCTTTTAACTGCCGCAATCCCGGTAATTGCTTATTTTTTACTGTCAAGCTATCGTTCCGTTTCAAAACTCGCTTTTTCTCTGCTTGCCGGTTTATTGCTCTCTTTGTATAGCGCAGAACGTTCCGGTGAAGTTCAAGTGGAGTCCTTTGGTGCAGCTTTTGCCTGCATAGCTGTGCTTGCAATGGCTATGCCGAATTTTGAAAAAAGAAAAATATTATGGACATCTCTTATAACTGTTGGGATTTTAGGAGCATGTGGATTTAAGGAACCATTTTTATTTCCGCTTTTCGGAATATCCTTAATTTTATGCGCAAACATAAAAACTTGGCTCTTTCGTTTTGTTTTGCCTTTGGTTATTGCCGTTTTGCTTGGGTTTATCGTTCTTTTGGTTTTCGGTTGGCTGGATGATTTTTTGCATTATCTCGGTTTTATGTCTTCTACTCATATTTCCAGACATGGTTCGCCATTTCGCAGGGCTATGAATTTTTATAGAATATTTGATGATTTGAACGCATTTTCGTGGGGGCTTGCTTTTGGCCTATTCGTCCTTTTGTCTTTGCCTTTTGTAAATTCAAAATCTAATGAAAACACTCTGTTTATAAAAATCGTATTTTTTGGAATAGCATTTTTTTTAAGTTCCTACGCTGTAGGACTGGGTGGAGAGTTTTATAACCATCACCATATTTTTGCCCTGCCTTTTTATATGGCTTTAATTTTGCTTTTAATAAAGAATTGGAATGAAGAAAATTCCGCAGTAAGTAAATTAGGTTTGGCAAGTTTTGTTTTTCTTGCAATAGCAGCCTTAAATTTACCAAATCTTAAACTTGACCAGCGAAAAGAAAATTTATTGAACTCGGCAAATGAATCAAAGCAAGCTGCGGACTATTTAGATTCCAAAATGGATGAATTAGGCATAGATAGATATACTTATATAGGCAGCAATGGACCTCAAATTTTCGGATGGACTAAACATTCTCCCAATGGCCCGTATTTTGTGCAATTTGGCTGGTGGTTTAAGGATATTCCGGGCTTTGGAGACTCTTTAATTGCCTACATAAAAAAGGCCGATGCGGTAGTAGTAACAAATATGTGGAATGAAATTGCACCGCAAGCAAATCAAATTTTGGATGAGCAATTCACAAAACAGCAAGTGAAACGATATAAAATGTATTTTCGCAAAAATGAAGTGGAGAAGAATTTATGATAAAAAGAATTTTGCGTGAGCCGTTATTTTATTTGCTGCCTCTGCTTGCGGTGGCATATCTAATTGTTATTCCCGCCCAAAAGAAAATTTCAGATATAAAAATAACAAGAAACGATAAAACGGAAGATATAAAACTTCCATATTTTGTTGATATGGAAAGAGGCGAAGAATTTCTCATGTCTTTTAATTTATCGCTTAAAAGCAAATCTGCAAAATTCAATATAATTCCAGACGATTGCATACAGAAAATTTTAATTAACGGAGAAGAATTTCCTATTGACGGCTATAATGGACTTTGTGATTACAGAAAAGGAGTATATTTTGATTTTTCAGAATATGTTCAAGAAGGTATAAATAATTTTGAACTATGGATGAAAAATTCGGGCGGTCCAGGAGGATTGCGAATAGAAACTCCATACAAAGGATTTAAAAGTCTTTCTTTAATGCACTATGTTTTTACTTTGCTTTTCCTGCTTTCGGCTGCCTTAATTCTGAGAAAATTTAAATTCAAATTTATCGCGGTTTCTATTATATTGCTTGGAATAATCGCACGTTTTGTTTTTTATACATACGCAGGCCCAATGCAATCTCCATACGATACTGAAGCTCATTTGCATTACATACAAATAATTGCCGAAGAAAAACGCATACCGAAAAGCGATGAAGGCTGGAGTACCTTCCACCCGCCTTTGTATTATGTTATTTCTGCCGCAATAAAAAATATAACCGACCGTTATGATCCAACCTTAACAACAAGATTTTTGCAACAGGAGTCGCTTTTGATTTCTTTTGCAAGTATTGTTTTTGGAGTGGCGTTTTTAATAAATTTATTTGGGAATAGGCAGGGAACATATTTGGCCTCTCTTGTTTTAGTGCTTTGGCCGGGTTTTGTGATAGCCGCACCGAGAATAGGCAATGAGGTTTTGTTTTATTTTGGGGCTTTGTTTTCTATGCTGTTTGTGCAAAGATATTGGCGTTGGCATAAAGACTCTGATATGTTTCTTGCCTCTCTTGGAGCATCTATCGCCTTGGCTGCCAAATCCACAGGTTTTGTTATTTTAGGTGTTTGGCTTATTATTTATATCTTTAACGTTATAAGTTCTTTAAAAATAGGCTCTTTGCGAGTATTGTTTGCCTCTATATTTATAATCGCATTGTTTGTTGGATTTTCAAATTATAGAACTATTGCAAAAGTTTTTGAAGGGAAAAATGCATCCCTAGTTGGAAATAGCAGTGGTTTGAACGGCGGGTTGAGAGTGAACAACGCCACTGGCAATTATTTATACTTCGATTTACAAGATTATTTGATTGAACCATATACTTCTCCTTGGATAGATAAAGGCGGACGACAATATTTTTGGAATTACGCTTTGAAAACATCTTTATTCGGAGAATTGAGATTATGGAACGTTCCTATCGGAAATGTACTGGCAACCGTGCTGAGTGCCCTTGCGTTGCTTATTTTTATGCTTGCTTTATGGGGAATGATACACTTTCAAATTAAAGAGCTTCCCCCATTGCTTTTTGCAATATGTTTGTTTGCCGCGCTTATCTATTTACGGGTCAGCAATCCATATTCCTGTTCAAATGATTTTCGCTATATTATGCCGGCGTTATTTCCCCTTGTTTATTTTTCCGTGCGAGGAGCGCAAATTCTGGAAAACTCCCGTTTGAGAAAACTCTCTTATATAGCCATGCTGTCTTTTGCCGGTCTATCGTTTTTATTCATTGTCGGGCAGGGATTTTAAGATACTTCCGCTATCCGTCTAAAACACCACCTTCACTACCCTCATCCCATACACCGGATAGCCTTCCCTTTCCCTGTACAAACCAACTGTTTTCAGAAAACCCGGAGCAAGTTCAAAAACGCTATATTGAGAATACACATTGCCGTAAAGCCACTCTCCTACATTTTCGTCCAGCTTCTCTATTTCTCCGTTTTCCATTGCTCTCACCCATTCCTCTCTTGTCGGCAAACGATAACCGGAGCGCTCTTCCAAAAGACTCAAATTCGGCAGCCAAAAAAGAGAATCCTCTGTGAATATGGGTTTATCATACTGATAAAGCGTATCCAAACCTTCTTCAAGAGACATCTTATTGCATATGAGAATCGCCTCATAGTAGCTTATGCCTCTGTGAGCGAGTTCATGCCTGCCTATTTGCATCATTTGCAATTTCAAATTCTCAGAGCTTGAAGAACTGGAAGAACTAGATAGTTCCCCAGCTTCTGAACTTGAAGAAATTTCCTCATGCGCACTGCTTCCCATATCGGAAATCTCCATATACTCCAGTTGCATGCAAGAAGCCATAACCCCAATGACTCCGATTAACCCGATTGACAGAATTTTCTTCATACCCATTTCTCCCATTTGAAATCCTCAAAGTTTTTGTTTCCCAGCCAAAAATCTTCCGATAATTTTTTGCCGCCAGGGTTGCAAAGAATTTTTGTTCTGAAATTTACCTTTATTCTAAATGGAAATTTTACATTCAAAAAATCTTTTTTTCTTTTTAGTTCAATGCTTTTTTCCAAGGAAATTTCATATATATCAACACGCATAGCACCGGTTAAACTTGCGCAAATTTTTCCTAAAAGCCCAGTGCCGTTCAAATTAGTCCTATTCAAAAAAAGTGGAGCGGGATTTTCAATCTTGCTAGGCTCAAAACAATGAACTTCTATTTTACAATCGGAAAACATTTTTACAAAAAAACATCTCAAACTTTCTTGCGAAAAATTTTCATTATACAGGGCAAAACGATTTTGCCACTTCTCATTTCCCAATTCACTCATTAAAAATACGCTTCTTTCTAAAACCGCATTAAATCTCAGCATCGCCAAATAATGCTGAAGCCCGTTTAAAAACTCCAATAAAATCCTGGAATTTTCATTTTCCGTTCTAATGCCTCTTAAAAAATTATCCGGCAAAGGAGAATCCGCGCCGAGCAAACTCATTTCGTTTAACCCAAGCAAAACCTCGCTCTTTTTAATTTTCTCAAAATCAATATCTCCGCTTGGGTGTTTAAGCGAATTGCTCCCGATAATACGAAGCGTTCTGCTTTCATCTTTCCTTGAAAACCACAAAAACATCCACTCAAAAAAAGAATTTTTTACTCCCATTTCAACTCCATTTCAAAAGGTTCAACTCGCAAAACCAGCTCGACAAGCATATTGCAAATGAAAATTTTCCTGAACAGACAAAAAAGCATTTCGCCAAAAGCCCGCAAAATCCCGGAAAATTCATGGTTATTCCTATTAAAAAAATCCAGAGATAAAATGATTTTTACGCATGCTACCGGAACAAGACTGCCTTTATGCACTGCATTCCCGCTTTCCAAAGAAACATTTTTTATGCCATGCACCAGGTAATTTCGTTTTCCCCTGGTATTCCAAAGCTGCATTTCAAGAGCGTTTTTCAAGGTATCACCCTCAAAAAATCTCAAATAATTTTTTTGCAACAAACCCAAAATCCCCCATTCGCGCGTACGTTCGGAAAAAGGCGGCAAAAAAGGCGTGGCATTTATAACAGAACGTATTTCGCACATTTGCATGGCAGAATCTTTTGCCTGCAAAACGCTCCCCTGCTCCAAAGCATCTGTCGCGGAATTTCCATCGCAAACAACAGCCGAAATGGAAAGCATATCCGCATTTGGCAGTAAATTCGCAAAACGAATTCTATTGGATTCATAACGATGCTTAACTTCCTTAAAATTCACCTTTTTTGCATTCCCGGCCAAAACTTCTTTTAAATTCAATATTATCTGCCTTTCCTCGTTTGGAAAAATTTTCGCCTCAAAAACCCCGCTCTCCAAAAGAACAGGTTCTAAATTTTGCTCAAAAGCATTTTCCACGGGCAAAACATTCAGCTTGAAATTCTCCGTGCATATTTTGGCGAAAATTTCCCTTGGAATTTTTTTTGCAAAACGAATTTTATCCGGCAGGTTTTCCATATAAATATATCTGAATTTTTCTTCAAAACAAAAAAAATCCCTGCACAATTCCCACGGGTTTTGCGGTTTTGCCATAATGTAAGGCTTTACAAGATGGCATTCCAGCATAAAATGCCATAAGGCCCAGGCAAATTCGCTTTCGCCGTTTATATAAACAATCCAAGGCCCGCTACCGCAGCTTTCAAATTCCAAGCAGTCAAAACCCTCGGAATCTTCCGCAGCCCTGACCGAAATAATTTTTTGCAAAGGATTGAGTTTATGCTTGCCCATCACTCTCCATAAGAACGGTTTTTCGCCGTGCTTCTTGCCTTTGGAGCAAAGCAAGGTTCCGTTTGGAACTTCCCTTTCCAGATTATCCGCAGGCGAAGGAATTATTTCTGCCAGAGAACGTACCGGTAGCGGCAAAAGCATTTCCGGCGCAATGCTCTCCACAAAATCTCGCGCTACTTCATTTTCCGTCTCCGCCATTTCTCTGCGTATTCTTGCGGTCATGGAGGCAAGCCCAAATAAAAGCTGTTCGGTTTCAAAACTCAATTCGGCATTTTTATAAGCTCCGTAAAATTCCTTTTTCAAATCCTGCAAGGTTCTTAATTCTTGTTCGTAAAAATCGTTCATTTCAATTCTCCCCGCAAAAGCTCAAACTCTTTCTTCAGTTCATTCAGCAAATTTATGATTTTATCAATGCGTTCTTTATTTAGTTGAGAATTGAGAGTTGAAAGTTGAGAATTCTTTATGGCTTTGTTAAATTCTTCTTGTAAACTTTGGGAGTTGGGGGCGAATAGGGCTACTATGTCGTTCTCTGCCAGTTTATTGGGAAATATTTTAAGTTCGGAATCCTTTTGCATTTCCAGCGTTTGCCTACCGGCAATGATAGCGGCGGCTTCTCCCTTTTGCAAAAATTTAATTGCATCGCTTAAATTTTGGATGGCAATTGGTTTTGAGTTTTGCCAAAAAGCGAGAATTTGCTCGCCGGAAATATCTTTAGGAATAAATGCAAGCGATTTTTCATTTAAATTGGCTAGAGTCCATATCTCGCTATTCTTAGCCAGAGTAGCAACGGCTATTTCGGTTTTGCCATAAGGCGCAGACACCAAAAAACTGTTTTCCAAGCGCGGCGAATAAGTTATTTTTGCGATTATAGCATCTATTTTGCCGTCTAAAAGCAATTTTTGCCCGGCATTTGCATTCTCGAATGTAGCAAGCCTGAACCTCGAAAATTTCATTTTCGCTGTAATTTCGGATATAAAATCGTATTCGGCAGCGGAATCGCTCTTGCTAACCCCAACGGTAAAAGCGTCCTTGCGAATGGAAGCCAAGCTCCGCCCCTGAGAAAAAGATGCTGTAAATATAATAACAAGCGCACCTGCGTATAACAAACGCATAATAGCCCCCTTGTTGGCCAGTCATATAAATAAATCGCTCCCTCAAGAATTAAATATAGAAAATTTTTGGACGTGTGTCAAGGGGGTGAGTGAAAAAAACCTTAAGGTTATGAGTTTGAACATTCCGCATTTGGGTAGCGGACGGTACGCCAAAACTCGTCAACCCATTGCGGGGAGGAGCAGAATTAGGATGGGCATGTTTTTTATGATTAGTCCTTTTTTCGGAACAAAAAACCCTCAGCAAGGGCAGTTGTCAAAATTGCCGTTTTACCATCATTTGAAATAGATAAACCCAAGACAAATGTCTTTGTTTCCTTTATTTTATATCCTTGATAATCAATAATAATAGCCAACTTATCAGAAGCAGTTCCATATTTAAAAGTTTCCCCAAACTTATCTTTCCCATTTTGTGTTCCTGTCTTGTCGGAATTAAATACCCATGTAGAACCATCTTCTTCATCTACCCATGTGCCTAATACTCGTTTCTCATTATCGACTGCCTGAGTATTGGAGCAGGAAAAGGTGAATGCCATAGCAAGCATGATGCCTACCGCCAATGCGAATTTTGAGACTGTTTTGCTCATAAAAGAATTCCTTTCCCCGCTGTTCACCTTGCCAAACCTTTGGGGAAAAATCAGGGCTTGGCTGGTTTGCACCACTATGGTGCTACATGGCCGTAAATCATAAAACCGACAAAACCTTGTCAATGTTGGGGGATCTAACGTGAGTGGCTTTTTGAGGTTCTGTGGTCGCATTTGAGGTAAATGTAGAAATATTTTGCGGTTTTGTCAAGGGTTTGTAAAAAAAATGTGACTTTTGCGGAAAATAGAAAAAAATCAAGGCTGGGCAGGCGTAAAACCTGTCCAGCCATGGTTGCGACTGTATAATAAACACATAATAGCCACTTTGTGGCCAGTTATATGTTTTCTGTTACCTATTTATCACCCTTATCGCTTGCCCGTTGCTTTTTACCAAATAAACTCCGCTGGCGTTCAAACGCAAATTCGCTTCTGTTCCGCTCGCAATGCCATTTTGAACCAAGGCACCAGAAACAGTGTAAATGCTCCAGGTTTTGCCTGCAGTTAGACCGCTCAAATGCAAGGTGCCGTTTTGAACCGATGCTTTTAGCATGTTTGTGTTTGCTTTTGGAACTTTGGCAATTATCGGCGTGGTGGGATAATCGTTTGCCGGTTCATTGCCGGTATTCCATACGGTTAAGAAATAACGGCCATCTTTGTTTGGACTATAATCTGTAACCACTATATAGTAATCACCGCCTTCATCGGCAGTAAACTCTAAATAAGAATCACGAGAATTATCATAATCGTTAACATCCTCGCTATCGTCATCATCATACTCTATTTCAGTTCCATCTGCTTTATAGAGATACAGATAAGAATCTCCTTCCTTTGACGAGTGTATTTTAATATGATTTCCTGCTTGAAGCGTTATTTTATATGCTACTGCATAATAACCATGATCCTCTTCATCTGGGTCTCTGAAATCCGGATCGTTCACTGCATTTACCATTGTACCTTTATCGGTAAACGGCAGATCATTATAAGAAATAATTTTGGTTGGGCTGTTTAGCAACTCTGCCAAAGTTATCGGCGGCAGTGCTTCATCTACGGTTACAGTATAAGTATGGTTTAAACCATTGCCGTAAAGATATCCCAATAAAATTTTAGCATTGCCTCCCGTAGAAGGTTTATATAAACCCGTTACCGTGAGTTCCTTAGCGTCATCTTCACTTTCACTGAAGTCGGATATCATATCATCTTCCAAGTAACCTTGCAGACTGTTTTTAAGTATAAAAAAACCGGCTTCCATACCAGATGATTCGCTTTGCGTATATCTTACGGTAATTTTATAGGTTTTGTTGGCTGTTGCGTTAAAACTGTAACCGGCCGCATTTAAAACGGCGTAGCCGTAATCCTCATAACGGACTATAACTTTTGCGTCGAGCGTTCCGTTTTGAGGCGTGCCGCCTACCGTAATATTCGAATAAGTAATATCTTTATATGAAGGAACTTCTTCTACGGTAATGGTATAGCTTAAATCATTTCCATCTTTGTCATACAATAAAATATAGATGGAACCATCCGCATCTGATTCATAAGTAACTTCTGCCGTGTATGTGTCTTCTTGATCCAATGTATACAGATCGTCTGTCACATAATAATCTCCGTCTAAAAGATAAAATCCGGCTTCCGAGGAAGCGTCTTCTCCTGTGAATTTTGCCGTAATTAGGTAAACTTTGTCGGCTTGGACATTTAACTTATACCCTTTTCCGGTAACCTCATTATCATAAGGGTCTTCAATACTTAGGTTGAGCGTTCCGCTTTCGGGCGTACCTACCGCAATAGGCGAATAAGTAATATCGGTGTAAGACGTTTGCGCAAATAACGCAGCCGGGGTTAAACAAAGAATTATGGACAAAAACGCCATAATTTTGGGGGAAATGTGAAGTTTCATAAGAAAAATACTCCTGTTTTTGGTTTTATAGGGCTTAATATAGAAAAAAAATTGACATTTGTCAAGGGTATGTAAAAAAAATGTAAGAAATATGAAAATCAACGTTTATATCATTCTTTAGCGTGACTTATTCGCATTTTTTTAACGTCCGCTTAACTTCTTAATTCTTCTTAAAAAGTGCGTTTGCGAACGCTTTCTTGTAGTTATTCTCCAGCAAAGGGCATTTCCAAAGAGAATTATGCTCCAAAAGCCAAAGAGCAGAAACATGAGCATTGGGAAAATAGCTAGAGAACCGTAAAAAAGCGACCATTTTGCAAACATGCTGGCTTGCACAAATACCATTGCAGCAGCAAAAGCGCATATGGCTATAAATGTAAAAACCGCAGATATAATGGCAGAGAACCATCTCTTTTTTGTTTTTTCAATACTGGCTTTCCAAAAACCGTTATTTTCCGGAACATATGGCATATAGCAATACAAAAGCCATAAACCGAGCAGGACAAAACCGAGCAAAACCATAGGGGTACTCAATTCCAGCAGCAATTCGCCAAACTTCCCAAAAGGTAGGCTTTTAGTTAAAATATCCTCTAAAATTTTCCGTACATAATGCAAAAACATACTGAAAATACCTATGCCGCCGGCAAATAAAAGCAAAAACGGAATGAATATCGCAGCTTTTTGTCCATAGCCGCGAGTTTCATTTACCCCCCAAACTATGTTCATATTGGTCTCTATGGTATCTATTGCCAAAAGAAAGGTGGCCAGCAAACCGATAGCGCCTATTATTCCCAAAGAGCCTAATCTGATTCCCTGGGCTTGAATCAAAAATGGCATGATATTTTCCAGAATTATACTTGCAATGGCATTAAGTTCAATGGCATCCTCAAGGGAAAATAAATGCAAAAACCTATTTACATAGGGCATTGTTTTCTCTAGAATTTCCGGCAAGAGTTCCGGTAAATGGGTTATAAATAAATCGCCCACGCCAAGGGACAAGCTTATTGAGGTGAGCAAAATCATCAAGGGTACCGCAGCCAAAAGCGAAGTATAAGCAAGAGCCGTAGAGCGTATTGTGCAATGCTCAAGCAAAAATATGCGCAAACTGTCATAGACTATTCGAATCGGCAATGAACGTCTGCTCATCCAAATGTCGAGTTTTGTCCAGAAATCGGGCTTTTCTGCATGGCGGGCCATTGGCTAAACATCCGCTACGATAAACAAGGCATACCGATTATATTTTTCGGCGCGCCAGGTTAAGATTCCAATGGAAACTTCTCCCATCAAGCGAAACCAGGCAAATCCGGCTTCTACCCTAGGCAAAATATCCAGCATAAAATCATCCTTGAAATAATTGCTGCCGGAACCTATCACTCCAGCGGAAAGCCTTAAAGATTCTCCTATTTGAAAATACGGGAAAAGAGCCAAAGCAGGTTTTACATATCTGTCTTCTCCCGCCGCACCGCCAAAACCGAGCCTTCCCTCATACAGAAAAGACACGTTTTTCGTATAGCCATCCCATTGCGTAAGCGAAATAATTCCGCCCCAATCCCTGTCTTTGTTAAGAGCGATAGGAATATCCGCCTGCAAAGACAAATTTTTGGAAATGGCATACTTTGCGCCGATATCCATCAAAAAAGCCAGATCCCATGGATCGTGAGGTCCCATATATTTATTCATAATCCACTTGTCATTCGTGCCACCCATGGCTTTCATTCCTATTTCAAATTCATTCATTAAGCCTATTTGAATATTGAAAACAGTCGTAAGGTCTTCGTTGCGGCGAGTGAAGGCGCCAAGACCAAAATGAAAAGCATCCGGAACCAGAATCTCAGGGCCAAGCGTGTAACGGTAATCGTACATTGGGTCTAAGGCATGAGAAATGCTAAACGCTGATATAAATATCAAAGTTGAGAGTTGAGAGTTGAGAGTTGAGAGTTTATGAAAAGCTGCGGAAAACGCAGAATGCGGTCTAATCCTTTGACAAAAATGCTTAAAATAACTCTTAATTCTCAACTTTCAACTCTCCGCTAAAGAAAAACCTTAACCCTATCCCTAAACTCTTCCGGTATAACTTTATCTACAATGTCCAAAACATGCTTCTTTGAATATTTCATGGAAAAATGCGTTAAAATTATGCTTTGGCAAGCCATGGAATTGCCGATTTTGCCAAGTACCTGCGCAAGGTTATCTATATGCGTGTGGCCCTTTTTGCGCGCCATGCCAACTTCGTCCTGTTCCAGAAACGTGCATTCGCAAATCACCGCCGGAGAATCCCAAATATGCCTCTCTTCCCACAAAGACTCGCCAAGGCAATCGCCCATAAAAGATACTACCGGCTCGCGAACCGCATTTTCAATTTCAACGCCGGATTTTTTTAAAGATATAATTTGCTCCCTTGAGCATTCTATATATTCTTTTTTCAATTTTTTCTTTTTGCAAAAAACGGTATAGCCAAATGCTGGAATCGAATGCTTTACATTGAACGGAAATACTTCCAAATCCTTGCGGTATGCAAGTTCAAAACGCTCTCTAGCCTTAACGCTTTCAAGGCGCGGCAAATCAAAACGCTCTTCGGAAACGCCTTCAAACAGGGTTTCGGCCTTTATCAAATCTATTGCAAGGCCGTAAATCGGTTCAGGAATATAATACACCGCCTGGGTTGGATTTTGCATCATGCGGCGGAGCGAATTGTGACGCATCAGGCAGCGGCTGTGGTCGCCGTGGGAGTGGGTTAAAATGATATGGTTCAGGCTGAGTGCGCTCATGGGGCATTCACCCATGTCCACGCATAAATCTAGCTCTGGAATTTGAAAATAAGTGGAAAGCCCGGAGATGGAAAAACCTTGCAGGCTCCATCTTTTGTGCTCAATCTTAATTTGCCTGAGAGCGTTATGGGTATTATACTGTTTATCTAGCTCGGTAGTTTTCATAGCTCTCGCGGAATTTGTTTGCCGTTATAGTTTCTTCATCTCTATTTTTGGAAAATACTTCAAAAGGAATCGGGTTTGAAACCTCCCATGCCCCGTTTAAAATCTCATCTTCAAGCTGCCCGGTTCCCCAACCGCTGTAGCCAAAAAACATGCGCGAAGTTTTGTTTTGCGGAGCTATTAGCCTAGACACCGGAAGCTCCATATCCAAGGGTATTCTCGATATAAAAACCTCATTTGAAATTTCATAGGCTCCATCAAAAACAGAAATTCCAACTTCCAAAATAGAGACCGAAAGTTTTTGAAAAGGGTCTGTGTTTTGAACAGGCCCCCCAAAAAAGAATGTGTGCAGTTGCCGGGCTGCGCCTTTAATTTCCCATGGAATAGCTCTGTTGGATTCTTTCGCGCTCTTTTTAAAAACTTCGTCCAGAGGCATATGAACCTGATGATTTATAACCAAGCCCCAGGAGCCGGTTCTTGGAGAGCATTCCACCATAAAAATCACGCAATCCTGAAAATAGCTACCCTTAAGAGCCGGCGTTGCCAGCAAAAAATTACCAGGCTTAACTATTTTATTTGGCATAAACTTAAATTCCCTTACTGAATTATCACTATCTCAATGCGGCGATTCTGGGCGCGGCCGCTATCGGTTTTGTTGTCTGCCCTTGGGCGCGAGTAGCCATACCCCACAGCCGTTATCCTGTTTTCCGCGATGCCCTTTTTTATAAGGTAGCTGCGAACCGCATCCGCTCTTGCCTGCGACAGCTTGTCGTTGTATTCCAAGCCGCCTTGGTTGTCGGTGTGGCCGGAAATTTCAACCCTGACCGAGTCATATTTTTGCAAACCCTTTACGGTTGACTCCAGAATTTTGAACGAAGAGGACAAAAGCTCGGATTTTCCCGTGGCAAAATTCACCCCTTTCAAGTCAAAGCGGTCGTCATCGTAATAAATATGAATTTCGCCGGAACCGGCATCATGCGGAACGGGCCAGGAGTTGCCAAAACCGCAGTCAAATTCGCCGGTTATGCCATCGCACCAGATTGTGTAGGTGTCGCCGTTTGCAACGCTAAGGCGGGCAATGCCGCTGCTATTCGTGGTGGCTTCAAAAGCGGTGCCTTTTTTGCCCCTTAATATGATTGTCTTGTTGCGTTGCGGATACTCCTGCTTATAATCCATAGCTACAACAGTCAGGTCTGCGGAAAATGCGACAGAAGCGCAAATAACGAGAGAAAGAAGAAATTTGTTCATGATGTTAATGTAGAAATTTCATTTCTAATAAAAACGCATTTGCTGCTAGAGCTTATTATTCAAGCCTAACCATAAAATCAGAATATGAAATTATTTTCGTTTGATTATGCTGTTTCAAAACCAATAAATCTTTATCGCCGGTAAGCAAAAAATCCGCATTAACTGCATCGGCTAAAGCCAGCAGATACAAATCATCAGGGTCTCTTAAACCCGGCATAACGGTATTTTCAACCGGGTCGGCAACGCAGCGAACTTTAATTAAATTTAAAATATCTGAAATATTTTGTTGCTTTATATATTTTTTCACCTTTTCCCTAGAACTCACGCCGATAAATTCCTCTACAATTTTAGGGCAGGCAATAATAGAAATGTTTTCGTCAAAACACAATTTCTTTAAATCTTTTTTGCCAACAAGAAAAGAAATCCATAAATTTGCGTCAATAATTATTTTAAACATATGCGGCTTCTTATTTCTTCCACTTTTTTTAAATCTTCTTCCCAATTTCTTCCGGATTTTCCATTTTTATTTCCATACCTTACCATATTGGCTTCTTCCTGAATTTCTTCATCGGTAAGAGGAACCTTCTTTGGGCAATTATTTTCAATATCTTGAAAAGTATCGAGGCGTTCCGTCATGCTCATTTTATCCCAAACGGTTGGAGGTGCCTCCAATGCTTCCGAAGCACCTATTTTTGCAGTTTTACTCATCACGGCACTATTTATCATAATTTAAATATACAAAAAAATCCCCAACCACGCCTAGACGCTAGACCATAAATTGCGGCAAATTTGCTATAGTAGCCGCTGATTAAGTCTGGTTTTAGAATGCGGCGTTCCCCCTGTTAGCCCTCCGGGCGGAAAAAACGGGGGGACAACCTGTGAAATTGTTAAAATTTCGCAGGTTAAGGGGGGACGCTGATTGCAAGGAATTTTTGCGATAGAGTTAATCAGCGTTTACTA
>Ga0182466_11605_pt1 | contig 15870 bp, 14 predicted proteins | sample TergutMp193P3_FD_120795 | JGI IMG/M metagenome (GOLD analysis project Ga0182466, IMG submission 120795) | reverse complement strand
AATAATATTTTTATCTCATCAATAATATCTTTATGAAAATTTACCGTTTAACATTGCCGCTATTCATAATCACAACAATTTCCGTAAGTGTTTCCGCACAAGACGACGATGAGCAACAAAGCCTACCCATACCACAGCACATTCTTATATGAGGAAGTTCCAAAGAACTTGAGGTAATTAGTTTACTATATTTAACCACAGAAATATGGAACCGAAAAACATAAAACGCCCAATCATCGGAGTTACCCCCATTTGGGATGAAAAGAAAGACAGCATTTGGATGCTACCCGGCTATATGCAGGGTCTGGAGGAGGCCGGTGCTGTGCCGGTGATACTTCCTCTGACTACATCGGAGACCGTGCTGAAACAGACTGCGGATTTTTTTGATGGCTTTCTATTTAGCGGCGGCCATGATGTGAACCCTAAACTATATGGGCAGGAAAAAACCGAGCTTTGCGGGGAAATTTGCGAGATGCGGGATAAGATGGAAGCTTATGTTTTCCGCGAAGCGGTTTTGAACCAGAAGAAGCCAGCGTTGGGTATTTGCCGGGGGATACAGTTTTTTAATACTTTGCTTGGGGGGAGTTTGTACCAAGATATTCCTGCGGAACTTCCCAGCACAATAATCCACTCCCAAAAACCGCCTTACGATGTTCCTGCTCACGCTGTCCGGCTCGTTTCGGAAAGTCCTTTGGGCAAACTTATCGGAAAAGAACGCATTGAGGTGAATAGCAGCCATCATCAGGGAATAAACAGGCTTGCAAAGGGGCTTGAAGTTATGGCTTTGGCTGACGATGGGCTTGTGGAAGCTGTATATATGCCGGCTCACCCTTACGCCTGGGCTGTGCAGTGGCATCCTGAGCTTTCTCTCAAAGATGAAGTCTCAAAGAAAATTTTTGCCTCTTTTTCTACATTCTCCCAATATGAAAACTAAATGCTCCTCCTTGGCAGTTGCTTTTGCAACAATATCGCTCGCGTTTTCTGCTCCCTTAAGCTCTGCCAATCTGGAATATGGCGGCAAAACATATAAAACAGTAAAAATCGGCACGCAAACTTGGATGGCAGAGAATTTGAATTACGAAACAAAAAGCAGTAAATGCTACCAAAATAACCCTGATAACTGCGTAAAATACGGTCATTTATACGATTGGGAAACAGCTATGAAAATATGCCCCAAAGGTTGGCGTTTGCCAAACAATACAGACTGGGATAAATTGTTTCGCTTTGTTGATGGCGATATAGGTTCTAAAAAACCTTACGATAGCCCCACGGCAGGCAAACATCTCAAAGCAGCCAGCGGCTGGAATAACAATGGCAATGGCACAGACGATTACGGCTTTTCGGCTCTGCCGGGCGGCTGGGGCAATTCAGGCGGCGACTTCGACCTTGCCGGCTACAACGGCCGTTGGTGGAGTGCCAATATAGGCAATAGCGGCAACGCCTACTACCGAATCATGAGCTACAGCAACGAGCGCACTTACTGGTACAGCATCTTTAAATCTTTCTTGTTTTCTGTTCGTTGCCTCCAAGACTAACCGCTATCTCTAAAATGCCCTCATATATCCGAAAAGCCTGTGAAATGCTGGAAAAGCACGGCGAACTTGTTCGAATAAAAGAATCCGTATCGCCAAATTTGGATATGCCCGCTATTGCCCGCAGAGCTTTTGCAAACGGCGAACCTGCGATTTTTTTTGAAAAGGTGGAAGGAAGCCCCTTTCCTGCCGTGTGCAATCTGTTCGGGAGCGAAAAAAGGGCGGAACTGTTATTAAAAGGCAGTTTAAATTTTAATTTAAAAAATGCAAGCCGCCTTCTGCACTCGCTGCCAATGCGCTCTTTAACCAAACCCATTATGCACAGCGAAATTTCCCTTTCCGACTTGCCGCAAATCAAATGCTGGCCCAAAGACGGAGGCGCTTTTTTAACCCTGCCCCAGGTTCTCACTATAAAACCCGGCAAAAAATCCTGGCTGCATTCAAATTTGGGAATGTACAGGGTGCAAATAAGCGGCGGAGATTATATTCAAAACGAAGAATGCGGATTGCATTATCAAATTCATAGAGGTATTGGCATTCACCATCAAGAGGCGGTTGCCAGAGGCGAAAAATTGAAGGTGAGCATTTTTATAGGAGGGCCGCCCGGAAACACGCTAGCCGCTGTTATGCCGCTGCCAAACGGAATCCCGGAACTCGCTTTTGCCGGAATGTTTTCCAAAAGAGCGTTTCGCTATGCGTGGCACAAGGATTGGTTTATCTCTACGGATGCGGACTTTTGCATTTTGGGCGAAGTTCAAAACGACTTAAAACCGGAAGGGCCTTTTGGCGACCATTTGGGCTATTACTCCGGGCAACACCCTTTTCCTTATTTAAAAGTGCATAAGGTTTTTGCGAGAAAAGATGCTGTGTTTCCATTTACCGTTGTTGGGCGCCCGCCGCAGGAAGACACGATTTTTGGAAATTTAATTCGCAAGATTACAGCCCCTTTTATTCCGCTAGTGCTTCCAGGGGTGCATGAGGTTAATGCGGTGGATGCGGCAGGCGTTCATCCTTTGCTTTTGGCTTTGGGCAGCGAGCGTTATTTGCCTTATGAAAAACGGGAGCCTTTGGAACTGATAACTCAAAGCAATGCGATTCTGGGTTTCGGGCAGCTTTCCCTTGCAAAGTACTTGTTTATTGCCGCAAAAGAAGATAATCCGAATTTATCGGTGCGGAACGTGCCGGAATTTTTTGAACATATTTTATGCAGAATAAATTTTGAACGAGATGTTCATATACATAAAAGCACAAGCATAGACACTTTGGATTATTCGGGTACAAGTTTGAATCACGGCTCAAAGGCGGTGTTTGCGGCTGTGGGCGAACCTTGCAGGGAATTAGGGGCTGCCTCGCCAGTGAAGGGTGTTTTGGTTGTTCAAGAGAAAAAATTGGAAAACAATGAAAATGCGGAAAAATTTCCCTTAGTGGTATTATGCGATGATGCTGAATGGACGAGCAAAAATTTGGATAATTTGCTTTGGGTTGCATTTACCCGCTCAAATCCCGCGAGCGACATTTCAATTCAGGGTTCCCAACTTGTTATAGATGCCCGCAAAAAACCGCGCCATACGGAAGAATTAACCCGATTTTTTGGAATAACCCTTGACAGCAAGGGAAAAATTTGCTAAATTTACTCCCCTATTCCCAGGGGTTATAGCTCAGTTGGTAGAGCATCACGCTGGCAGCGTGAGGGTCAGGAGTTCGAATCTCCTTAGCTCCATTTTCTAAATTTCCACAAATGCTCGGTCTCACGCCATTTAGATTTTTGCCCCGCCCGATGCAGGCAATCCTGCTGATAAATGCGGTTATTTACCTGTTATCTTGGGCTAATGAGGGCTACCTGCTTTGGTATGGAGCTTTTTTCCCAAGCCGGGCGCATGAGCTATGGCGTTTTTTGAGCTACGCATTCGTGCATCTGAATTTTATGCATATTCTTTTTAATATGCTGATGTTCTGGATGTTTGCAACTGAAGTATGCCAAACTCTCGGAGAACGGAATTTCACCGCTCTTTATTTAATATCTGCCGTATTTGCCGGCGTATTCAGCCTGTTTTTTTATACCCTTGGGATTATGGGTTCCCATCCCATAATAGGAGCTTCGGGCGCACTCTTTGGAGTCATGGCGGCGTATGCATTTTTATTCCCGGAACGAACTATTTTAATGTTCTTCATAATACCCATGAAAATAAGGTACGCCATATGGATATTCATAGCCATAGACCTGTTTATGGCCAATAGCGGAGACGGCATAGCGCATTATACTCACTTGGGCGGAATACTTGCAGGCTACCTGTTCATGCTGGTCTGGTCCAGACCTAAGAAACAAAAAACATATTCAAGAGAATTTTTCAGGGAACAAGCCGGACGTTACAAGCCGGATTCTCCTTTGGAAGGCGAAGTTTACAAAGGTTCTCCCAATACAAAGGAAGAACGGCTAAATGAAATTCTGGAAAAAATAAACCGCAATGGTTTGCAATCTCTAAATCAAGAGGAACGTGATTATCTACAGTGGTTTGGGCAACAAAACAAAAAGAGAGGTTAAAATGAAACGAGTAGTTGGCATAGGCGCAGCTTTGGTGGACTTGGTGGTTTCGGTTAGCGAAGAGTGGATAGTCCGGCAAAAAAAACCGAAAGGCGGCATGAGCCTTGTGAATTGGGGTGAAATGGGACGCATCCTAGGCAATGTTGAAAACCTTGTCACAATCCCCGGAGGTTCGGCAAGCAACACCATGATAGGTTTATCCAAGCTTGGCGGCCTAACCCGCTTTATATGCAAGGTTGGCAACGATGATTTAGGCGATTTATATTCGCAAAATCTTTATTGCAACGGAGTGGAGAGCTATATTCGCAAAAGCGCAACCCCCACGGGGCAAGTGCTTTCTGCCGTAACGCCGGATGCCCAGCGCACCATGTATACCTACCCGGGAGCCTCAGCGGAACTCTTGCCAACGGAAACCAGCTACGTGCCGTTTAACAATACCAACGTGGTTTATTTAGAAGGCTATCTGGCGCACAATCCGTCAATGCTTTTGCACTGCGTTCAAATAGCAAAGAACAACGGCTTGGAGGTAGTCTTTGATTGCGGCTCCTTTGAAGTTATACAGGATTGCCGTTTTATAGTAGAAAAGCTAATAGAAGACCACGATATAGACATTTTAATCGCAAACGAAGACGAGGCCCGTGCTTTAACAAACGTAGAAGAGGACTTGGCGTGCATGGAAATGACTAAAATGGCTAAAATCGCCGTTGTAAAACTCGGCAAAAAAGGTTCAATAATCGGCGAAAAAGACAATATTTTAAGAATAAGCGCGCCTGATATCGAAGCCATAGATACCACCGGCGCAGGAGACCTGTGGGCTACAGGCTTTTTATACGGTTATCTAAATAATTGGCCGCTCGAAAAATGCGGCGAGCTGGCCTCTATAACCGCCTCGGAAGTTATACAGGTTATGGGTTCCATTATCCCGGAAGCCGGTTATGAAAGGCTCATTAAAGTCCGTGACAAAATACAAGCGAGCTTAAAGTAATTGCTAAATTACGCTTTGTTATGAAAAATAAAATAGCACCCACGCTTCTTGCCGTTGCGTTGCTCTCTGTTTTGAGCTTTGCGCAAGAGGTTCCATATGGAATTTTGTCTATACAGAGTTCTGCGCCTGCGGGGGTGTGGCTTAACGGGCAGGCTGTAGGCAGCACTCCGTTTTTAATGGAGGTCCCTACAGGCTGGGTGGTTTATTCCGTGCGCGCTCCGGGTTACTGGACGGAGGTCTCTCTGGTAAATATTGAGGAAGGGAAAAAAATTGAGCAAGAAGCGGTAATAAAGAAATATGGTTTGTCTGCGAACGAAATACCCGAAATATCGAATATAAACGATTTAAGAACCCTGGAAAGCCTGTACGACAGCCTGTATGGGCAAAAGACGGCTGCAGTTCCGGATTCCGTTTGCATAGCTGTTTTTGTAGCGGATTATCCCATGCCTATCTCCGCGCCAAGCCCGTTAAGCGAAACTTCCGACATATACCGCAGCTACTATGAATTTTATGTCTATGAAAGGCAGCTTTCATTTAACGAATGGTATATAAGCTGTTCCGGCCCCGAACAAAACCTCAATGTGATTTTAGGGCGCATAAACGAACTCGGCGCAAGGCAACTTGACGGTTTTGTCCCTGTTGTGGGCGCAAAATTTGAGCCAACTGCATCTAATGGCTTAAAGGGCAATTTGGAACTAGATTTCCGCTCACCGGATGGACGCGCAGACGTTGCCTGGAAAGGCACTTGGGAAAATGAGTTTTTAACAGGAGATGCTTTGGTAAAAGCCTTGACCGCAAGCCCCCCTATTGCTCTGGCTTTTTTAACCGTTCAAAACCAAGCAGTATGGCTTCCCGTCGAAGGTGGTTATTCAAGGCATTTTTACAAATACCATGACCTTAATATATCTTGGAATGCTCTGCTGCTTCCAATGAAAGGCGATTTTATTTTGCCGGAATGGCTGGCAAACGCCGTACCTAAAGACTCCATACCGCCGCCGCAACCCCCCATAGAAGAAGAGATTGTACCTAAAGCGTTCCTAGCGAAGATACCCGGCGGCAGATACAGATACAGGGGCAAAGACATGCAAATAAAACCCTTTGCAATGAATACTACCGCAATAGACCAAGGTTTATACAAGGACAAATGCGGAAAAAAGGACTTTGGCAAATACAAGGGCGATTCGCTTCCTGCTCACAGCGTTAATTGGAAAGAGGCGAACCATTGCTGCGTTACGTTAGGGGGCGAGCTTCCTACGGAAGCAGAGTGGGAATATGCCGCCAGAGCAGGCTATCCAATTAAACAGATGTGGCCTGCCAACGCAAACCCCAAAGACTACGCAGAATTTAACGGCAAAAAACCCATAGCCATTGGTAGCAAAAAACCCAACGGCTGGGGACTTTACGATATGTTCGGCAATGTTGCCGAATGGGTTAAAGACGACGGTTTTTGGTTTGGCAAGTACAAATACCTAAAAGGCGGCAGTTGGAAATCCGATGAAATCGATCTGGGCATTGAAAACTTTGAAGAAGAAGATGCCCGCTATTGGGGAGCGCATACCGGGTTCAGGTGCGTGTTCAAGAATTAACTGAGCTTGTCCTTGAAGCTCTCATAGCCAAACTCTTTTAAAAGGTGAAATTTATCGTCTTTCCAAATTCCTATTGAGGGGTGTTTAACTCCGTTGAAGAATGTTGTTTTTACCATTGTGTAGTGGATCATGTCCAGAAAAATTATTCTGGAACCAATTTTCAAAGGTTCGTCAAAGGAATAATCTCCGGCTATGTCGCCTGCTAAACATGAATTTCCGGCCAAACGGTAAGCATGCTTTTTTACTCCGAGCATGGCGCTATCAACAACCATGGGGCGATATGGCATCTCTAAACAATCCGGCATATGAGCCGATACGGATACGTCTAAAACGGCTATTTCTATTTCGTTTTGCACAATGTCTAAAACGCTGGATACCAGCTCGCCGGTTTGCCATCCAACGGCTTCGCCAGGCTCTAAAATAATTTCAACCCCCGGATATTTTTCGTGAAATTTCTTCAAAATGCCCATAAGTTTTTGAATATCGTAATCCATTCTTGTTATATGGTGGCCACCGCCAAAATTTATCCATTTCATTTTGGGAATCCACTCTCCGAAATTCGCCTCTACCCTTGCCAGCACTGCTTCCAAGTCATCTGCATTCTGCTCGCAAAGCGTATGGAAATGCAAACCTTCAATGCCGTCCAAAAGTTCAGGTTTAAATTCTTTCCTCGTCACCCCAAGGCGGCTATAGCGGCCCGCCGGATTGTATAAATCCACGCCAACAGTTGAAAATTCCGGATTTATTCTTATTCCCGCGCTGGTTTTTTTTTTCAATGTTTCTTTTTTAAACAGTTCCCACTGCGAAAAACTGTTGAAAGTTATGTGGCTGGAATGGCTTAAAATCTGCTCAATTTCATCCGCCCTGTATGCCGGCGCGCACACATGCACCTCCTTTCCCATTTTTTGGCTGGCGAGCAAGGTCTCGTTCAAGCTGCTTGCGGTAGCCCCGGACAAATATTGCGAAATCAGCGGGAATGTTTTCCAAAAACTAAAGCCCTTTAATGCGCATATAACCTTGGCTTTTCCTTCTCTTTGCACCCTGTTTAAAATCTCAAGATTATACACAAGCCGATTCTCTTCAAGCACGTAACAAGGCGAAGGAACAACGGAATAATCTATCATATATATACCTCAATTTTCAACTATTCCAATTTAATATAAGTATTCTGCGAAGGCGGATTGCCTATGGCTTTTTTTATGGAGCCTATAATAGAGGATACAGGCGAAGGTTCATGCACAAAATCTATGTTATTCACATCTATTATCAAAACAGGGCTTGCTTTGTAATGAAAGAAATAACGGTCATACAGGGTGGTTAGTTTGCACAGGTACTCTTTTGTTATGCCTTTATCGCCATCGTTATCTTTTATCCTCAACTGTTCGGTTTGCCTAAGCCGGTTTTGGACTCTGCGGTAGAGGGTTTCTTCGCCGGCTCTTAAGTAAACAACGAAATTCGGCCTGATAATTTTTTTTGACGATTCCAAAAGAATATCGCGCATTTTTTGATAGAGCTTCCATTCGTGCTCGTCCTCTAAGGTTAATTCTGCAAAGATATCGTTTTTCTCAAATATAAAATCGGATACATAAATCATGTTTTCCACAAACATATCCGGCTGTTTCAGGCTTTTTTGCAAAGCTTCAAACCTTTTATATCGGGAGAGCATAAAGGAAATTTGCGTTTGAAAGGCATATTTCCTTTTGTCATCGTAAAATTTCTCCAAAAACGGATTTGGCTCCAGTTCTTCCTTAAAGGAATACAAAGTTTGTTTGCCATACTCCTTTTCAAGAGCATCTATAAGCGCAGATTTTCCAACACCTATGGGACCTTCTATTGCGATAAATACAGAATTCATATTTAGGGGTAATTTAGAAAGATAGCGAGCCGGCAATTATGCTTAACGGGCTAAAGCCGGTTTTTCTACCTTACCAGTGATGCGCGGCCAGATTGAAAGCATTCTCAACGGGGAATTGGATTCTTATATACAAATCCTAAAGGATTTAGTTAAAGTCCCCTCTATAAGTTTTGAAGGTTTTGAACGGAGCAATGTGATAAAATGCGCGAATGCCGTTTTTGAATTATTCAAAAGCAATAATTTCGATGAAGTGAGGTTTTTAGGCGAACAAACGGGCCATCCGGCTATTTTTGCGGAATTAAAGGGAAATCCGAGTTTGCCATCCGTGCTGCTCTACGCCCATTACGACGTTCAACCCCCAATGCGGGATAACCTTTGGCTCTCCCCGGCTTTTGAACCGCAGGTTCGCAATGGCCGGCTATACGGCAGAGGCGCATCAGACGATAAAGCCGGAATAATAGTTCATTTGGCAGCGGCCTTGATTGCCAAAAAAATGCTCGGCAAAAACTGCCCTACTCTAAAAATCCTGATTGAAGGCGAAGAGGAGAGCGGCAGCCCAAATTTAGACGCATTGCTAAAGGAATGCAAAAACTTAAAAAGTTCCGCCGCAATTGTTTGCGATTCGTCAAACTGGGATGAAACAACGCCTGCGATTGTGAGCTCGCTAAGGGGAATGCTGGCTTTGGAAATGGAAGTTAGGTCCATGGAAAAACCTTTGCACAGCGGAATCTGGAGCGGGCCTGTCCCGGATGCCGCTCAAGGGCTTTCGCGCATATTGGCATCCTTAACGGACAAAAACGGAAATTTGAAAATAAAATTGCCCAAAACTCCGCCGCTTGGCAAAAATATTCTGGAATCCTTTGCCGAAATGTCTAAAAGCTATGGTTACAAGGAATTGAGAAAAGAGTGCGCATTGCAGGGCAAAACGCAAATACTGGCAAAAGAAAAGGATATATTAAGAACCCTTTGGCACCGCCCCAGCATAACCGTAACCGCAATGGAAGCGGGTAGCAGAAAAAACGCCGGCAATGTTTTGCAAAACTCCGCATGGGCAAGGGTGAGCCTTAGAATTCCACCCGGAATGAATTTGAAAAAAATCCCAAGCGCAATTAAAAAACATATGGAAGCAGCTTGCCCCTGGGGATTGAAGCTCTCTATTAGAACCGAAAGCGGAATGTCCCAGCCTTGGGAAACGGAAACCGAGCATGAATTTTTCAAAAAAATGCTGGCGGCTTTGGAAAAAGGATACGGCAAAAAAGCGCTCATCACCGGCTGCGGAGCTTCTATCCCTATGGTTGCCGCTTTAAGCAAGGCGTTTAAAGACATGCCTGTTTTGCTCACAGGAGTAGAAGACCCAAAAACAAATGCGCACGGCGAAAACGAAAGCGTATCGCTTGCGGTTTTGAAAAAGGCTATTTTGAGCGAAGCCCTATTCTTTGCCTCCTTGGGGGAAAAATGAGCATAGAAGAAGCGCAAGACGAAATAAGAAATATTTTCGCCGCTTTTGAAAGCCAAGACGACAAATGGAAATTTCTGCTGAGAATTGCAAAAGAGCACGGCGGAATGGAGGCGAGTTTAAAGCAGGAAAAATTTATAGTCAAAGGTTGCGCCGCGAAGATGTTTTTGGTACCCGAATACAAAGACGGAATTTTGCATCTTCATATGGACACGGAAGGCGGCGAAAGCACGCCGCTTTTGAGCAGGGGCCTTGGCGCGCTTGCCTTAAAAATTTACAATGGACAAAAACCGGCGGACATTTTAGCGGCAAAACCGGAATTTTTCCAAGAGATAGGTTTGCAAGTGGGCTTAACGCCAACAAGAGCAAACGGCTTCGCAAGTCTTTTAAAGCAGATTTATATGTATGCGAAAGCGTATTCTTTAATTCAATAGGGAAATTCCCAAGGAGGATAAACAGAAAATTTGAAAGAAACAGACAAAAAAACAAAAAGAAAAATATCAATATTCAATATTACGTTGCTAATTTTGCTGGCAGCGGGAGTTGTTTTTTTGTTTTTCGGATATAAATTCGCAAAAAACAAGGTTATGTTTCTCCTCTCCAATCCAACAGACTTGGGGGCTGTAACAATAATCCCGCAGGAATTTGAAGGCGATTTTCCTTTTAAATACGCATGGAAATCAGTTAGGATAAAATTCACGCAAGGCACGGATTTGTTTTTTGAAAATCCGAGGATTTTACTAGACCCTAAGCTCACCACCAGGCGCGAATTGCTAAATATTTCAATAGATAGCATTTATGCGAATATAGTCCCCGGCGAAAGCACCAAAGACAGCACGAAAATTGACGATATAAGCCACCCTGATTTATGGTTGCCGTTCAGAGTTTCAATAAATGTGAATAAAGCGGCGGTTAATGTTAAAGAAATTGGAAACTGGAATTTGGATTCTCTTGTAGCAGCCAAGTCCGGGAGGCAAAAAAGGATTTATATAAGGGCTAAAGATATTAGAGGCACTCATCTGGCAAGAAATTTATTTTTAAATGCGGAATACAGATGGAACCAACTGTTTGCAGACGCTTTCATTTCCATTTCCGACAAAACCAGCGATTCTCTTACATTTATGCTAAATGCTCCAAGGCTGCGTTTAGAAGATTTATCGGGGGAAATAGATGCTAATGTGGCAAACTTGTCATTTTGGCTAAATGACAAATGGCCAAAAGAAGCTCCAAAGATAGAAAAAATAAATTTGCATTCAAACGTATCCGTAAATATTTTGACAGGCAAAGCCGATTTTGATTTGTCCTTGAAAACAAAAATAGGAAAATTTTGGCAGTTGCCGGCTTTTGATGCAACAATAACCGTACTGGGAAATAATTCCGGTATTTCGCAAAGCGAAATTTTTTTAAAAGGAAACAATGGAGAAATCGTATTGTTTAAAGGCAATGTAGACAAAAACTTAGACGGCGGCGGAGAACTTGAAATAAAAGGAATAAATATTACCCTCGGACATGAAACCCTGCCTACGGATGTTAAATTTAACAAAATCACAAAAAAAGGAAATTCCGCTTCTACAAGTTTTACAACCGGCGCCGGCTCAAATTTCACCGCAAATATGGCAGACCTTAACAACCCTATTATAACCTTTTCCGCAGATATTTCTCCGGAAGAACCGTGGGCGGTCCAATGGTGCGGAGATATGCTAAAACTCGCAAGTCCGACAATTTTAACAGGTTCTTTTTCCTTTAAGCAAATTCTGCTGAATGCAAATTTAAAAACAAAAGTTCCATACGCTTATTATGCCGCAGCAGATGAATTTGATGTTTCGCTTTGGCTTGATCCGGAAGGTATTCGCTTTCCAAAAGGAACCATAAAACGCAAAGGCTATGAGAGCGATTTTACGGGCGAAGTCATGTGGAGCAAGGAATATTTTACATTCAAGCTAAATCAGCCGGGCGGCGGCGAAGCAGAGGTTTACGGAAAATTCAGCCCCAAAATAGATTTGGCGCTGAACAATATAAATACCCTTGAATTGCCTTTTGCGGATACTGCCATGCTAAAAGGCTACAATGGGTTTGTCAGCGGAAACTGGCTCCACGATTTTCAAGGAAAAAACGGAAGTGCTTCTGTTTCGCTGTCCACGACCATTCGAAATTTTACGGTAAGCGCAAAGGCTGATATAGAAATGCACGGCGATTCTTTAATCGCAAAAAGAATTGAAGTAGAGCAAAACGAAAAGAAAATTGAAGGTTCCTTATTTGCCCTGCTGCCTTCCGAAACAAGAAAAGACCTGGATGTTCAAAGGGCAAATTTAAACATTGCCGAAATGAACCTGGTTTCCCTCTTGGCCATGTTTAATGATTCAACTCTTTTAAGCGGCTATGCAAACGGAAATTTGGAATACAATGGAAAAATGGGTTTGCGCGGCGAAATAGCATTTACGCAAATTGAATTGGCGGGTTTGGATTCCAATATAGCCAGATTTCCGAATTTATACCTAGAAGCGAACGGAGATTCCGTAAAAATTTCCAGTCGCGTATTTTTGGGCTACGAAGGATTATGGAACGGTACCCTGAAAGCCGTTATGAGCAAACCGAAGGAAAAAAATGATTTTCCTTTTTATGTTTCTTACGCGGCGAGCAATATAGATAATAAGGGAGAATTGCTCTTTGACGGTTTTTTGAGCAAGGATTTTAAAAATGTGTTTGGAAAGATAATGGTGCAAGGAGACTGGTTTTTACCAAGCGGAATGGGCGAAATTAAAAATGCGGATATCAACATCGATGCGAGAACCATATTGGGGAAAAACGTCTTGGACTCGCTTACGGCGGATTTTAGCACAGGGCAAAACATTTATGAAATGGAGATTTTCAAAATACCGTTTACATTTAGCGGACGAATCAGAAGAGGAACGCTTTTTGTGAATCCCATTCTCATATACGGGCAAAACGATGAAAAAGTAACGGCAACGCTGCAATTCGACTTAAAGAAAGCGAACATAACAGACCTGTCTTTTAACACGAAGCAATTTACGTTAACGCTTTTAAACGACCATTTGATTCAAATAAAAAACCTAACAGGAAGAACGGAATTGGATTCTTCCGGAGTTACGGTTTTTGCCGATTTGCCGTCAATATATTACAACATGAAAAATGCAGATTACGGAACAGTAGAGGCTACCTTAAAAGGGCAGGCCATATATAAACTTCCGATTCAGACCGGGCAATCACAGACAAACCCAAGCATAACGGGAAATTTTGAAATAGGCAAAGCCAACTATCAAAAGACTTTGGATATAATACCGGATCCCTTGCACATAGACAAGGCATGGAAAAATCTGAACAGATTTTTAGCCTCTTTGAGAAAGGAAAAAAAAGGAAGCTCAATCGATAGAAGCGCCTTGACCAGCCGCCCAACAACCCTTGACATAAAAATCCAAACAGGCAGAGAAACGGCGCTGGTTAATACCAGTGTCGCGGAGTTTGGATTTGTAGTAGATGTATCGGTAACAGGAACAACAAGGAATATTTTGCTCTTTGGCGATATAAATGCCATAGGCGGCGGAAAAGTCGGGCACAAAGATTTAACCATGTTTGATTTATCTTCCTTCAGGCTTTATTGGCAAGCATCACCCATAAGGCAGGGCGAAATTGATTTGCGTTTATCCAACGAATATCCGTTTTGCACGGGGGAAAATGAGACCTGTTCTATTTTTATAGATGTAACCGGGTCGCTTGCAAAACTGAATTTGCAGCCAACCGCAAATTGCGATATAGAAGCTTCGCCGGCGCTTATTTATTATAGCATGTTGCTGGGCTGCATATCAAGAGATTATGAATCCGGAATCAATATTGATCGCGACAGGGCTTTAGGAAAGGTTGTAGGCAAAACAATGTCTTCTACCATAAATAGCATTGTCGGCGGAAATGTAGTTGGCGATATAGATTTCAAATGGAGATTCCTTAATGATACTCCGCAAGAAGAAGACACCAATTACGTAAGAGTTCCAATCAGTCTTTCCAAATGGGTTGAAAATCTGGATTTTGTTCTTGGCTATACAAACACAAACGAAAACAGCTTAAACCCGCGCTACGATAAATCATATGAAGTAGGATTTCGCTACAGACTTCCCGTTTTTGATTCAACGGATATAAATCGCAATTTGATAGACCCGTCTTTGGATATCAGTGCCAATTTAGTTGCGCGCGATTATATATCAACATTGGAAACAAACGAAAATGAAACCCGCTTGGAAGCAAAAATAGGGCTGGCTTACAGACATAAATTTTGGGACCCGTGTATTTTAGGCATTGGTTACTGCAAAATGGCAGGAAACTAGGCAGTATGCAACCGGTTTCGTATATCATCAAAAGATTGCAGTCTTTGGATTTTTTCTACATTTATGCTATGGCTACGCTTACAATTGAAATACCGGAAACCGTAGATATAGATAAAAGGCGTATATCTATGATTGTTGCCAGCAAGCTTTACGAGCAAGGGCGGCTTTCCCTTGGTCAGGCGTCCGACGTTGCCGGATTAACCAAAAGGGCTTTTATAGAATTGTTGGCAGATTATGGTGTTTCCGTTTTTAATTTTCCTGTTTCGGATTTATCAAAAGAAGTGATAAATGCCTAGTGCCGTAATATCAGATACTTTTTTCTATATTCAGCTATGGAGGTTTAATATGAAAGCAGCAGAAAAAGCTATTGCTACCCGTAAAAAGGTAAAGGACAAAAAATTATCAAAATGGGCCTTATGGTGGCAAAAAAATCCTCAAGGTCTAGATGTAATCATACACGATATGCGAGCCGTAATGAGGTAATATGAGATATCTTATAGATACAATCAAATCATAAACCCCGAAAAAATTTCTATATTTACCCACAAATGCCCCTTTTAACCAAAATAACGCCCCTCGCCGGAGCCTCACACGCAGGCTCGGTGGCACGTTTTGTTTTGGGGTCAAAAAATTGCTCTGCGGGCGAGTATTGCGATTCCAGATAGGGTTTTATCTCATATAGGGAGGTGTTATACCCCCCCCTCCCCCCCCCTCCCCCTCCGCAAAAATCGTGCCAATTTATTAAATTTAGCGAAAATTTCTCAATTTTACGAAAAAATTCTTCAAAACGAAGGAGGTTCTTATGGATAAAATGCCATTGACTCGGAGCATTTTAAAGGTTTTATTCTTGCTTGCGGCTATCGGCGTTCAGGCGGTATTTGCTGCGAAGCGTTGTTATCACACCCCTCTGAAAGCTTACCCTTACCCACAAATCGGATTGATTTGTAGAAAAAAATGATGAAAAACGTCAACATATGTTTGCAAAATGCAGAAAGTCAAATTTTTTTTCCCCGTGAAATGCGTCTAATTAGCATGGAAAAAAACATAGAAGTCGCGCCGAAAGGCAAATACGCCCAGCTTACGCTGGATTTCCCCTTCAAGAAAACATTTGCAAGCGAGGAATGCGAAGACCTGCTCATCGCCTTGCTCAACACGTTTCTTGAAGAAAAGCTCGCCCACCCAATAACGGAGGTAGCCATACAAAATCCCTACATCCAAGGCCAGACCAAAGCCAGCAGGGATGCAATCCTTGACATAAAATGCCGGGATTCAACAGGCAACCGCTTTATCGTTGAGATGCAAATCGGGAGGCAGGAGTATTTCATCAAGAGGGTAATCTACTATCTTAGCATGGCCATCGCCGACAGTGGCAGGAGAGGTGAGGACTGGGATTTCAACTTCCCTAATACGTATTCGCTCAATTTCCTCAACTACGACCTTTATTTCGGCGAAAACATAGAAGAAGTGATTCAATACATCTGCTACTGCAATGAAAAACACCCTGAAATAAGGTATAACTATATGAATCTCGTGTTTGTTAGGCTCACTAAATTCAACAAAAGCGTAGAAGAATGCGA
>Ga0182466_16282_pt1 | contig 15901 bp, 14 predicted proteins | sample TergutMp193P3_FD_120795 | JGI IMG/M metagenome (GOLD analysis project Ga0182466, IMG submission 120795) | reverse complement strand
ATAAAGGCAAAAACGGCTCATACATTAAACCCTGTGCCATTTGTTCTTTACGATAATGTGAGCGGCGGCAAACTTTCGCTTAAAAATTTGCCAAACGCGGGGCTTTCAAATATAGCGGCAACAACTGCGAACCTTTTAGGGTTTGAGAAGCACGAAAGCTGGGATGAGTCGCTGTTGGTGGTGGGGTAATGTCCGCTACTCTCGTCTTTATAAAACAAACCCTTGACGAATTATACCCGAATCCGCCCATACCCCTTAACCACGTGGATGCATTTTCCTTTTTGGTTGCGGTTATGCTTTCCGCCCAGTGTAAAGATTCCGTTGTGAATGCGGTTACGCCAGCACTTATGTCAACAGCGCCAACACCGCAAATAATGGCAAAATTGCCGGAAAACAAAATTTATTCCCTAATAAAATTATGCGGATTGGCTAAAAATAAAAGCAGGTTTTTAAAAGAATTATCCAGAATAATAGTTGAAAAACATGGCGGCAAAGTACCAAATTCATTTGAGGAATTGGAAAACCTGCCTGGAGTTGGGCACAAAACGGCGAGCGTTGTTATGTCTCAAATTTTTGGAATTCCGGCTTTTCCAGTGGATACCCATATACACAGACTTGCTCAAAGATGGAGATTAAGCGATGGCTCTTCCGTTTTGCAAACTGAAAAAGATTTAAAAGCCATATTTCCAAAAGAGGAATGGCAACGCAGGCATTTGCAGTTTATTTACTATGGACGTGAATTTTGCCCTGCAAGAGGGCATATTTTGAAAAAATGCATGATTTGCAGTGCCTTGTCTGCGGATGTTTAATTTTCTATATTACTAATATGCGTTACGGTGAAATCTCCTCTTATCAAACCGGTGTTACGGTTCCTTTGTTTTCCTTGCATTCAAAGGAAAGTGTCGGGCTCGGTGAGTTTTTAGACTTAATTCCTTTTGGAAAATGGGCGAAAAAATGCGGTTTGGATTTGATTCAGCTATTGCCGGTGAATGATACCGGCGAAGAATCCAGCCCTTACAGCGCAAGGAGCGCGTTTGCTCTTAACCCTGTGTATATACGCTTGCAGGAAGTTGAAGGCGCAAAGGAAATTTTAGGGGACGAACCCGCCAAAGAGAATAAAAAATTCACAAAGCAACCTCGTATTCCCTATATAGAAGTGGTTCGATATAAACGCAGTGCTTTGAGGATAATCTTTGATAAAACCAGAAAAGAAATTTTAGCAAACGAACATTTTATAAAATGGATTAAGCAAAATGATTGGGTTAATCCTTACGCTGAATTCTGTGCCTTAAAAGCGCAAAATAACGAAGCATCGTGGAAAGAATGGCAAAAAAAAGACAAGATTAAAGAAAGCGATATTCTCTTTCAAAAATGGATGCAATGGGTTGCGGAAGAACAGTTTTTAAAGGCAGTGAGTGAACTTAACAAACTGAATATTCGCTTGAAAGGCGATATTCCAATTTTGATAAACGAAGACAGTGCGGATGTTTGGCATTATCCGCAATTTTTTAACCTTGAAAACCGTGCCGGTGCCCCTCCCGATATGTTCTGCTACAGCGGGCAAAACTGGGCATTTCCAACCTACAAATGGGATAAACTCGAAAAGGAAAATTTCGGCTGGTGGCGCGACAGAATAAAACATGCGGCGAAATTTTACCACGCCTATCGCATAGACCATGTTTTGGGATTTTTCCGTATATGGGTTGTGCCGGAGACGGAATACACCGGTATTTTGGGACATTTTGTTCCTTCCGTTCCGATTCATACAAACGAAATCTTGCAAGCGGGAATTCCGAAAGAAACGGTGCATTATTTAACCGTACCGAACTTCGGTGAAGAACAGTTGAAAAACTGGTTTGGGTTTGCTACGGAAGATATCAAGCAAAAATATTTTGAACCTCTGCACGGTTCTTATTGCCGTTATATTTTACGTGATGAATACCGTTCCGAACGTGTGATTATGTCTTTGAACGAAGAACAATGCGTCAAGGATGCTTTGTTGAACACCTATTGGGATAGGGTTTTTGTACGGAACGACACTGGAAAAAATCTTTGGCCTTACTGGTATTGGTATAATGCTCCCGTATTGCTGACCTTGCCCGAACACGAAATAAATATTATCAAAAACATAATAAAAAACAACGAAGCAAAGCAAGAGGATTTGTGGGGCAAAAACGGCCACAAGCTTTTGAGCGTCCTTTCCAAAGAAACCGATATGCTTGTATGCGCAGAAGATTTAGGCGCGGTACCGGATTGCGTCCCGGATATTTTGCAAGATTTGGAGATTTTATCGCTAAGGGTTGAGCGGTGGAGCCGTGACTGGAAGCAGGAAGGAAGCCCTTATATTCCGCTTTCGCAATATCCCCGTCTTTCTGTTTGCACAACCAGCAACCATGATTCTTCAACGCTTTTGGGGCTTTGGAACGAGTGCGATTTTGACAAAGATGTTTATTGGAAGCACATTGGGCAGAGCAGCCGCCCGCCTGCGGTTTTATCCGCAGAGCAAGTGAAGCTGATAATTAAAAATTTGTTCAAATCCAATAGTTTGCTCGCCATATTACCGCTTCAGGATTTTATGGCTCTTTCGCAAAAATTCATCCCTCAAAATCCAGAAATAGACCGGGTAAACATTCCGGGCACGGTTGGTTCTCAAAACTGGAGCTGGAGAATGCCTTGTCTGCTGGAGGAGCTGCTAGACGAAACAAAATTGAACGAGTGCATCGAGGAACTAGCGAGTGTTAGGAAGGGAAGGGATTTGTAAGGGTATTTTCAAAAAGCTCAAAATCGCAATCGTACATATTTTGCTCGTCTCTGAAATTGCTTACGCTGCTAATTTTGCGAAAACCGTTTTCAAATTCCGGCATGTATGTATCACCTTCAAAAATTTCATGTACCCTTGTTATGTAAAGTTTTTGGCAAAAGGGTAATGCTTCTCTGTAAATTTCCGCCCCGCCGACGATAAAACACTCGTTTGTTCCTGTTTTTTGCGCAATTTCAAACGCTTCTTTTAACGAATGGGCAACTTTTAAATCCGCATTTGTCACTCCTGCCGCAAAATTCGGATTTTTGGTCAGCACTATATTTGTTCTGCCCGGCAATACTCTGCCAATGCTCTCAAAATTTTTTCGCCCCATTATTACCGGATGGCCAAGAGTTGTTTTTTTGAAAAATTGCAGATCTGCCGGCAGGTACCAGGGCAGTTTGTTGTCTTTTCCTATTACGCCGTTTTTGGCGACAGCGGCAATTAGAGAGATTAACACGAGTTAAAATTTAACCGATGAACTTATTCCAAAACCTGGATTGTTGTGGCCTTCTGTTATGGCGTAGCTTATCCAAAAGGATAAATCCACGCCTGCGGTCGGGTAAAGATAGCCTGTGGGGGCAATTAGAAACCAATCGTCCAAATTGCCATCCGGCTTATGCCATTCAAAACCCAAACCCATGCTGAATTTCTTGTTAAAAGAATAAGACGGCTCTACGTAAACAAGTTTCTCATCATCGGTAGAGTAAGTATCTTTACTTGTTATCGGAATTTCACTTTCCGTGGAGTCTGCGAGCAAAGCCCAATAACCCATGCCAGCCAAGCTGAAATTCTTGTAATTAAAACTGGGTTCAACAGCGAATGTATTCACGTAATTTCCATGGCTTGGATGAACTCCGTAAATACCGCGAATCACATAATTTAAGTCTGTATAACTGCGAGAATAATTTGCATCTATACCAAATGTATAACGGTGGCTGCGCCCGCCGCCTTTTATGAGGTCTAGCATTGGGGCTACGGTGAGTTTATTATTAACCTGATCCAAGCCGGGAATGGGCAGTGCGTAACTTGCGGCGATTCTGCCTGATTTATCATTTGCATCGCTTGCGCCTATATAAACATATCCTTCGTTTCCAAACCTTGCACCCAAGCCCCGCATCCCCTGAGTTGTTAGAACTGCGGCGTAGTAATCGGGGTTGCGCCAAAAATAATAGTTAAAACTGCCGAAAGAATAAGAGAGGTCGCCAAACATAAACGTCAAGCCTCTGCTTACCGTCCATTCCAAAGAAATTCCGTCAAATACAAAGGGGCTCCAACGGTCAGAGCTTGTGGGAGTGGCTTCTTCTCTGTGGCGAATTCTCGAAAAATCGGTTGAGCCACCCGACGTATAGATGCTTTTAGAAGCCGCACCTACAACTACGCGTACGTTCTCATCCATGTCTATGTTCATTTTCAACCGCAAGTCTTGATTTGCGGCGTTATTAACTATAAAATCCTTTTCAAGATAATTTCCGTAGTCTGCCTCCAAAGTTCCTTCAAAAGAAACATCAGCTGCAAAAACCGCGTAGCATAAAAACATCAGAACAATGGATAAAAAACGCATAGGGCGGTAATATAGAAATTAAAAATCTATATTACCGCCCATGAAAACTTCAGTTTACATTGCTATTGCAGTTGTAGCTCTTATTTTAGACCAGATTACCAAATTTTGGGCGGATTCACACGCTCTTGGTTGGAGTATACCTATTATAGGCGATTTATTTCGTTTTACGCTTGTCTATAACGAAAATGCCGCATTTTCCATGAAACCTCATAGTATTTTTCCTTGGCTTTCTCCAACCGTATTCTTTGGAGTCCTTACTGTTATAGCTTGTATTGGGGCTATTTATTTTTTCAGAGGCTTGCATAAAAAGGATTATTTGTCTCGGTTTGGCATTGTTTTGATAATTGTCGGTGCGTTTGGGAATTTTTGCGACCGCCTGCGTATCGGTAAGGTGATAGATTTTATAGACGTAGACTTCCCGGATATGATATTCGAGCGCTGGCCTACATTTAACTTGGCAGATTCCTGGGTTACCATAGGGATAGCTCTCTTATTTATAAGCAGTTTTGTCTTTAAAAGAGGAAGCGGGGATGCTCCCTTATAGAAAAAGGGTTTAAGTTCCCCAATTTTTTACTATATTTACTCTAGATTATTTGTTTAAGGAGATTTTATAAATGAAATGGCTCTTAACCTACCTAACTTCTTCAATAGGAAAGAAGCAGGTTATGGGTGCCACCGGGTGTCTTCTGCTGCTTTTTATGCTGGGACACATGATTGGTAACCTGCAACTGCTATTGCCGCACCCAGAGGCTCAAGCGGCGTATAACGCATACTCTGCCTTTTTAACCAAATCCAAGCTGTTTTTACACACCGTTGAAGGTGGCTTGGCTGTGATTTTCATAATTCATATATATATGGCTATTACGCTAAAACTACAGAACTACAAGGCACGGGGTACGGCTCGCTATGTGGTGGACGCCCGCAAGGGTAAAAAGCAATTCCCCACCTTTATAATGATTTGGACCGGGCTTGCGATAATAGCTTTTATAATATGGCATCTGCTCACTGTTCGCAGCGGAATTTATTATTATTACATAAACCCCGATGTAGCCGATGGTCGCGTTGTTCGCGATATGTGGCTAACCACCGTTGAAGTTTTGGGAAACCTGCCCTTTGCCCTATTATATATAACGGTTATGCTTCTTTTGGGCTTCCACCTATGGCATGCCATTTCCAGCGCATTTCAAACTATGGGTATAAACCACCATAAATGGACTCCCATTATAAACAAACTGGCTATTGTTTATTGCGTTGCGGTAGCCTTGGGGTTCGGGGTTACGGTCGCTGGCTCTTGGGCCGGTGTCAATTTGAACGAAAAGGCAAAAGCTATTATTCAGCAGGTTAAAAACCCAAGCTATCAGGAAGCGCTCAAAGCCCTTTCCCAAAGACCGTTAGACGAACAAAAAAAGCTGGCAAAGATAATTTCCGCACATCCCGAAAAAGCAAAATTAATTATTGAAAGGTCCGCCTTTATTCGCGGCGAAGGTGAGTTCCGCGGGCACGATTTCAAAGACAAAAATAGAGGCGAAGGCAGATACAATAAACGCAATGGATTACTGCAGGAAGAAGATATTCTGCAAGAGACTGAAACACCGCAAAATTCCGAAGATGAAGGAGGCGAACAATGAAATTGGAATCTAATATACCAGGCGGTCCTATTGCAGAAAAATGGACGCGCCATAAATTTGAGCTTAAGCTGGTAAATCCGGCCAACAAGCGCAAATTCACCGTTATAATTGTTGGAACCGGTTTGGCGGGAGCCTCCGCTGCAGCCTCCCTTGGCGAGCTAGGCTACAATGTAAAATCGTTCTGCTTTCAAGACAGCCCGCGCCGCGCACACTCAATTGCGGCTCAAGGCGGCATAAATGCAGCCCACAACTACCCAAACGATGGCGACTCAATTTACCGCCTCTTTTACGACACCGTTAAAGGCGGGGATTTCCGCGCAAGGGAAGCAAATGTGCATCGTTTGGCGGAATGTTCCAATTTAATAATTAACCATTGCGTGGCTCAAGGCGTTCCTTTTGGCAGGGAATACGGCGGTCTTTTGGACAACCGCTCATTCGGCGGCGCACAGGTTAGCCGCACATTCTACGCACGCGGTCAAACGGGCCAGCAACTCCTGCTCGGTGCTTATCAATCCATGATGCGTCAGGTTGCAAAAGGTTCCGTTAAAATGTTCCCGCGCCGTGAAATGCTAGACCTGGTTCTGGTAGGTGGCAGAGCCAGAGGCATTGTGGTTCGCAATCTGGTGACCGGCGAGCTGGAATGCCACGAAGCGGATGCTGTTTGCCTTGCAACTGGCGGCTATGGAAATGTGTTCTACCTTTCCACAAATGCAAAGGGTTCAAATGTAGGTGCCGCATGGCGTGCTCATAAGAAAGGCGCATTGTTCGCAAATCCATGCTACACGCAAATTCACCCAACCTGCATTCCGGTAACCGGAGACCATCAGAGCAAACTCACCCTTATGTCCGAGTCTTTGCGCAATGACGGTCGTGTTTGGGTTCCCCGCAAAAACGGCGACCCTCGCAAACCGAGCGACATTCCAGAAACAGAACGTTACTATTATTTGGAAGAAAAATACCCCAGCTTTGGAAACCTTGTGCCTCGCGATGTTGCAAGCCGCAATGCAAAAATGGTTTGCGATAACGGTCTTGGCGTTGGAACTTCAAAACGTGCTGTATTTTTAGATTTTGCAGATGCCATTAAACGCATTGGCGAAAGCGGAATCAGTGCAAAATACGGAAACCTCTTCCAGATGTACGAAAAAATCACAGACGAAAACCCCTACAAAACCCCGATGCGTATTTACCCCGCCTCTCATTACACAATGGGCGGCTTGTGGGTGGACTACAATTTGCAAAGCACGGTTCCAGGCTGTTTTGTTTTGGGCGAAGCGAACTTCTCCGACCACGGTTCAAACCGCTTGGGTGCTTCTGCCCTTATGCAGGGCCTTGCGGACGGTTATTTTGTTATTCCATATACCATTGGCGGTTACTTTGCAAGCACAAAACTGGATAAGGTGACCAATAGCCAATCTGAATTTGTGAATACAGCAAAAAATTCTAAAGCGCTAATTGACCGCCTGCTCGCCATTGACGGCAAAAAAACTGTGAGCGAATTCCACAGAGAACTTGGACACATCATGTGGGAAAACGTAGGAATGGGACGCAATAAGAAAGGTCTTGAGAAGGCGATTTCCACAATTCCTAACCTGCGCGATGAGTTCTGGAAAAATGTAAAGGTTCTCGGTGACAACGCCTCCTTTAACCAAAATCTGGAAAACGCCCTGCGAGTTGCAGATTTTCTGGAATTCGGCGAATTGCTGGCAAGGGATGCTCTTTACAGAGAGGAGTCCTGCGGCGGCCATTTCCGCGAAGAGCACCAAACCCCCGATAACGAGGCAAAGCGTGACGATGAAAAATTCTGCCATGTTGCAGCGTGGGAATGGAAGGGTGAAAACCAACCGCATGAACTCAGCAAAGAAAGTTTGGAATTTGAAAATGTGCACCTTATGACGAGGAGTTACAAATGAACGAGCATGGAAATATGAATCTCACTATAAAAGTGTGGCGGCAAAAAAACGTCCAAACAAGAGGGGCCTTTGAAACCGTTAAATTATCCAGCATATCTCCCGATATGTCTTTTTTGGAAATGCTGGATGTTATGAACGAACAACTTATGAAAGAGGGCAGGGAAGCCTTTGCCTTTGACCACGATTGCCGCGAAGGAATTTGCGGAATGTGTTCGCTCGTAATCAACGGTATGCCGCACGGCCCCGATAACCTTGTTACCACCTGTCAGCTTCACATGCGTAAGTTTAAGGATGGTGATATTATAGTCATAGAGCCTTGGCGTTCCGCCGCTTTCCCCATAATCAAGGATTGCGCCGTGGACAGAAGCGCATTTGACCGTATTATCCAGGCGGGCGGTTTTGTCAGCATTAACACTGGCAACGCTCCCCCGGCAAACACGCTTCCCGTTCCCAAATCGGATTCAGACCATGCCTTTGATGCAGCGGCCTGCATAGGTTGCGGAGCCTGCGTAGCCGCCTGCAAAAACGCCTCTGCCATGTTGTTTGTCTCCGCAAAAATCAGCCATCTCGCATATTTGCCGCAGGGCAAACCCGAAAAGCAAAAGAGAGTTTTGGCTATGGTTGAGCAAATGGATAAAGAAGGCTTTGGAAACTGCACAAACCTTTACGAATGCGAAGCTACGTGTCCTAAAGGGATTTCGGTTGAGTTCATAGCAAAAATGAATCGCGAATATATGTGTGCCACGGCATTTTACGCAGAAAAGACCTATTCGACGGATGCGTAGAACAGTCTTTGTATTTATGGGTGGCCCCAGTGTTGAACATTCGGTTTCTCTTATAAGCGGAACCGGAATTGTCAGAGCCTTGGATGCCCATAAATATGCAATTCATCCTGTGCTTATTGCGCAGGATGGCTATTGGATTTGGAGCAGCAAACCGCTTACACCTTATCAAAGCCAAAATTTTAGCGTAAACTTCTTTACCGGCACAGAAAACGGAATTCAAAAAAAATTGCGCCCTTCGCTTGAAGAATTAAAACCTGTGGACATTGCATTTTTAGCCCTGCACGGCCGTTTTGGTGAAGATGGTCATATCCAGGCGATGCTGGATTATGCGGGCATTCCGTACACAGGCAGCGGGGTACTTTCCAGTGCGCTTGCTATGGATAAAATAAAAAGCAAGGAAATTTACAGGGCAAACGGCATTTCAACCGCTGATTTTAGAGTTTGGCAAAAAAAGAATTTTTCAAAGACGTTGATAGAAGAGGCTTTTGAAGGTTTAGGCTCGCCTCTTGTCATCAAAGACCCCCTTGGCGGTTCTTCCCTGGATATGGGATTTGCAAAAGATGTTGAAAAGGCCGGCAAGCTGTGTGAAAGATTTTTTGAAAAAAGCAGCAGGCTTTTAGCAGAGCAATTTATAAAAGGGCAGGAAACTACCTGTTCCTATATTGAAGGCTATCCCCCGCTCCCCCCGACGGAAATAAGGATGACAACAAGGGAGTTTTTTGATTTTGATGCAAAGTATAACGGTGAAGTTATGGAAATAACCCCTGCGGAATTTTCCGAAGACTTGATAAGGGAAATTCAAAATCTCGCCAGCAAAGCTCACTATGCCCTTGACTGCGAGGTTTATAGCCGCACGGATATTCTCATAAATAAAGAGGGAAAACTTTTTGTACTGGAAACAAACACTCTCCCCGGCATGACTCCCACTTCCTTTATACCGCAGCAAGCTAAACACATCGGCATGGATTATTCCGCTTTGGCAGAGGCGTTAATTGAAAAAAGTTTGACAAAAGCAACAGGATGGTAGGTCATTTTGGCCTGGCGCAAACCTTCACTGCCCAAATCCTGTTCTCTGTTTATGTAGGTTATATTTTTTGGAACTGTTTTTGCAAATTCCTGATTTATATATTGATAAACGCCTTTATATTTATTTATCGCTTTTTCAAAATGCACAACAAAACTTTTTTTATTTGCCAATATTTCGCCTTGGCAATAGCCAATTGGAATTCCTTTCACATAAAAAACCAAGCCGTTGAAACCTAAAAGTTCGTGCAGTTCTACGCTTTCTTTTGCGGAATCGTAATCACCGTGTTCGCCTTTGCCATGTTTCCATTCGTCTAAAACATACAGAGCGTCTTTTAAAGTATTTTTGTCCAAAATTTTTATCTCTCTTTCTTCCTGCGTATAGGCTTTTATAAAAGCGTTCACCAAATTTCTCTTTTTTTGAAAATTTTTGCCGGGTAATTTCGTCAAGTCTGTTCGCAAATAAAGGTATTCAAAATTATTGCGGTCTTCATTTATTATTTCATCCGGAAGCAATAATCTCAATTTTGCGGCTTGTTCTTCAGATATGTTTTTCCATTGGTTGTATTCTTTCAGCAATTCCGTTAAAAAAAATTTTTTTGGAAGTTTGCCGAGTATGGAAAAAAAAGTTTTTCCTTTTTCCGTTCCTATTATGAGCAAAGCGTTTTCCAAAAGGGATACTTTGAAACAGTATTTTTTGCGAAAAAGATAAATGTTTGCAAAAGCAAGAGAAGAAATGCCTATTTGGAATTTTAAAATTATATTTTGTATTTGCTCACGCGAGTCTAAGTTCACGGGGGTTAAGTCTGGATATAGAGGGAGCATCAGGCTAAATTTAGAAAACGTATAGAGTTACCCCGCAAATTAAGGAATTATTGAAAATATTTGATGGGACTGTCAAACTTTTTCTAAATTCCCCTCATGACCAAGCCTAACTTGCTTCCTGAGTGGAAAGCTCTTGAAGCGCAAGCTCGTATCGCGCAAAAAACTCATATTCGCGATTTGTTCAAAGCAGACCCTAGCCGAGGAACGCATTACTGCGCTGAAGCATGCGGTATTTATTTGGACTATTCCAAAAACCGCGTGAATTCAGACACCCTTGACCTGCTGGCTAATCTTTTAAAAAGCTGCGGCTTTGAAGAGATGAGGGAAAAATTCTTCACCGGAGCTAAAATAAACCATACGGAAAAAAGAGCTGTTTTGCATACGGCACTCCGCTATCAGGGCAGAGAGCCTATACTGGTAGATGGCGAAGATGTTATGCCTAAAGTGAAAGCCGTATTGACGCATATCAAGGATTTTACCGCGCAGGTTCGCAGTGGCCAGTGGATGGGGCACAGCGGCAAGCCCATCAAAACGGTGGTCAACATCGGCATAGGAGGCTCGGATTTGGGGCCGGTTATGGTTTGCGAAGCTCTCAGGCATTATGCCGACGAGAATTCCCCTGAGGTTTATTTCGTTTCCAATGTGGACGGCACCCATATTGCCGAAACTTTAAAGAAAGTGGATTTGGAAGAAACTCTCTGGGTAGTGGCTTCCAAAACTTTTACAACCCAAGAAACAATGACCAATGCGAACACAGCCAAATCAGCAGTGCTGGCAAAGTTCAACGGAGACACCGCCTCCATAGCCAAGCACTTTGTGGCGATTTCCACCAATGCGGCGGAGGTTTCGAAATTCGGCATAGATACAGCAAATATGTTTGAATTTTGGGACTGGGTTGGCGGCCGTTACAGTTTATGGTCTGCAATAGGTTTGACTATAGCCTTGAGAATAGGTTTTGAAAACTACACGCTTTTGCATGCCGGTGCTTATGATATGGATGTGCATTTTCGCGAAGCTCCTCTTGAGGAAAACCTTCCCGTTATTTTGGGGCTTTTAGGGGTTTGGTACAACAATTTTATGGGAGCAGGCTCATACACAATTTTGCCTTACGACCAATATATGCACCGTTTTTCCGCATATTTTCAGCAGGCAGATATGGAGTCCAACGGTAAAACCATAGACCGTGACGGCGACAGGGTGGATTATCAAACCGGCCCCGTCCTCTGGGGCGAGCCGGGCACAAACGGGCAACACGCTTTTTACCAGTTAATTCATCAGGGCACAAAATTAATTCCCTGCGATTTTATAGCTCCTGTGAATTCGCTGAATAAAATAAGCGACCATCATCGAAAGCTACTTTCCAATTTTTTCGCCCAAACCGAGGCTCTGCTAAACGGCAAAACCTTGGAAGAAGCCCAGGCCGAACTCGTTAAGGCGGGCAAAACCGATGAAGAGGTAGAATTTTTGGCTCCCCACAAGGTATTTGAGGGCAATAAGCCTTCCAATTCCATTTTGGTCAAAAAAATAACCCCTAGAATTTTGGGATCTCTGATTGCCATGTATGAACATAAAATTTTTGTACAGGGTATTATATGGAACATAAACAGCTATGACCAATGGGGAGTTGAACTCGGCAAGCAGCTTGCCGGCAAAATTCTGCCGGAACTTGAAAAAGGCGAGAGTGAACCTGAGATTGAACTAAACCACGATTCGAGCACCAATGCGTTGATACGGTGGTATTTGAAAAATAGGGAATAGAAATATATGAAGTTTGCATTACTTCTTTTTCTCTGTTTTGCAGGATATTCTACCGCTCAAAATGTAGGCATTAAAACCCTCAAAGCAGGCAACGGCGACCCGGTAAAAAAGAAACAACTGGTGCAGGTGCATTATACAGGGTGGCTCACGGACAGCACAAAATTTGACAGTTCCCGCGACAGGGGAGAGCCGTTGGAATTTGTGCTTGGGGTTGGTCAGGTGATTATGGGCTGGGACATCGGAATAGAAGGGATGAAACCGGGCGAGATTCGCAGTTTGAAAATTCCCGCTTCCCTTGCTTATGGTAACGAGGCTGTTGGCCCGATTCCGGCGAATTCCGACTTGCTTTTTGAGGTTGAGCTTATCGGTGCGCAAAAAAGTTTGGAGCCGGATACCTTGCTTAATCCATCGGCTTTAAAATGGAAAACTTTGCAACCCGGCATTGAAATTTTTGATGAAAAAGAGGGGACGGGAAAGGCGCTTCACGCCGGAATGGAACTGACATTTCATTACACGGGCTGGCTTTCAAACGGGTATAAATTCGGTAGCTCCAAGGATTTGGGAAAGTCTGAAAAAACCGTCCTCGGAATGAGAAAGCTGGTTAAAGGTTTGGAAATCGGTTTGGAATCGCTTAAACAGGGCGGGGTGAGATGGGCAAGGCTTTCGCCTAGCATGGCTTATGGCCCCACGGCTATGTCCAATATTCCCGCTAATTCCACGCTGATTTTTCGCGTTCAGGCGGATTTTGTTTTATTTGACGAGGAACTCGCCGCCTCAATGGATTTTTTTCCAAATGCGCAGTCCATAAAATGGCAAAACGGGCAAGAGGGTTTGAAATATTTTATAGAGAAAGAGGGAAAAGGCAACCCTGTGAAATCGGGCGATGTTATAAAAGCGCACTACACCGGCTGGCTTTCTGACGGAACAAAGTTTGACAGTTCAAGAGACAGGGGCGAACCTATATCCTTGGAACTTGGCGCAGGCCGTGTGATAAGGGGCTGGGATTTGGGTTTAGTCGGAATGAAACCCGGTGAAAAACGCTTGCTCCTAATTCCGCCCGGCCTCGGTTACGGTTCAAGAGGCGGCGGGCCAATTCCCCCGGATGCAACGCTTATTTTCGTGGTAGAATTAGTAGGCAATTGAGAGTTGAGAATTGAGAGTTATGCAAACTTAAAAGCAAAAAGCGTTTATTTATGAATTTTTCAACTCTCAACTTTCAATTCTCAACTCTCAACTCGGAAGAACCCAAGTTTACCATAATATTAGTAGAACCCGAACACCCGCACAATGTTGGTTTTGTGGCGCGCAGCATGAGGAGCAATGGACTTTGCGATTTGCGAATTGTCTGCAAATCAAAGCCGCTTCCGAGAAAATGCTACAATACCGCTCATGCGAGCGCAGAGATTTTGGACAAGGCAAAACTTTTCGAGACATTAAAGGAAGCTATTGCAGATTGTTCATACACCGTTGCTTTTAGCCGCCGTATCTTTGACACCGTTGTTCCGCACATATCGCTCCCGGAACTGCCGCCGCTTTGCAGGGAAAAAAGCGGAACCATAGCCTTGGTTTTTGGGCGTGAGTCCCGCGGGCTTTTTTTTGAAGAGATTGAATTGTGCGCTGTTCAGTGTGAAATTCCCGTTGCAGGGCAGATGAGCTTGAATTTATCCCATGCGGTTGGCGTAGCGAGCTACGAACTTTGCCGTGCCGGTTTACTAGGCGAAGGGCTTGCGTTCAGGAACAAACCGCCGATAACGCACAGAAAGGCCGCAACGATGGAGCAGTTTGAGAGCATTGAAAATTTTATTTTTGAAAATTTAACGGATAAATACAAGAGACGCGCCTGGACAAAGGCTTCAATCCGCAGTTGGTTCCAAAAGTTGAATCCGAGCCAGGCCGAGTTTTCCGCGATTTTCGGGATGCTAAGGGCTTTGGCGAAAAAGCCAGCAAGGGGTTAATGCGAAATTTTGTATATTGTAAATTACAAATGAAACTGCTATTCCTCGTTCTGTTCCTTGTTGCTCTTGCGACTGGCCAAAACAGTGATTTTGAGCAGCAAAAAGCCGCTTTGCTGGCGGAAAAAGCTGATATAGAGGCAGATATAAAAAAAACAAATGCCCAAATTGCCCAAACGGACTCCACCGCGAAGGCGGAGCAAAAAAACGCTTTGGAACAGCGGGCGCGGCAAAAAGCGGATATTGAACGAAGGAGAGGCGAAATTGAAAAACTCAACCAAAAACTCAATGAACTTCATGCGGAAATCAGAAAGGAAAGGAATTTGATTGCAAATTTCCAAATTCAAATTGAAAATATAAGCGCGACTCGCAAAGCTTTAACCGCCGGGCTTGCTGCGCATTGCCGCAAATTGGAAAATAACATTAAAACGAGTTTGCCTTGGGATACCGAAATCAGGCTGGAGAGAGTTGCCGTTTTGTGTTTGGATTTGGAAAACGGCATGGCGACTGCGGAAGAGGGATTTTCGCGTTTGCGGGCAATTTACGCAGAAGAAATTCGTTTTGGCGATGAGGCGCAAATCAGCAACCGTGCTATACCCAGAAACAACGGCGAAATTATAAATGCAAATGTCCTTCGCATAGGCAATCAGTGGATTGTTTATCAGGACGATGCCGGCCTTTTATACGGCGTTCTCAGCAAGAAAAGGAACAAAGACGGCAAATATGAATATATATGGAAAGAAAACTTGTCCTTTGAAGAGCGTCAAGCCGTGAAAACCGCCATAGATGTAAAACTCTCCCGCAAGCCGCCGCAGATGGTGGTTTTGCCCTTGTCTTTGTCTATTGACCATTAAAACCCTGTTCTACACCGGTAGAAAATTCATTTTTGTAAAAAAAATGTAAAAAAAGTAACCGTAACGTCAAAAAATAATGTATATTAATAATGAAAATTTAAATTGGAGGTTTTCTTATGAAAAAGATATCATTTTTGCCGCTTTTAGCAATGGCGGTTTTCGTTTCACAAGCACAAGCAGCATACTCACCGTGTGAAGCCCCTTATAATGGGTTCTGTTTGTATGATTCAGGCGATTGTTGGGAACTCAACAAAGGAGCAAATGATGATGCTAATTGTGAAACAGCATATAATTCCTGTGTGGCTGATGGCTGGTTATTTAACAATGTCCCTTCATCGGGTGTCGGTCTGGGTGGCTTATGTGATGGCGGCGATTTTTCGGGCCAAGGCAAGACAAACTCTCCTCCAACATCTCTCCCTGGAGATCCAGTAGGCTGTTGCAATTGGAATAAAGCAGGTTGTTTCCATATCTTTACTCAGGAAGCTAAAGATGACTGCCTTAGCAGTAGCGATCATGAATTTTATGCTACTTGCCCCAACGATGCAGCTGGCACTTGTACCGGTAGTCCCATTGGTGGCGGCGACGGTCCTAACCCACCACAACCACCACAATCTATCCTTGGCGGCTTTACCCCAGTTCCTCTAAATGTTACCCCCCATCCCCGCAGCTTGCAGATAACATCCGGTGCAGAAGCAACTGTAGCTCTGTTTGACATGCAAGGCAAACAGGTATTCACAAAAAGAGTTGCTGCCGGCCTGAATGTTGTAGTTAGTCTGGAAAAGCAGAAACAGGGCGTTTACTA